>ENA-UOIV01000900-UOIV01000900.1-human-gut-metagenome-genome-assembly--contig:-C59-NODE-900-length-28775-cov-28.212082_pt1 | contig 28775 bp, 19 predicted proteins | sample MGYA00242333_ERZ723880 | MGnify/ENA metagenome assembly ERZ723880 | reverse complement strand
CGCCCTCATCTTCGCCGTGCCCGCGTTTTTCCTCTTCTACCGAAAACGCTTCCTGAGCAAAAACAAACAGCTCCGCGAGGCCTAACGCCCCGGAGCTGTTTTTTGTGTTGGACACGCCGGCGGAAAGACGCCGGACCACGGCCCCGGGCGGGTTTTGCTGTTGAAATGGGCTTGCTTTTGGGGTATAATATCATAGTTTAAGCTCACACATAAGAGGCGGAATATGAGAGACAGCATTTATATAAAAGGCGCGAGGGAGAACAACCTCAAGAACATCGACCTCGAGATACCGCGCGAGAAGCTCGTGGTGTTCACGGGCCTCTCCGGCAGCGGCAAGTCCTCGCTGGCGTTCGAGACCATCTACGCCGAGGGGCAGCGGCGCTATGTCGAGAGCCTCTCGAGCTACGCGCGCATGTTCCTCGGCCAGATGGACAAGCCCGACGTGGACTACATCGAGGGCCTTTCCCCCGCCATATCCATAGACCAGAAGACCACGAGCCGCAACCCGCGCTCCACGGTCGGCACCGTCACGGAGATATACGACTACCTCCGCCTGCTCTGGGCGCGCATCGGCGTCCCGCACTGCCCAAAGTGCGGCAGGGAGATACGCCAGCAGACCATAGACCAGATAGTCGACCAGGTGCTCGCCTGGCCGGAGGGCTCCCGCATCCAGGTCATGGCCCCCGTCGTGCGCTCGCGCAAGGGCGAGCACGCCAAGGTGCTCGAGGACGCGCGCAAGGGCGGCTATGTCCGCGTGCGCGTGGACGGCTCGGTGTACGACCTCTCCGAGGAGATAAAGCTCGACAAGAACAAAAAGCACAACATCGAGGTCGTGGTGGACCGCCTCGTCGTCCGCCCCGACTCGGCGCGCAGGCTCACGGACTCGGTGGAGACGGCGGCCTCGCTCGCGGGGGGCCTCGTGCTCGTGGACTGCCCCGCGGACGGGCGGGAGCAGCTCTTTTCCCAGAACTACGCCTGCGAGGACTGCGGCATCTCCATCGAGGAGCTGACGCCGCGCATGTTCTCCTTCAACAGCCCCTACGGCGCCTGCCCCACCTGCGCGGGCCTCGGCAGCCAGCTGCGCGCCGACCCCAGCCTGCTCATCAAGGACCCGGAGCTCTCCATCCTCCAGGGCGGCCTCCAGGCCCCCGGCTGGGCCAACGTCAAGGGCGACAGCATCGCCAAGATGTACTACGACGCCCTCGCGAAGAAATACCACTTCAAGCTCACGACGCCCATAAAGGACCTCTCCAAAGAGGTCATGGACGTCCTCATGTACGGCACCGGCGGCGAGCCGCTGGAGCTGCAATACGAGACCGCGCGCGGCACGGGCACGCTCCGCCAGCCCTTCGAGGGCCTGGTGAACAGCCTGGAGCGGCGCTACCGCGAGACGCAGAGCCAGTCCATGCGCGAGGAGTATGAGGAGTACCTCGGCGAGTACCCCTGCCCGGACTGCGGCGGCAAGCGGCTCAAAAAGGAGGCCCTCGCCGTCACCGTGGGCGGCATGTCCATCATCGACTTCTGCGACATGCCGGTCACAAAGGAGCTGGCCTTCATCGAGGCGCTGCCCCCGACCCTCGGCGCGCGGGACATGATGATAGCCGACCGCATCCTCAAGGAGATACGCTCCCGCCTCGGCTTCCTCGCGAGCGTGGGGCTGCAATATCTGACGCTCTCGCGCGCGGCGGCGACGCTCTCGGGCGGCGAGAGCCAGCGCATCCGGCTCGCGACGCAGATAGGCTCCTCGCTCATGGGCGTGCTCTACATCCTCGACGAGCCGAGCATCGGACTGCACCAGCGCGACAACGACAAGCTCATCAACACGCTCAAGGAGCTGCGCGACCTCGGCAACACGCTCATCGTCGTCGAGCACGACGAGGAGACGATGCGCGCGGCGGACTGGATAGTGGACATCGGCCCCGGCGCGGGCGTCCACGGCGGCGAGGTCGTCGCCCAGGGCACGGTGGAGGACATCTGCGCCGAGCCCCGGAGCATCACGGGCCAGTACCTCTCCGGCGCGAGGAAGATACCCGTGCCCTCGAAGCGCCGCAAGGGAAACGGAAAAAGCCTCCTCATCCGCGGCGCGAGCGAGAACAATTTGAAGAATATTGACGTCGAAATACCGCTCGGCGTGCTCACGGCCGTCACCGGCGTCTCCGGCAGCGGCAAGTCCAGCCTGATAAACGAGGTGCTCTACAAGACCCTCGCCGCGGTGAAGAACCGCGCCCACGTCCGCCCCGGCCGCTGCCTCGGCATAGACGGGCTCGAGAACGTGGACAAGGTCATATGCATCGACCAGTCGCCCATAGGGCGCACCCCGCGCTCGAACCCCGCGACCTACACGGGCGTGTTCAACGACATCCGCGAGCTCTTTTCCACCACGCAGGACGCAAAGCTGCGCGGCTACGGCCCGGGGCGCTTCTCCTTCAACACCAAGGGCGGCCGCTGCGAGGCCTGCTCCGGCGACGGCCTCATCAAGATAGAGATGCACTTCCTGCCCGACATCTACGTCCCCTGCGACGTCTGCAAGGGCAAGCGCTACAACCGCGAGACGCTGGAGGTCCGCTACAAGGGCAAGAACATCGCGGACGTGCTGGACATGACCGTGGAGGAGGCCCTGGACTTCTTCCAGAACCTGCCCAGGATCCGCGACAAGATACAGACCCTCTACGACGTCGGCCTCGGCTACGTCAAGCTCGGCCAGTCGTCCACGACGCTCTCGGGCGGCGAGGCGCAGCGCGTGAAGCTCGCGACGGAGCTCGCGCGGCGCTCCACCGGCGCGACGGTGTACGTCCTCGACGAGCCGACCACGGGCCTGCACACGGCGGACGTGCAGCGGCTCATCAGCATCCTCGACCGGCTGACCGACGCGGGCAACACCGTCGTCGTCATCGAGCACAACCTCGACGTCATCAAGGTCGCGGACCACATCATCGACCTCGGCCCCGAGGGCGGCGACGGCGGCGGCACCGTGGTCTTTGCCGGCACCCCCGAGGGCTGCGCGGAGTGCAAAGAGAGCGCGACGGGCGAATATCTGAAAAAGGTGCTTGAGAAATGACAGATTTCATCGTTGAGGCCATAACCGGCGCGGACGTCGGCAAATACCTCGCCACCCTCATCATCTCCATGATCCCGGTCATAGAGCTGCGCGGCGCGATACCCATAGGCGTCAGCCTGGGCCTCTCGCACGCGGAGGCCATGGGCATAAGCATAATCGGCAACATGCTGCCCGTGCCCTTCATCATATTGTTCATCCGGCCGATCTTCCGGTGGATGACGAGAAAGAGCGGCAAGCTGGCCCGCCTCGCCGAGAAGCTGGAGACCAAGGCCGAGGGCAAGTGGGACAAGATACACCGCTATCAGTTCTTCGCCCTGACGATATTCGTGGCCATACCCCTGCCGGGGACGGGGGCCTGGTCGGGCGCGCTCATCGCCGCGGTGATGAACATGCGCCTGCGCAACGCCCTGCCCTCGATACTGCTCGGCGTGCTCATCGCGGGCATACTGGTCAGCGGCATCACCTACGGCTTCACCTCTATCTTCAACTGACACAAAAGCGTCCGCCGCCCCATAGACTGTGGCATAGGGGGTGACGGCGTGTTCTGGAAAATACTGCTCTGCGCCGTGGCGGCGGGGCTGGTCGTTGTGTTCCTCTGGTCGCTGAAGGGGACGCTGCTGCTGCCCGTGCGCTGCGGGCGGAGGACGGCCCTGGAGATCAGGCTGGCCGTGTCCGGCGCCGAGCCCAGGCTGGAGGAGACGCTCAGCGCCCTCGTCTGGCTGAGGGAAAACGGCACGCTCAGGGGCCGGATAATCATCGACGACTGCGGAATGGACGGTGACACGCGCGAGACCGCCCGGCTGCTCGCAAAGCGCTGGGACTGCGTGGACATCGGATGGGATGGGGAAGAATGGACGAACACGAAGAATTGAACGAGCTCTCGGGCCGGGTGCTCCACGTCATCTACGCCAACGAGGAAAACGGCTACGCCGTGCTCCGGCTCGACACGCTCGACGGCGGGGTCACGACCGTGGTCGGCACCCTGCCCGCGGTCTGCCCCGGCGAGGAGCTGCACGCCTTCGGCGAGTGGATGACCCATCCCAACCACGGCCGCCAGTTCAAGGCCGAGTACGCGGAGCGGAGCCTGCCCCGGACGTCGGAGGCCATCTACTCCTACCTCGCGGGCCGGGCCGTCAAGGGCATAGGCCCCGCCACCGCCACGCTGATAGTGGACCGCTTCGGCGAAAAGACGCTGGACGTGCTCGAAAACCACCCGGAGCAGCTCGCCGAGATACGCGGCATAACCCGCGAGAAGGCCCTGCGCATGTCGGCGGAGTTCCGCCGCCAGGCGGGGATGCGGCGGCTGATGGAGTTCCTCTGCGGCCACGGGCTGCGCCCGCTGCTGGCCGTCCGGCTCTACAAGTTCTACGGCGAGGACGCCATGGACGTCATCGGCGGCGACCCCTACATAATCTCCGCGCCGCACATAGGCGGCTCCTTTGCGGAGGCCGACCACCTGGCCTTCGACCTCGGCTGCGAGTCCGACGACCCGAACCGCGTCCGCGCCGCCGTGGTCTTTGAGCTCCGGCACAACGCCGGGAACGGCCACTGCTTCATCCCCGCGGACAAGCTCACCGCCGCCACGGCCCAGTTCATAAACACCGAGCCGGAGCGCGTCACCGCCGCCCTCGACGAGCTCGCCGGGCGCGGCACCATCACGCGCACCGCCCTCGCGGGCCGGGACGCCTGCTACCTCACCGAGCTCTACGAGGCCGAGACCAACGTCGCGGAAAAGCTCAAGCGCCTCGCCGGGGCCCCGAAGCCCGAGGACGAGGCCACGCGGGCGCTCGTCGCGCGCACCGAGGCCGAGAGCGGCATGACCTACGCCCCCCTGCAGCGCGAGGCCCTGAGCCTCGCCGCGCGATGCCGGGTCATGGCCCTCACCGGCGGCCCCGGCACCGGCAAGACCACCTCCCTGCGCGGCATACTCGCGATGTACGACGCCATGGGCATAGAGACGCTGCTCACCGCGCCGACCGGCCGCGCCGCAAAGCGCATGAGCGAGCTCACCGGCCGCGAGGCCGCCACCATCCACCGCCTGCTCGGCGCCGCCTTCGCCCCCGAGGGCGAGGACGTGGTGTTCGCCAAGGACGAGGACGAGCCCCTCGACTGCGGCGCGGTGGTGCTCGACGAGTGCTCGATGGTTGACATAACGCTTATGCGCGCGCTGCTGGCCGCGCTGCCGGAGGACTGCCGGCTGATACTCGTGGGCGACGCCGACCAGCTCCCGAGCGTGGGGCCGGGGCGGGTGTTCTCGGACATACTGCGCTCGGGCGCCATCCCGGCGGTCAGGCTGACGGAGATCTTCCGCCAGGCCGAGGGCAGCCGCATAGTCCGCTGCGCGCACGAGATAAACCGGGGCGAGCACCCGGACTTCCGCAGGAATTCGGGCGACCTCTTCCTCTTGAACCGCACGGACACGGCCCGCGCGGCGGAGACGATAGTCGAGCTCTGCGCCGAGCGCCTGCCCAAGCGCATGGGCATCGCGCCGGAGGAGATACAGGTCCTCACGCCGACGCGGAAGGGCGAGCTCGGCTCCGCAGCGCTCAACCGCCGGCTCCAGGCGGCGCTCAATCCGCCCGCGAAGGGCAAAAACGAGAAAATTTTTGGCGAAGTCACCTTCCGCGAGGGCGACAGGGTGATGCAAATCCGGAACAACTATGATATAATCTGGCACAGGAGCCGCGAGGGCGCTCCGGCGGAGGCCGGCAGCGGCATCTACAACGGCGACATAGGCTATATAATCGGCATCGACGGCGAGAACGAGACGCTGACCGTGGACTTCGACGGCCGCGTCGCGGCGCTGAGCTTCGAGCAGCTCATGCAGCTCGAGCACGCCTGGGCGATGACCGTGCACAAGTCGCAGGGCAGCGAGTACAGGGCCGTCGTGCTCGCGCTGGCCCAGGCCGCGCCGAGGCTGCTCACGCGCGGCGTGCTCTACACCGCGGTGACGCGCTCGCGCGAGCTGCTCATAGCCGTCGGGGAAGAGGAGACGGCGTACAGGATGATAGACAACCACGTTCAATCCAGGAGGTACAGCGGCCTGAGGATAAGGCTGAGCTCTGAGATATAGAAAAGGGGACGTGATCGCCGTGGCCAAGTCTAAAAGCGGGATCCTTGACATCATCTTTCCGCCGCGCTGCGCGTTCTGCCGCCGGCTGCTCCGGCGGGGCGAGAGCGGCATGTGCGCCGCGTGCGAGAGGGACCTGCCCTACACGCGGCCCTCGGAGCGCGCGGGCACGGACTTCGTCGCGGCCTGCGTGGCGCCCTTGCGGTACGAGGGTGCGGTGCGCGACGCGCTGCACAGGTACAAGTTCCAGGGCGTCACGGCCTACGCGGGCGTGTTCGGCCGCCTGGTGGCGCGCTGCATAGACGAGCGTCTGCGCGGCGAGTACGACCTCATCTCCTGGGTGCCGCTCTCCAGCCAGCGGCTGAGCGAGCGCGGCTACGACCAGGCCATGCTCATCGCCATGGCCGCGGCCCTGGAGCTCGGCGACGTGGCGGTGGAGACGCTGCGCAAGCGCAGGGACGCGGCCCCGCAGTCGGTCACCGGCAGCATCGAAAAGCGCCGCGCGAACATCTCCGGCGCATACGAGGTCATCGACCCGGAGCTGGTCGAGGGCCGCAGGATACTCCTCATCGACGACATCGTCACGACCGGCGCGACGGCAGCCGAGTGCGCCCGGACCCTGGGCGGGGCCGGGGCCGCAAAGGTCGTGTGCGCGGCCCTTGCAAAGGCCGAATAAACCGGCCCGAAGTGGTCTATGATTACGGTAAGACTGGAAAGGTGCGTAAGCTATGCTGATATTTGAACGGGATATAGCCCTGGACATGGGGACAACAGGCGTGCTGCTCTACTCAAGGGGCAAGGGCGTGCAGATACGCGAACCGACCATCGTGGCCGTGGACAAGTTCACGGGCCGCCTGCTGAAGGTCGGCCACGACGCGCAGAAGATGCTGGGCCGCACCCCCGCGAGCATAGTGCCCATCCAGCCCATCACCGACGGCGTCATCTCCGACTACGACATGACCGTCGCCATGCTCAAGGAGCTCATCGGCCGCGTCACGAGCTTCAGCCTCTTCAAGCCGAGGGTGCTCGTCTGCGTGCCGGGCAGCATCACGGGCGTGGAGGAGCGCGCGGTCATAGACGCGGTGGTCGAGGCCGGCGCGCGCAAGGTGTACCTCGTCGAGAGCGCGGTCGCCACGGCCTACGGCGCGGGCATCGACGTCTCCAAGCCGGACGGCCACCTCATAATAGACATCGGCGGCGGTACGACGGAGACGGCGGTAGTCTCCCTCGGCGGCGTGGCCGAGTGCGAGTCCATAAAGGTCGCGGGCGGCAGCTTTGACGACGCGATAATCCGCTACGTACGGCGGCGCTACAACGTCCTCATCGGCGCCAAGACGGCCGAGGAGGTCAAGATAAACATAGGCTGCGTCGTGCCGAAGCCCGAGGTCGGCATCGAGGAGGTCAAGGGCCGCGACCTGGTCACGGGCCTGCCCAAGATGGTCAAGCTCAGCTCCACGGAGCTGGCCGAGGTGCTGCTCGAGCCCGCGCGCGAGATACTCGAGAGCATCCACTACGTCCTGGAGCGCACGCCGCCCGAGCTGGTGGCGGACATCTCGCAAAACGGCATAGTCATGTCCGGCGGCGGCAGCCTCATCTACGGCATCGACATGCTTGTGGAGCACGACACCAAGCTGCGCACCGTGGTCGTGGACGACCCCATCTCCTGCGCCGCCTACGGCGCGGGCAAGATGCTCCTGAGGCTCAACGAGCTGCCCGAGGGCATGGTGAACTTCGCCCGCAAGCGCCAGCTGCAAAACTGAAAAACAAAAAAGCGGGGACCCGCAAAGGGTCCCCGCCTTATTTTTTTTTGCGCGCTATTCCACGGTGACGGTGCCGTCGGGGGAGACGGTGATGCGCATGCCGTCGTGGACATAGCTGAGGAACTCGTCGCCGAGCTGATCTACGACGGGCATGTTTGCGTCCGTCCAGTTGGCGGCGAGGATGGCGCCCGAGGCGGCGAGGCTGTCTATCGTCATCGAGAACAGCATGCACGCGGGCTGGTTGTCCGTGGCGCAGGCGGTGTAGAGCACCATGCCGCCGGTGGTGGAGCCTATGGTCTGGGGCAGGCAGAGCGCCTTGCCCTTCATGGGCTTTTTGTAGAGGTCGGGGTTGTTCTGGTCGCCGCACTTGACCTTCTTGTCCCCGAACATCATGGCCATCTGGAAGCTCGCCAGGGTGTTGAAGCCGCCGTGGGACACCAGCGCGGGCGCGGTGCAGCTCCCGGCGACTATCGCGCGGCCCTTGAATACCTTGCTCATTTTCCCGCACCTCCCGTGATCTGGCTGAGGATCTCATCCTCGGTGTAGTACCTCGCGGTGGTGTAGGTCCTCAGCTTGTTGGAGCAGGTGATGACCGGCATCTTGCCCGAGAGGGGGTTGTTCATGTACATCAGCGGGCAGATGTAGGAGAGGATGACGCCCGTGCGCTCCAGCCGCTTTGCGTAGGGGGTCTTTTGGAACTCCTTGATGGTGGCCGGGGCGGCGGTGAACACGGTGGGGACGGTGACCTTGCGCTTGCCGTTTTCACGCAGCGACTTTTCGATGCGCTCCGTCCAGCTCTGGAGCTGGCCGAGCGTCAGGTGCGGGCAGCCCACGAAGCAGAGCTTGGGCGCGGCGTTCAAATCCTTCCACACGCAGGGGTAGCCCGCCTTCACGCGCTCGAGCTCGGCGTCGTCTATGACGTACACCTTCGCGCCCTCGCGGATGAGGCCCTCGCCCTGCTCCTTCGCCTCCGGCGTGAGGTTCTCCACGTGGTAGAGGCCCACCGCGCCGTTCGAGGCCGTGGCCGCGCCGAAGTCCTTGAGGTACGCCGAGACCTCGGGCGTTATCTCGGCGCCGAGCCACTTGTCGAGGCCCCTTATGTACGGCACCTGCTCCATGACCTTCATGCCTATGGCCGAGCCGAGGAGCTGCGCCTCCGGCTTCTTCTCCGTTTTGACCTCGACTATCCAGTCGGCCTTTCGCCCGTCGTCGGTGAGCAGGCCGAAGTACGGCACGCAGCCGGCGATGGAGCCCATCAGCTCCAGCATGCCGGAGTTGCGGTTGCACCGCGCGCCGAGCACGCTGTTGGCGTACACCACGGCGCTGGACTCCGCCCAGGAGAGCACCTCGCCCTTGCCCGGCTTGTTGCCCACCTCGTCGAGGTAGCAGGCGCAGGTGAAGGCGTCGCGGCTCAGCAGGCCGAACTTCTCCAGCTGGGCCTCATAGCGCCCTTGCTCCGAGTACATGATGCGCTTGAAGATGATGTCCTGGAGGAGGTTCGAGGGGACCTTGCGGTCGAGCGGCAGGGGGTCGGCGGAAAAGCGCTGCTTCGAGACCGCGCCGGCCTCCAGCAGCTTGTCGTAGAGCTCGTACACCGGCTTCATTACGCCGATGCCGAAGCTGATGACTGTGTGTCCGTACTTGCTCGTGACGGGGACCATCTTTTCGGCCCCGAAGGTCTCGCCGTACATGACCAGCGAGCGCATGACCTTGGCCATGACCTCGCCCTCGGCGCCGTCCAGCATGGCCTGCTGTTCGGGCGTGAGAAGCATGACTATCAACTCCTTGTCAATTTCGTAGCAATATTTTACCATGCGCCCGCTGCAAAGTCAACGCGCAGACGCGTGAGGGCCGCCCTGTCCGGAGAACGGGGCGGCCCTGGGTATTCAGCTGTTGTCGGCCGGCTTAGGCGGCTTGGGCTTGCCGCCCTGGGGACGGCGGCGGCGGTTGTTCGGGCGTCGGGACTGGCCCTCGCGGCCCTCTCTGCCCTCGCGGGATTCACGCCCTTCGCGGCCCTCGCGGCCCTCTCTGCCCTCGCGGGGCTGGGCGGGCTCCTTCGGCTGCTGGGCGCGGCCGGAGTCGCGCTCGCGGCGGGGCTTGGACTGGGCCTGCGGCTCAGCGGACTTGCCCTCCGGGCGCTTGCCGCCGCGGCCGCGGCCGCCCTGGCGCTTGCGCACGGGCACCTCGGAGCTAGCCTTGCGCGCCGCCGGGGCCTCCGCCGGGGCGGCCTCCGCGGGGTAGAAGCGCGGCTTCGGCTCCTCGGCGGGCTCGGCCTCGGCCTCGCTGCGCTCCGGCGCGGGGCGGTTCTTGAGCAGCTGGGGCAGCGGCTCGCCCGGCTTCGGGCGCCCGCCGGGGATGGCGGCGACCTCGTCGGCGGAATAGGTCTTGAACACGTCCTCGCCCTCGCCGTCGAGCTTGACCTTCACCGTGCGGCGCAGGAGGTTCACCTGCGTGACGTTGCCGTAGCCCGCCGGGGTCTCCACGAAGGCGCCGTTCTTCGGCACGGTCTTGACCAGGTTCTCATAGGCCTCCTCCTCGTACCTCAGGCAGCACATGAGCCTGCCGCAGGTGCCGGAGATCTTGCTCGGGTTGAGGGACATGGACTGTATCTTGGCCATCTTGGTGGAGACGGGCTGGAACTCGTCCAGGAACTGGCTGCAGCAGAAGGGCCGCCCGCAGATGCCGATGCCGCCGAGCATCTTGGCCTCGTCGCGCACGCCTATCTGGCGCAGCTCTATGCGGTTGCGGAACACGGAGGCGAGGTCCTTGACGAGCTCGCGGAAGTCCACGCGCCCGTCCGAGGTGAAGAAGAAGGTTATCTTGTTCCCCTCGAAGCTGCACTCCACGTCCACGAGCTTCATGTCGAGGCCGTGGTCCTCGATCTTCTTTTTGCAGATGTCAAAGGCCTCGCGCTCGCGCTTTTTGTTGATCTCGGCGACGCGCAGGTCGTTCTCCGTGGCGACGCGCACCACGGGGCGGATGGGCGGGATGACCTTCTCGTCCGGGACGAAGTGGTTGCCCATGACGCACTGGGCGAACTCGAGGCCCTTGGAGGTCTCGACGATGACGTTCTGCCCTATCTCGACGGTGTTCCCTGCGGCGGCGAAGTAGTAGGTCTTGCCGCGGTTTTTGAATTTCACGCTGACGACTTCTGTCAATTTATCTTCCTCATTTCCTGACCCCGCCGACGGCTATCAGGCCGAAGACGTGTCTCACGCTCACGTTGAGCCTGAGCATGGCGGAGCATTTGGCGAAGAGCGCGTCGAGCCCCACGCAGCGCGGGGCGGGTATGCTCACCCGGCCCTCGCCGCGGAGTATGTCCGCGAGCTCCTCTCTGGCGGCGTTTATCATGGCGGCGGCGCGCCGGGGGTCCATGTCCTCGCTGCCGAACTCCCACTTGAGCAGGGAGACGCGGTCGCCCGCGGCCAGGGCCGAGAGCAGCGCGAGCGCGTCGGCGGCCGACTGCTCGTCCTCGGCGGCGTCCGCGTTGCGGCGGATGAGCACGCAGCGGGAGCGCACGGTGGGCAGCAGCAGCGCCGGGTTCGCCGCGCAGAGCACGAAGGCCGCGCTCGCGGGCGGCTCCTCCAGCAGCTTCAGGAGGGCGTTCTGCGCCGCGGCGTTCATGCGGTCCGCGTCGTGCACGACATAGACCTTGACGCGGGCCTCGTTCGGCATGACCTGCGCGTCCGCGGAGATGAAGCGCACCTGGTCTACGAGGATCTCCCGCCGCTTGCGGCCCTTGTCGTCCACGCCGGGGGCGACGGAGATGACGTCCGGGTGGATGCCGGCAAACACCTTGCGGCAGTGCCGGCACTCGCCGCAGGGGCGCTCGCCGTCGGACTCGCAGAGCATGGCCGCCGCGAGGCGCTGCGCCGTCTCCCGCCGCGCTTCCTCGGACGCGGAGGCAACGATATAGGCATGTGACACCCGTTCGCCGGGCTTTATCACGAGTTTATCCATACCCCTCATTTTACAATTTTAAGCCGCCAACGTCAACAGATATTATGCCCCGCGCAAAAGGGCCGCCCGAATGAGGGCGGCCCGGTGCGGGGATCTACGCGCGCAAAACGGCGATGGAGTAAGCGGGAAGGCTGAGCGTCCCGCCCTTTAGGGCGACTTCGCCGCCCGAGGCGGTCAGCTCGCCGGTGAGCCAGAGCTCCCCGAGCCCCAGGGGCCCGAGCGCGAGCTCGTGCGCGTTTTTGGAGGGGTTTATCACGAGGACGCAGCTCCCGCCATTCCAGCTGCGCCTTATCGCGCAGACGTCGCCCTCGCCGGTGTCGAGTATCTCGCTCGTGCCGCGGGCGATCTCCGGGTTCTCGTTTCGCAGCCGCATCGCCGCGGCGTAGTAGTTGAGGAGCGAATCCGGGTCCGCGAGCTGCTCCGTCACGGAGGGCTGGGGGTAGTTCGCCTCGGTCGTGCCGGGCGGGCAGTGCGTCGTCTCCGAGAGCGTGGTCCAGAGCATGCCGAGCCGCTTGTCGGGGTCGGTTTTGGAGCCGGTCATGCCTATCTCGTCGCCGTAGTAGACGAAGGTCCCGCCGCGCATCATGGCCAGCAGCCCGGCGGCCATCTTCTGCTTTGCCGTGTCGGGGCCGAGCACGCTCGCGGCGCGGGGCGTGTCGTGGTTGCCGAGGAAGGGGGCCGGGATGGTGTCCTCCGGCAGCCGCCGCTCGAGCAGGGCCGTGACGTTGGCGTAGCTCCTGCCCGGCTCCTTCACGTCGGGGCCGAGTATCTCCTCGATGTAGCCGCCGCTCTGCGCGACGGGGAAGAGGAAGAAGCTGTCGATGTCCGCTGCGCAGTAGTCGGCGATCTCGTAGAGGTCGGTCCAGGCCTCGCCCACGATGTAGCAGTCGGGGCTGATGGCCCGCGCCGTCTCGCCGAGCCAGGAGAGGAAGTCGATGTTCCGCTCGCGCTCGCCCGTGTAGTAGCTCGTCACGGCGTCGAGGCGGAAGCCGTCCACGCCCACGTCCTCGAGCCAGAAGCGCAGGATGCGCTCTATCTCGGCCCGCACCGCCTCGCTGTCGAGGTTGAGGTCCGGCATGGTGTTCACGAAGCGGCACTCATACCAGCTCCCGCCCGCCCTGGCGTAGCCGTCGCGCGGCTCGTCCGACCAGTTGTAGTATTCGCGGTACTCGGAGTTCACGTCCGCCTTCGCGCTCAGGAACCAGGGGTGCTCGCTGGAGGTGTGGTTCACGACGAGGTCTATTATGACGTCGATGCCCAGGCTGTGCGCCTTGTCGAGCAGGGCGGAGAAGTCCTCCAGCGTGCCGTACTGCGGGTCGATGCCGTAGTAGTCCGTGACGTCGTACTTGTGGTAGCTAGGCGAGGGCATTATGGGCATGAGCCAGATGCCGTTCATGCCGAGGGAGGCGATGTAGTCGAGCTTTTCCGCGAGGCCGGCGAGGTCGCCTATCCGGTCGCCGTCGCTGTCGTAGTAGGAGTAGACGAAGACCTCGTACCAGTTGCGGTATTTGTCGTCGATGACGTTCTCCTCCGCCTCGCGCCGCCGCTCCCCGCAGGCGGAGAGCAGCAGCAGGCAGAGGGCCAGGAGCAGCGCCAGGCCGCGTTGAGTCCTTCTCATGCTCTCAGCCCTTCACGGCGCCGGCGGTGAGGCCGTTGACGATGTTCTTCACGAGGCAGAAGTAGAGGATGACGATGGGCACGGCGATGAACACGCTGCCAGCGGCAAAGCGCGCGAACTGGGTGTCCGGCATCGAGTAGAGCCCCACGGCGACGGTCCACATCTCGCGCTCCTTGAGCAGCAGCTTGGGCAGCAGGCAGTCGCTCCAGGGCCAGGCGAACTGCGTGAGTGCCGTGTAAACCAGCATCGGCTTCGAGAGCGGGAGGGTTATCTTCGTGAATATCTGCAGCTGGCTCGCGCCGTCTATGGTCGCGGCCTCGTGGATGGTGTAGGGGATGGAGTCGAAATAGCCCTTCTGCACCAGATAGCCGAGCGGCGCGGTGCAGGAGTAGTAGAAGATGAGCGACTCCAGGGAGTTGAGCAGACCGAGCTGGCCCATAATTATGTAAACCGCGGTCATGCCCATGAAGCCGGGGAACATGCCGAGCAGCAGCGTGGTCTTGCGTATTATGTCGCGGCCCTTGAAGCGGAAGCGGCTCATGACATAGCCCGTCAGGATGACGAGCAGCGTGCCGATGACGCAGGTGCAGCTCGCGACGTAGAGCGTGTTCAAAAACCAGCGCTTGTAGGGGTAGAGCCCGTTTACGTCGTCGGTGAAGAGCTCGACGAAGGTCCGGGCGGAGAACTCCCTGGGGAAGAAGCCGGAGAAGGAGTGCAGGTCGCCGCTCCTGGAGAAGGAGGCGGCGATGAGCCACACGCAGGGGAAGAGGAAGATGACGGACACGACGGCGAGCAGGACGTAGGTCATGACGTTGTCCGCCAGCCTCGCGCCGGAGATGCCGCCCTTTTTCACTGGAACGTCTCCTCCTTCCTGTAAGCGGCCGAGCGCATGTACACGATGAGCGACAGCGTGCCGGTTATGACGAAGATGACGAGGCTTATCGCCGCGCCGATGGAGTAGTAGTTGTTGTCCACGGAGAGGTTGTAGAGCCAGTTTATGAGGAGGTCGGTGTCGCTTGCGAGGAAGTAGCCGCCGTAGTTGCTCTGCAAGCCCCCGCGCAGGAAGAAGTAGATGCCGAAGTTATTGAAGTTGCCGACGAACTGCCCTATGAGCACGGGCGTTATCGAAAACACCACGAAGGGCAGCGTTATCTTGCGAAACTGCGTGAACCGGCTGGCCCCGTCTATGGAGGCGGCCTCGTAGAGCTGCGTGTCTATGTTCGAGAGTATGCCCGTGGTCATGAGCATTATGGAGGGTATGGAGATCCAGGCGTTCACGAAGAAGCCTATGCCCCGCGCCCACCACTTGGCGCTCTCGACGTTGGCGAGGAAGAAGACGGCCTCGTGTCCGGAGGCGGTGAGCAGCTGGTTTATCGGCCCGCTCTGGGAGAACATGAACTTGAAGCCCAGCATGCTGATGAAGCCCGGTATGGCGTAGGCGAGTATGGGGAAGGCGCGCCAGATCTTCGAGCCGCGGACGTTCCGCTTGCCGAGCAGCAGCGCTATGCCGAGCCCGCCGAAGAAGTTTATGGCGGTGGAGACCACGGCCCAGAGGACGTTCCAGACCAGTATCTTGCCGAAGGTGCCGCCCACCTCGCCGACGCCGAGTATCTTCTGCCAGGCCGAGAGGCTCCAGCTGGCGAGCACGGGGTGCACCACCTCGCCGCCGAAGTCCGTGAAGGCCATGAGTATCATGAACACTATGGGCAGCACGGAGAACATCGCGACGCCCACGATGGGCAGCACGAGCGCGGAGACATAGAACTTCCCGTCCGCCGCCGCGGCGAGGGACTGGCGGAAGCTGTGGGGCCTGCGGCCCTTCGCCGCCTCCCGCGAGGTGTACAGCACATCCCGCACGTTGGAGACGTAGAGGGCGAGGGCGAAGACGAGCACCATGACGGCGAAGAGGCCCATGATGAGCATCTGCATGGAGTTGTCGCCCTCTATGCCGAGCCAGAGGTTCTCCTGCTTTGTGCCCAGCGTGAAGATGCCCGCGAGGTCCTCCGCGCCGCGCGCGGCGAAGTACACCACCAGCCCCGCGAGGCTGAGTATGTAGAGCAGGCCCTTTATTATCTGCCCGTAGCAGAGCTGGCCGAGGCCCATTATGACGAGCGAGAGCTTCACGCGCCAGGGCGCTTTGGCTAGCTGCGCGGCCTTTGACATATCCCCATCCCCCCTTTGTCGGTTTCGGTTTGCCGCGTCACGACAGTGTGAAGATGCCGTCGTAGATCTGGCTGCAGAGCTCCTCGAGCCCGGCCTGGATCTTCTCCACGGTGTCGTAGTTCGTGGGCTCGCCGCGGTTTTCGCTCAGCGCGTCGGTGGCGAGGTCCACGAAGAAGCTCTCCGACGGCGTCCAGAGCTGGCTCACCGCGTTGATGGCGGGCATGATGTCTATGCAGCCGCCGTCGAGCCGGTCGAAGATGGTCTGCACGGTCGGGTCGCTCTCGCCGACGAAGGCGGCGGCGTCCGCGCGGGCCGGGGTGATGCCCAGCATCTCGTTGCGGCGCACGACCTGCTCATAGTCCGCGGCGAACTGCACGAAGGCGAGCGAGGCGTTCGGGCACTTGGTGTAGGCCGAGATGCCGTAGCCGTTTATGCCGCCCATCATCTTGGTCTCGAGCGTGAGGTTCTCCATGTCGGTTATGGTGTCCTGCCAGGCGTCGGCGGTGAGGTCGCCGGAGGCGGGCAGGCGCGGGACGGCTATCATCTTGAGGTCGGCTTCGGCCTCCTCCTCGGTCCAGCCGGCGCTGACCATCTCCTTGATGAACATGCTGCGAACGTCCGGCGTCGTGATGGTGCAGAGCATCCGGCCCTGCGCGAGGAAGGCGTAGGCGGAGGAGGCGAAGGTCTTGTCGATGACCTCGGTGTTGTTCATCAGCTTCGCCCACTGGCGTATCATCCAGGCGCCCTGCGCCGCGTCGCCCGCCGCGAGGCCGATGTCCTCGGCGTTGGTGTTGTTCTCGCCGAACACGTAGGCGCCGAAGGTGAAGAGATAGCCGGTCATGAAGTAGGTGTCCACCAGCTCGTCGAGATAGCCGTACTCGGTCTTGCCGCCGTTCTCCTGCACGTCCTTGCTGAAGGCGTAGAGCGCGGTGTAGGTCTCGAAGAAGTCGGGCGTGCCGTTGGCGTTGACGTCCCAGTTGGCCTCCCAGTCGTCGGGGAGCATGGACTCGATGTAATAGAGCATGCCGGTCTGGACGTTCACGGGCACGCCGCAGTAATAGGTGGTGCCGTCCATGTCGAGGGCGTAGGCGTTCCAGGCGCTCTCGGGTATCTGGTCGGCGTAGCCGAGGCTCTCCGTGGGCAGGGGGAGGATGTGCTGGTTCTCGGCGTACTGCATGATGATGTCGTTGGCCTGATACCAGACGTCCGGGCCGTAGCCGTAGGGGCCGTCGGAGGCGAGGTCGGAGTACTGGTCGGTGTTCATCCGCTCGGCCGAGATGCCCTGGTCGGCGTAGGCGGCGTTGAAGGCGTTTATGAGCTCCTCCACGTAGCCGAGCTCGACGGCGGTGTCGTTTTCCAGCACCTTGACCACCGCGCCCTCCTCGAGCTCGCCGTTGAAGCGGGCCATGACCTGGTCGTAGGTCGTGCCGCCCTGCTCCTCGCGGGCTTCACCGCAGGCGGCGAGGGCGAATATGAGTGCCGCGGCCATGACGAGCGCCGCGATGCGTTTCATCCTTTTCATCTTACATCTCCTTTTCCAAAATGACGGTGCCCCAGGGCTCTATCTCCGTCCCGTCCGGCGCGGCGAGGGCCGTGTCGGAGGGGTTCATGTGCAGTATCATGCGCCGCGCGCCGTGCGCGCGCTCAATCGTGACCACGCCGCCGGACTCGGAGACCCGGCAGCCGCCGCGCGCGAGGCAGGGGTCGCGCCGGAGCGCCGCGAGATGCTGCACCAGCGTGTAGAGCTCCATGTCCCAGCTCTCGCGCTCCCAGCGGAAGCAGCGGCGGCAGTCCGGGTCGTAGCCGCCCTCGGTGCCTATCTCGTCCCCGGCGAAGAGCATGGGCATGCCGGGGAAGAAGAACATGACCGCAAGCGCCATCGCCTCCCGCCGCCTGTCCCCGCCCACGCGGGTGAGGAAGCGCTCCGTGTCGTGGCTGTCGAGCAGGTTGAACATCATCTCGCAGGCCGGGCCTATGCTCCGCCAGAGCAGCAGGCAGAGCCGCGAGGCAAAGCCCGCGGCGTCCGTCGCGCCGAAGGCCATCAGATCGAGGCAGGCCTTGGTGAGGCCGTAGTTCATCACGCCGTCGTACATGTCCCCGCCGAGGAACTCCGCCGCGCCGTGCCAGACCTCGCCTATGATCACGGCGTCCGGGTCCTCGGCCTTGACCGCCTCGCGGAAGCGGCGCAGAAAGCGCATGGATATCTCGTCCGAGACGTCCAGCCTCCAGCCGTCCGCGCCGAACTCGCGTATCCAGTAGCGCCCCACGCCGCAGAAATAGTCGATGACGGCGTCGTTGTCCGTGTTGAGCTTGGGCATGCAGGGCACGTCGGCGAAGGTCTTGTAGTTGCGCTCTGCAAAGCTGGAGCGCTCGCCCTCGATGAAGAACCAGTCCCAGTAGGGCGACTCGCGCCCGCGCACGGAGGTGTCCAGGAAGATGGGGTTCGTGCACGAGCAGTGGTTGAACACGCCGTCGAGCACCACGCGCATGCCCCGCCCGTGGGCGGCGGCGATGAGCGAGCGGAGCGCCCCGTCCCCGCCGAAGCGCGGGTCCACGCGGTAGTAGTCCTCCACGTCGTACTTGTGGTTGCTCGGCGAGAGGAACACGGGCGTCATGTAGATGCAGCTCACGCCCGTCTCGGCGAGGTGGTCGAGCCCCTCCTCGATGCCGCGCAGGTCGCCGCCGGCGAAGCTCGTCGGCTCCGGGCGCCCGCCCCAGGCGAGGTTTATATAGCCGCGGTCCTTCCCGCCGGAGCCGATGCGGAAGCGGTCCGGGAATATCTGATAGCACACCGCCCCGCGCGTCCACTCCGGCACGCGCATGACGTCGCTCGAGTGTATGTAGGGGTACTGGAAGTAGTTGAAGTAGCCGAGGTCCCAGGCGAAGTCGGGCCCGAGCCCCTCCTCGCAGAGATAGCTCACCTCGCCGCCGGAGCGGAGCCGGAACACATAGGCGAGGCGCGTGTCCTCCAGCGCGAGCTCGGCGCCGAAGTAGTCGTAGAGCTCATCCGAGCGCAGCAGCTCCATGCGCCGCTCCAGCCTCGGCTTCGTGGTCCACTCGAACTTGTTGTCGGAATAGACCACCACGGCCTCGTCCAGGTCGCCCCGCGCGGCGCGCAGCCGGATGTACATGCCGCTCTCCGAGGTGGGGAAGCAGTCCAGCGGCCTGCCGCGGTGCAAAATGGCTCTCGTTTCCATGGGTACCTCCAAAATCCCCGCGCGCGGTTGACAATACCGCGGCGCAGTTGTTATTATTCAGGTATGGCTGAGATGAACGGAAAAAAGAAAAAGGTGACAATAAAGGACATCGCGGACGCCTGCGGCGTATCCACCGCGACGGTCTCCTACGTCGTGAACGGGCGCGAGGACCAGCGCATAAGCCCCGAGACGCGCAAGCGCGTGCTGCACGAGGTGCACCTCATGGGCTACGAGTCCTCGGCGGTGGCCAAGGCGCTCGCCACGGGCAACAGCTGCGCCGTGGGCCTCTTCGCGCCGCGCGCGGCGGAGAGCGCCGACAGCGCCCACGCCTTCGCGGCCTTCGTCTCCGCCCTCTCTCCGGCGCTGGAGCGCCGGGGCTACACCCTGCGCATCATAACCGACGCCTGCGTCACCCAGACCATAAAGACCATAGACGCCATCGTCGCCATGGACGTGGACAGGGAGACCTTTTTGAAGATAGGCTTCAACTGCTTCTACCCGCTCATCTGCGTGGACGGCGTCATAGACGACCCCGACCTCTTCTACCAGGTGAACTGCGACTACGCCGCGGCGGCCCGCCGCGCCTCGGAGGGCGGGGGAGAGGCCTGCGCCCTGCTGCGGCCCTTTGCCGAGCCGAAGCTCAACCGCCGCATAGAGCGCTGCTTCGACGCCGTGTGCTTCGAAACCTCGGACGAGGCCGTCTCCGCCTTCCTGCGCGGCCGGCCGGAGGGTTCCACCTGCGTGGCCTTCGGCGAGGCGCTCGCGGAGCGGGCCCGGCGCTTTGCACGCGGCCGGGTGCTCTCGCTGAGCCCCGGCGGGGACATAGAGCTGCCCTCCGCCGCGATGGCCGACACCGTCGCCGCCCTGGTGTACGACACGATACGCAAGAGCGCCGCGCCGGAGCACGACATCATAATAGCATGATCACGGCTCGCGCCGTACAGCTTATTCCGCGGCGGAAGGGGACACGCGCCCCTTCCGCCGCTTTTTTCATGCTCAGTAGGTTATGCCGCCCGTGGCGGGGTCGAAGACGATGGTGTAGGTGCCGGGGTCTACGGTGATGTTGTCGCCGGAGGCGGTGCCGTACCAGTACTCGTTGGCAACGGTGCCGTTAGCGCCGTAGGCTATCTTGAAGGCGACCTTGTTGTCCGCCCAGTCGACTATCTCGGCGTCCGTGAAGGTGACGTCCAGCTTGTAGGTGCCGTCGTCCTGGGGCTGCATCATGTAGGCGGTGTTCTCGGCGTTGGCGTCCGCGGCCCAGCCGGCGCTGCCGCAGGTGCCCACGACATAGTAGGCGGGCTCGGCGGCGTAGAGCGCCGTGACCACGGGCTGGTTATCCTGGATGTCCAGCGCCAGCCAGACTATGTAGGTGCCCGCGGTGAGCGAGATGTTCGGCGCCGCGGCGGGGTCGAGATTGCGCATGTCGTACCAGTCGCCGTTGACGAGGTTCTTGATGCCGAACATGGCGAAGTCGTTGCCGTTGGCGGTGTCGTAGTCGGCCTCGGTGATGGTGAGCAGGTAGTACCAGATGTTGTCCGAGCCGTTTTGCAGCATCTTGAAGCTCTCCGGGTCCTCGCCCCAGTTGTTGAAGTTGCCCTGGATCTGGAAGTCGAAGGCCGGGGCGGCCAGCTCGGCGGCCTCGCCTATCTTCTCGCAGCTGAGCTTGCAGAGCGAGAGCGTCTCGGCGTCGGTCCTGAGCGTGAGCTTGTAGAGGCCGTTTTCGAGCACCTTGATGTTCGCGCCGGAGGCGAAGGCGTCCTCGCCGCCGGAGAGGTAGGTGTCGTCCACCAGGCCGGAGGCGTCTATGGAGTCGCCCCAGTTGTAGTCCTGGTCGATGACGGCGATCTTGAACTCGTCGCCCTCGTAGAGGTTCAGCTCTATGGTGAAGGTGTTGAACTCACCCTCCACGGGCTGCATGAGGAAGTCGTCCTGCGGCCAGGCGTGGCCCCAGTTGTTCTCGGGGTAGCCCGCGAGCGAGCCCGCGAACATCCAGGCGCGCTCGTCCACGACGGAGGACTGCCAGGCCACAAAGACCGAGGTGTCCGCCGTGACGGGGGCCGACATGTCGTAGGGGATGAGCAGGGCGGGGGTGGAGTAGTAGCCCTGGATGACGTAGCCCTCCTTGGTGAGGCCCGGGTCGGCGACGGGCTGGCCCTCCTCGGCGGTGGTCTCGGCCAGCACGGTCACGCCGTCGCTGTCGTAGAAGGTGACCTTGTACCCGCCCGAGGGCTCCTCGGCGGTCTCCCCGCAGGCGGCGAGGCCCAGGCAGAGCACCGCGGCCAGAGCCAGGCAGAGCAGTATGCGCAGCTTTTTCATTTCATGTCCTCCTTATTGAATAATTTGTCCATCAGCCCAAACGCTGCAAAAACCATGCTTAAACGTTTAAGCAACTCCTGAGCACATGATAATATACGTACAAGACCGCTGTCAACGCCCGGAGCACCGCGGCGGATATTTTTGTATATTCCTCCATTTACGGGCGGCAAACTTTAAGCATTCAGACGATAAAAGAGCCCGGGCAAAAGAAAATGCCGCCCGGAGAGGGGCGGCGGAGAAAAGGAAAGGGTCCCGGACACGTATGTCCGGGACCCTTGGTGCGAGAGATGGGACTTGAACCCACACGCCTGTAAATGAGACACAGGCACCTCAAGCCTGCCTGTCTGCCAGTTCCAGCACTCTCGCATATCGGCTGGGGAAAGGCGCATTTGGTATTATAGCAGAATATCGTGGTTTGTCAACAAAAATTTTTCAAGAGTATTTTCGCTTCTGCACGGGGTGGAGCTGGGCGGCGGTGAACACGGCGGCTATGACTATGACGATGGCCAGCGCGCCCGCGCCGTAGTGCATCTGCAGCAGGTAGCGCATCTTGAGATAGGCGTGGTAGCCGAGCAGGGAGGCGAACTCGCACAGCAGCGGCAGGAAGAAGTACACCGGCGCCGCGGCGGCGAAGACGAGCGAGAGGATGTCCGCGCAGAAGAAGTACCTGTCGTGCATGTGCGGCAGCAGGAAGGGGATGCCCACGACGAGGAGCAGCGCCCCGCCGAGCAGGGCCCAGTTGGTGATGGAGCCGCGCCGCCACCAGAACCAGCCGAACACGGCCAGCATCAGCGCAAAGGCCGCCGCGATGCCGAGTTTGGAGGCCAGGGCCTCGTCGGCCACATTGCGCGCAAAGGCGTAGACGGAGGGGGAGTTGTAGTTGAGCGCGCTGCCCACGGTGCCCATCTGGTCGAAGTAGAGCGTTATGGTGTCCAGCACCGGCCGCCCGGCGAGGACGGCGGGCAGCATCAGCAGCATGTACACCGCGGGGAACACGAGGAAGTGCCAAAGCTTCACGCGCCGCGCTATTAGCAGCAGCACGAACACCGGCATGATGAACACGGCCTGCAGCTTGAAGGCGAAGGACGCCGCCATCGCCGCCATGCCGAGCACCGGCCGCCCGTCCATGGCCCAGTATACGGCCAGCAGCCCGAGCGCGACATATATGCTGTCGCACTGGCCCCAGACCGCGCTGTTGAGCACCACCGTGGGCCAGAAGAGCACGGCGAAGTAGACGAAGAGCAGCTTCACGCGGCTGCGCGTGAAGAGCCCCGTGAGCCGCATCGCCCCGAAGGCCAGCAGAACGTCGAAGAACGTGGAGAGCAGCTTTATGAGATAGAGGTCGTAGATGTCCACATAGGAGAAGAGCGCGAGGAAATAGAGGTAGGGGACATTGTAGTTGCCGACCGAGTCTTTGAGCGCCGCAAAGCCGCCGTTATCGCGGAAATACTGCACCCAGCGGGCGAGGAAGTCCTGGTAGTCGAGCGTCTCGTAGCTGAAAAACAGCGCGCGCAGCACAAAGGCCGCGGCCACGAGCCCCGCGCAGGTCAGCACCTGCACGGGCTTTTTCAAGAGCCCGTCGAAGTAGAGCAGCAGCAGGGCCATGACGGCCTCGACCATGAGCAGAATAACAGCAGCAGCGTCCATTTGCACCTCCGCAGCCAATAAAAAAAGGCGGAGAACACATCCCCGCACCAAAAATCGTAATTCTTAACAAAACGGCACTTGACATTAAGTGCACTATGATGATACAATAACTTGCTATGTCTCCTGAGGACGGATATTAACCCATTTTCAGCTATGGCTTTATTCTATCAGATTTTCGCTCAATTGCAACAGAGCGCCGCAAACAACTGACAACCCAGCCGGGTGTACACAAGATTCCAACACAAGGAGTGTGCATTGATGCCAAAGGATGTTTACTACGGTAAGACGCTGAGGAAGAGCTTCGCAAGGAGCACCGAGATCCAGGACATGCCGAACCTCCTGGAGATCCAGAAGAAGTCCTACAAGTGGTTCCTCGACACGGGCCTGCGCGAGGTGTTCCGCGACGTGGACGCGGTCACGGACTACTCGGGCAACCTGGAGCTGAGCTTCGTGGACTACTCCATGGACGAGAAGCCCAAGTATTCCGAGGAGGAGTGCAAGGCGCGCGACGCCACGTATGCCGCTCCTCTCAAGGTGAGCGTGCGTCTCCGCAACAAGGAGACGGAGGAGATCAAGGAGCAGGAGATCTTCATGGGCGACTTCCCGCTCATGACCGCGGGCGGCACCTTCGTGATAAACGGCGCCGAGCGCGTCATCGTCTCGCAGATCGTCCGCTCCCCCGGCGTGTACTACGACAAGAAGACGGACAAGGCCCAGATCTCCACCTACGGCACCACCGTCATCCCCTACCACGGCGCCTGGCTGGAGTATGAGACGGACGCGAACGACATCTTCTACGTCCGCATAGACAAAAACCGCAAGCTGCCCGTCACCCTCTTCCTGAAGGCCATGGGCCGCTACGACGCGGATAAGCCCTACACCTGGCTGACCTGCCTGAGCGACCCCGTCGCCGGCTGCGTGACCAGCGAGCAGCTCAAGGAGGTCTTCGCCAACGACGAGCGCATCGTCACCACGCTGGACAAGGACAGCTTCGTCACGCGCGAGGACGCCCTGCTCGAGATCTACCGCAAGCTGCGCCCGGGCGATCCCCCGACGGTGGAGAGCTCCGAGACGCTGCTCGACGGCCTCTTCTTCGACCGCCGCCGCTACGACCTCTTCTCCGTGGGCCGCTACAAGTTCAACAAGAAGCTCGGCCTGGCCGGCAGGCTCATCGGCCACCAGCTGGCCGCCCCCGTCGCCGACCCCGTCACCGGCGAGCTCATCGCCGAGCCGGGCGAGGTCTTCACCCGCGAGCGGGCCGAGTATCTCGACTCCTGCGGCGTCACGGACGTCACGCTCCGCGCCGACGGCAGGGACGTGCGCGTCTTCACCAACGGCATGGTCGACATGGCCCACTTCGTGGACTTCGACCCCGCCGAGGTCGGTGTGCACGAGAAGGTCAGGCTCATCATCCTGCGCCAGCTCCTGGAGCAGTACCAGGGCGACGAGCTCAAAGAGGCCATCAGGGACAACATCGACATCCTCATCCCCAAGCACATAATCGTGGACGACATGTTCGCCTCGGTGAACTATCTCTGCTGCCTTGCTCACGGCATCGGCACGGCGGACGACATAGACCACCTCGGCAACCGCCGCGTCCGCAGCGTGGGCGAGCTGCTGCAAAACCAGTTCCGCATAGGCTTCTCCCGCATGGAGCGCGTCATCCGCGAGCGCATGACGCTGCAGGACCTCGACATCGTCACCCCGCAGAGCCTCATCAACATCCGGCCCGTGACCGCGGCCATCAAGGAGTTCTTCGGCTCCTCGCCGCTCTCCCAGTTCATGGACCAGACCAACCCCCTGGCCGAGCTCACGCACAAGCGCCGCATGTCGGCCCTCGGCCCCGGCGGTCTGAGCCGCGAGAGGGCGAACTTCGACGTCCGCGACGTCCATTACAGCCACTACGGCCGCCTCTGCCCCATAGAGACCCCCGAAGGCCCGAACATCGGCCTCATCAGCTACCTCGCGAGCTACGCCCGTGTCAATGAATACGGCTTCCTGGTCACGCCCTTCCGCAAGGTCCGCAAGCCGGACTGCTTCGTGACCGACGAGGTCGAGTATATGACCGCCGACGTCGAGGACCGCTACATCGTCGCCCAGGCCACCGAGCCGCTCGACGAGAACGGCTGCCTCAAGAACAAGCGCGTCACCTGCCGCCACCGCGACGAGATCATCGAGGTCGACCGCGAGCGCGTGGACTACGTCGACATCTCCCCGCGCATGATGGTCTCCATCGCCACCGCGATGATCCCCTTCCTCGAGAACGACGACGCGAACCGTGCCCTGATGGGCGCGAACATGCAGCGCCAGGCCGTGCCTCTGATGACCACCGAGGCGCCCATCGTCGCCACCGGCATCGAGCACAAGTGCGCCGTGGACTCCGGCGTCACCATCCTCGCCGAGGAGGACGGCTATGTCGAGAGCGTCTCGGCCACGAACATCGTCGTGCGCTACGACTCCGGCGAGGTCAAGAACTACAAGCTCATAAAGTTCTCCCGCTCCAACCAGGGCACCTGCATCAACCAGCGCCCGGTCGTCGGCGCGGGCGAGCGCGTCGCCAAGGGCGACGTCATAGCCGACGGCCCCTCCACCAGCCACGGCGAGATCAGCCTCGGCAAGAACATCCTCGTCGGCTACATGAACTGGGAGGGCTACAACTACGAGGACGCCATCCTCCTCAACGAGCGCCTCGTCATGGAGGACGTGTTCACCTCCATCCACGTGGAGGAGTACGAGTGCGACGCGCGCGACACCAAGCTCGGGCCCGAGGAGATCACCCGCGACATCCCCGGCGTGGGCGACGACGCGCTCAAGTTCCTGGACGAGCGCGGCATAATCAGCGTCGGCGCCGAGGTCAGGAGCGGCGACATCCTCGTCGGCAAGGTCACGCCCAAGGGCGAGACCGACCTCACCGCCGAGGAGCGCCTGCTGCGCGCCATCTTCGGCGAGAAGGCCCGCGAGGTGCGCGACACCTCGCTGAAGGTCCCCCACGGCGAGAGCGGCATCATAGTCGACGTCAAGGTCTTCACCCGCGAGGCGGGCGACGAGATGAGCCCCGGCGTCAACCAGGTCGTCAGGGTCTATATCGCGCAGAAGCGCAAGATCTCCGTCGGCGACAAGATGGCCGGCCGCCACGGCAACAAGGGCGTCGTCTCCCGCATACTCCCGCGCGAGGATATGCCCTACATGCCCGACGGCACCCCGCTGGACATCGTGCTCAACCCCCTGGGCGTCCCCTCCCGTATGAATATAGGACAGGTGCTGGAGGTCCACCTGGGCTACGCCGCCCAGGCCCTGGGCTGGAAGGTGGCTACGCCCATCTTCAACGGCGCCAACGAGTCCACCATCCGCGACACCCTCAGGCTCGCGGGCCTGCGCGAGGACGGCAAGAGCTACCTCTACGACGGCCGCACCGGCGAGCGCTTCGACAACGCCGTCACCGTCGGCTACGTCTACTTCCTCAAGCTGCACCACCTCGTGGACGACAAGATCCACGCCCGCTCCACCGGCCCGTACAGCCTCGTTACGCAGCAGCCCCTGGGCGGCAAGGCCCAGTTCGGCGGCCAGCGCTTCGGCGAGATGGAGGTCTGGGCCCTCGAGGCCTACGGCGCGGCGTACACCCTGCAGGAGATACTCACCGTCAAGTCCGACGACGTCACCGGCCGTGTCAAGACCTACGAGAGCATCGTCAAGGGCCACAACATCCCGCAGCCCGGCGTGCCGGAGAGCTTCAAGGTCCTCGTGAAGGAACTGCAGTCCCTCTGCCTCGACGTCCGCATCCTCGACAAGGACGGCGAAGAGATAGAGCTCAAGGACGACGATGACGACGACTACATCCCCGGCATGAAGGACGAATACCGCGCCGACGACAGCGAGATAGAGGACGCCGGCTTCAGCATCGAGAACGTCCCCGAGGACGACCTGGAGCTGGGCAGCCTGGACGATGACGACGACGACGGCGATGACGACAGTTTCCCGGGCTTTTCCGGAGACGAACTTGGAATGGAGGAGGAATAAGCCATGAGCTACACACCCTTTGACGCTATCAAAATAGGCATTGCCTCCCCTGAGCAGATACGCGCCTGGTCCTACGGCGAGGTCAAGAAGCCGGAGACCATCAACTACCGCACCCTCAAGCCCGAGCGCGACGGCCTGTTCTGCGAGCGCATCTTCGGGCCCACCAAGGACTGGGAGTGCCACTGCGGCAAGTACAAGAAGATCCGCTACAAGGGCAAGATCTGCGACCGCTGCGGCGTCGAGGTCACCAAGGCCAAGGTCCGCCGCGAGCGCATGGGCCACATAGAGCTGGCCGCGCCCGTCAGCCACATCTGGTACTTCAAGGGCATCCCCTCCCGCATGGGCCTGCTGCTGGACATCACCCCGAGGATACTCGAGAAGGTGCTCTATTTCGGCGCCTACATCGTCACCGACCCCGGCGACACGCCGCTGGAGCGCTGCCAGATCCTCTCCGAGCGCGAGTACCGCGACATGCGCGAGAAGTATGAAAACGACTTCGACGCCGGCATGGGCGCCGAGGCCATCAAGAAGCTGCTCCAGCAGATAGACTGCGAGGAGCTCTCCGTCAAGCTGCGCGAGGAGCTCGCCACCGCCGGCGGCCAGAAGAAGGCCAAGCTGGTCAAGCGCCTGGAGGTCGTGGAGGCCTTCCGCCTGAGCCACAACAAGCCCGAGTGGATGATAATCGACGTCCTGCCGGTCATCCCGCCCGAGCTGCGCCCCATGGTCCAGCTCGACGGCGGCCGCTTCGCCACCAGCGACCTGAACGACCTCTACCGCCGCGTCATAAACCGCAACAACCGCCTCAAGCGCCTCATGCAGCTCAACGCGCCGGACATCATCGTCCGCAACGAGAAGCGCATGCTGCAGGAGGCCGTGGACGCCCTCATCGACAACGGCCGCCGCGGCCGCGCCGTCACCGGCGCCAACTCCCGCGCGCTCAAGAGCCTCTCCGACATGCTCAAGGGCAAGCAGGGCCGCTTCCGCCAGAACCTGCTCGGCAAGCGCGTCGACTACTCCGGCCGAAGCGTCATCGTCGTCGGCCCCGACCTGAAGATATACCAGTGCGGCGTGCCCAAGGAGATGGCCATAGAGCTCTTCCGCCCCTTCGTCATGAAGAAGCTGGTGGAGGACGGCGTCGCCAACAACATCAAGTCCGCCAAGAAGATGGTAGACAAGCAGCGCACCGAGGTCTGGGACGCGCTGGACGTGGTCATCAAGGAGCACCCCGTGCTGCTCAACCGCGCGCCCACGCTGCACCGCCTGGGCATCCAGGCCTTCGAGCCCATCCTGGTCGAGGGCCGCGCCCTCAGGCTGCACCCCCTGGTCTGCACCGCCTACAACGCCGACTTCGACGGCGACCAGATGGCCATCCACCTGCCGCTCTCCGCCGAGGCCCAGGCCGAGGCCCGCATACTCATGCTCTCGGCCAACAACCTCCTGCGCCCGCAGGACGGCCACCCCGTCACCGTCCCGACCCAGGACATGATCCTCGGCTCCTACTACCTCACCTACGTCCGCCTCGGCAAGGCCGAGAAGGGCGCCGAGCAGGTGTTCGTCACCGACGCCGGCGAGACCGGCCTGACCGCCGGTGAGGTCGTGGACGCCGACGACTTCGTCGCCGCCAACAAGGCCGCGAAGAAGGAGGGCAAGAAGGAGGCCGAGTACAAGCCTCTCAAGGCCTACGCCACCCCCGCCGAGGCCATCATGGCCTACAACTACGGCGACATCGGCATCCACGCCCCCATCCTCGTGCGCGTGGAGAAGACCATAGACGGCGCGCCCGCCCACAGGGTCATCCAGACCACCGTCGGCCGCATCATCTTCAACGAGCCCATCCCCCAGGACCTCGGCTACGTGGACCGCAGCGACCCGGCGCACGCCTTCGACCACGAGATAGGCTTCCAGGTCGGCAAAAAGCAGCTGGGCGACATCATCGACCGCTGCATCCAGAAGTACGGCTTCACCATCT
>ENA-UOIV01000892-UOIV01000892.1-human-gut-metagenome-genome-assembly--contig:-C59-NODE-892-length-29082-cov-93.079237_pt1 | contig 29082 bp, 45 predicted proteins | sample MGYA00242333_ERZ723880 | MGnify/ENA metagenome assembly ERZ723880 | reverse complement strand
GTGTCCCGGCTCTTTTCGCTCGTCGACCTCCGGCTCCCGCTCCTCGATACTCCGGGAAATCAAACGGGAGGAGCCCTCGACGTACTCTTTTTCCCTCCGAAAGTATGATTTCGAGGGCAAGCCCGCCGTTGGCGTGTTCTACGAGGAGGAGCAAGTCGGCAATATCGCAAAGGGCCCCGACCTCAAGCGTGCCCTCTCTCAAATCGACCGCTATTTACGGGTCGAGGCATACGACGTTACCGGCGGCTATAAAATGGAGGGCGGGGAACGGGCGAGTTACGGCCTCGATATTGCGGTTTATTTCAAAAAGCCGCAATCCGAAAGCAATTAAAACGCAATAACACGCATTTAACGCACGGTCGCGATAGGCTATCGCACGCCGTGCGTTATTTCTGCGTTGTGCGTGCAAAAGAAAAACGGGCGAGGGTCTATACCCCCGCCCGTTCTCTGTGTCCTGCTTATGCGTCCGGGATACTGTCGGCAAGCCCCGCGACCTCAAGTGCGCGGTGTACGATGGTCGCGACGGCCTCGCGGGTAATCGGCTGTTGCCACCCGTAATTTCCCGCTCCGTCTCCGGCGAAAATGCCCTTTTGCTTGCAATACTCCGTGTGCTCACGAGCCCACCCGGAGGGGTTGTCGCCTGTACCAGCGCAAGAAACGAGCTCCTCTTTTGTCATGTCCAATTCATCCTTTCCGCTTTGATTTTTGATAAGCCGGGCGACTTCCGCCCGGAAATCATCCATGTTTTTACCGTGCCGGGGGAACCAGTGCATAACGTCCCCATGATTTGAGGCGATACCGCGCGTGTGCCCCTCGCTATGGCAGATAACTACCCCGTCGGCCTCCGGGTCGAGGCCGTACAGCTTGCAAAGGTACGCGGTCAGCTCCGCCGCCTCTTTATAGACCTTTGTGAAATAAACGGGGTCGTCGAGACCGTCCTCGCAAATCTCAAAAGAAATATGCGTGTTGTTCGCGCTCCCGTTCGGGCCGGAGGCGGCGTGCCACCCGCGCCAATTCCACGGCAAGGTCTGATAGGTCGCGACGGAGCCGTCGGCGAGCTCTCCGATAAAGGCGTGAACGCAAGCGCCCGTTCCCGGCCTGTTCCAATCGTTGTCGTACCTGTTGTCTCCCAATAGGCCGTCGTCCGGCTGGACGTACCGGCGGAGGGTCGGATTATTCGCCCCGGTCGAATGTACCATAACGCCGCGCGGCGTAATCGTCCGCCCGGAGGTATAGCAATCGTTCCTTGTCAAAATGCACTTGTGCAAGTTCATTCCTTGCCCTCCTCGCTCTGTGCTACCGCGTCGCTGATTTTCTGCGTCTGCGTTCCGAAATAGAACGCGATAACGACCGTGTAGACGGTCATAAACTCTTGGCTCGTGTTCCCCGTAATTGCGAGGTAGGCGAATACCCCGGAGAGCAAGAGCGTTACAATGCTCTTGACGCTCAAGAGGGCGGCGAGCCGCTTTACGATGTTCTTGTTCACGTCTTTACCTCCTAACAATCTCTTTTTATATTTGCCTCGTATGTGATACCGCCGGTCGTGTTCTCGGCCTTGCTCTTATTGAGCGAGAACGAGAGCACGGTCGCGGTCGCGGCCTGTAAAAAGGCGATTAGGGCGGTGAGGTACGGGAGGCTCCCGGTATAATTGTTCGCTACGGCGATATAGCACAAGTCGAGCGTTACCATAGTCGCCTTGTAGTCGATAAAAAGCACGGCGAAAACGAGGAGCTTTGAAAAGGTGAGATACCCCTTTACAAAGCTCCACACGGCCCCCGCCGCCTTTTTCAATTTCCCGTCGGTCTTTGCTACCCGCTTACCGCTACTCATTATGAACCGCCTCCGAAAAACGGTCGTTCTCGTGCCCCTCGAGCCGGTCGATACGCTTGTGAGCCTGTTTCGCGGAGCTCTCGACGGCGGTAACGCGCTCCGCCATAGTGATATACCTCGCGTCCTGCTCGTCCTGTTTCCGCTCGATACGGTCGACCCCGCCCTTGATATACCCTATCTCCGTGAGCACCGTCCCGCTCTCTTTCCCGCTGGCCTCGCTGTCCTTTTTCGAGTTCCGGGCAAAGGCGGCATAGCTCAAGAGAACGCCGACGATAGTACACACGGCCCCGATGATGATTTCCGCATGCTGCATACGCTTTTTCCTCCCGTTATTCTTCGATGTAATCGAGCGTCACGGTCTCTTTTCCGGGGAGGATAGGGCACCCCCGGACGTGGTATATCTCCCCGCCCACGAGCACGCCCTCGCCCTCGTCCTCGCCGCACACGAGATAGAGGCCCGGCTCCGCGAGCCGTACCCATATCAGCGCGGGGAGGCGAGCGATTTCTTTCCCGTCCTTTGAGACCGTGTATATCGCCGCCCTCATTCGATAAGCGTCCACTGCCACAAGCCCGGCGTATCCGGGGCCCATACGCACGGAGCCATAGCGAGGTTACAAAGGTACGTTTTCCCCTCATAGCTGTAATACTTGTCCTTTTCGGTGTCCATGCCGTACACGAACGGGATAGGGTCGTCGACCGTCCCGGCGTGGGTCTGGTCGATAGGCCGGTACACGGCGAGCATACCCTCTCCGTGTGGCGGTTGGTGTTCCTGCGGGACGACCCCGCCCGGCTGTACCACCCTGTAAAGGATACCGCCGTCGTTCAAGATGGTGTTTTCCGCGAGCGCGTTCCCTGCGGCGAGGAGCGTCTCCCATGTTGGGAAAAGCTCGACGACCTTTAGCGCCTCGCTGTCCTCCATGTCGTAGGTCGAGACCGCGCCCTCAATAACGGCCCGGAGCTCCCGCGCTCTTTCCCGTGTAATCATTCTCCGCTACCTCCTAACAGAATATCGACGACGGCCTCCGCCTCCGATAGCATGAGCGGCCCGCTCGCGTGCTCGAGCTCCGCCACCTGTTCAATGCCGGATAAGCCGCCCTCCGTGAGCGAGAAAACAATATCCTCGACCGTGCGTACCGTGTTCCCCTCGTCGTCTTGGAACTCGTAGGGGAGCTTTACGCACACGCCCTCGGCCTCTGTCTCCTCACAAGGGATATAGCACCCGTTCTCGTGGAGCCGGACGAAAACCGCCGTATCGGAGTATCCGGCGAAAACTCCGTCGACCGTGACTTTATACATGGTGATACCTCCTCAATACTCCGGCTCTCCGAGCCGGGCCCGGTAAAACGCCTCGAGCTTGTCCGTCGGCATGGTGCGGAGTAGGCTTTTCCAGTATGTATTTTCCGCCCCCGGCCATTTATCCGGGTCGAAATCCTCGGCGGCGTTGCCCTCCGGCGCTTTCTTCCCGCCGGGCGCATAGTAGCGATAGAGCCGCTCAAGCATGACGAGCCGCCTCCGGCCCTCCTCCGTGTTCGGTCGGAAATGGCACCACCCGTTTTCGGATTTCACGGCGCAAATGCGGCGACCGTCCGGGGCGAAAAGGTAGCCGCCCCGCTCCTCGCATACTGTACCAAACGGGAGGTTAAACCGCCCGTCGATACCCTTTTCCTTGAACCGCTTATAAACGACGTATTCCATACTTGACCCCTCCTATGCCGCGAAAAGCTCGCGGTATTTCTGCATGACTGATTGAACGGCGAAATAGGAGTGAAATCTCCTCATATACCCGCTCCATGATGTGAGCGACGCGCGAACGTCCTCCGGCTCCATGCGCCCGGAGTCCACCCAACGCCGGAAAATCTTTAACTTTTTCCGCATTTGCCGGACGCTCTTATAGCTGGCACGCCGGACGACCGCTCCCGTCTTTCCGTATCGGAACCGCACCTTTAGGAACGTAAAGCCCCGCGTGAGCTTGATAATCTGCGTCTTTTTCTCGTTGAGCTTTATCCCGTGTTCGGCACAAAGCCGCCGGAGAGCCTCGAGGCACTCCCGGAGCTTTTCTTTCGACCGGCTGATAATGAGCCCGTCGTCCATATACCGCTCGTAGAACTTCATCCGCAAAACGTCCTTGATATAATGGTCGATTTTGTTCGGGAGGGCGATAGCGGCGATTTGCGAGACTTGACTCCCGAGCCCGAGGCCCTCGTCCCCAAAGCATTTTATAAAATACTCGGAGAGGGCGACGAGCCGGTCGTCGATACCGCTTTTCTCGATAGCCCTAAATACCGGCGCGTGTTGCGCGGTATCAAAGTATTTCGAGAAATCAAATACCAGCGCGTAGCCCTCCCGCCCGTGCTGGCGATAGTGTTTCGCGAGGAACCGCGTCACCCGGCGGACGGCGAAATCGTATCCCTTGCCCTGCAAGCTGGCCCCGTTGTCGTAGATGAACGACCGGGAGAGCATAGGGACAAGGGAGTAATCGCATAGGCACCGCTGGACTACGCGCTCGCTTATGTGGACGCTCCGAATATGCCGAGGCTTTCCGCGCTCGATAATATCGAACTCGTAAAAGCCTTTCGACTTGAACGTCCCGTTCAATAGTGCGTTGTGTGTCTTGTCGATGTTCGCGAGGGCGCTCGCCTTGCATCTCTGCGTGCTCGCTTTCCACCCGACACCCTTTACCGACGCGCGGTAGGCCGCGTATAGGTGCTCGAACGAGAAAACCGACTCGAAATCTCCGAGCTCCTTTGTGTCCCTCGCCCTTTTCTCGAGCCGCGCGGCCCGCCGCCGTTGGTATCTTGCCTCGTGTCTTTCTGCACTGTTCATAACAAAATAAAAATACCTCGCACAATTCTTTCTCGGCGCGTTGTCTAAATTGCGTAACGGTGAGGCCATGAAACGGCGGCAAACGCGCACGCCGCCGCCATGCAAGGAGCGTCCGGCCCTCCGTGTCGAGCTATCAGTTTGTCGTCGCGCCCTTGCGGGCGGTCGGAGAGGTCGTATCCCCCTTTTGCATACGCACGGCTTTAGCTCTCAAGGAGTTAATCGGTCTGGCTTATGCGAAATCCCGGCGCGAACCCGAGCGAATTGTTCGCGTTGTTGTTGTTGACTGTGCCGTCGGTGTTCACATTCACGAAATTGTTGGAGTTGCCCGCATTCGGGGAACGGAGCCACCAATTAGCGGCGAGGCGGGATACGGCCTAAATCGAAACGGGGCGGCTCCGGCCTATCGGCCTTTGTCGCTCCGCTTGATTTTGGAAATTTGAGAGATTTCGTCGGTAATCATACCGACCCACTGTTTCAGAACGGACGGCGGTATCTTCTCGTGATTGACGGTCATAAACGCGAGGTCGAGCACGTCGAGCATATTGTTATAATAGCCCTGCGCGTTCTCGTAGAGCTCCCGGCGGCGCTGTTTATTGCGCTCCACGACCGGGCCCTCTTGTTTCGGGTCTATGTAAATGAGGTTTGCCGTCTTGACGAGCCGGTAGGCCGTCCGCGCCGCGTTGTATAGCGGCAAGGAGAAATAGAACGTATAGGCTTTCGGCAAAAGCCGCACGCGGTTATAGGTAAAGACATATATCTCGCGGGCGAGGTCGATATACTGCGCGGGGCTCTCGCCCCGCCGTGATTTCGGCACGCTCATTCTTTCGCCCCTTTCCTGTGTCTGGCCGGAGAATTGCGCCCATTGAGGGCGCAATTCCGAAAGCCCTAATTATACGCAAAAGCCCGGCGCGAACCCGAGCGAAGCGTACGCGTAGTGGTAGTAGACTGTGCCGCCGGCGCCCACAGCCACGAAATTGGAGGAGTTGCCCGCACGCGGGGAACGGAGCCACCAAGCAGCGGCGCTCCCTGTGCTGTTGTGCCGGTATTTGACCTTGCTGTTTCCGGCGGAGTAGTAGGCGTATTGCTGTTGATAATTCGCCTCGTATGTGTTTGAGTATGTGATATTCCCGAATACCTCGTACTCCGAGAGGAGGAAAAAGTAATCCGTGGTCGCGGTGACGGCGCTCGAGGCCGAGCTACTCCCGTTATTATTCGTGTACTTTGTAACGCTCTTGAGCGCGTTACGGAGTTCGGCGGGTATAGCTCCCATAATGCGGCCCGAGGTCGTCGACTTGCTCGTACCACAAATATTATTCCTCATGTACGAGTCCTCCCACCCGCCGGAGTTGGTGTTGCTCGTATTCATGCGGAACGCCGCCGAGGAGCCAGTATTGAGGTACTGCCCGTCGGTGAGGCATACGTCCGTACCGCCGGAGAGGGCCGTCTTTGCAAGCTGGAAGTGGATACGGCCCGAACCCTCTCGCCCGGAGTTGTGATTGAACCCAATAATAAAAGCGTAGGTCGAGAAATTCGAGAGGGAGAGGCTCCCCACTGTGCCGTTGAGGGTGACTTGCTTTCGGTCGCCAATGGCCCAATAGTTCGCGCCCTCTCCCGCGTCGGAGACCTCGGAAATGGTATCCCAACTGTTTTCATTGAGCGTGTCGCTCACGAAAGAGAGGGTAATCGCATAGGAGGTCGTCGAGGAGACCACGTTTACCGTGCCGCTCGTGCTCTGTCCGCCTTGTGTGGCCTCGACGGTGTACTCGCCCGTCTCGTAGACGGTAAATACCACCGTGCCGGTGCTCGTCTTGCTGTCCACCGTGGAGCCGCCCTTTTTGAGCGTCACGGTAGCGCCGGAGGGCGCGGTAACGGTAATCGTCGCCGAGAAGAACGTGAGGGATACCGCGTAGCTGTCGACCACGCTCACGGTCTTTGTGTCCGAGGTTTGCCCGTTTCTGGTCGCGGTTACTGTCCACGTCCCGGCCTCCGGGAGCGTCAGCACGCACGAGCCATTTACCGCCGTCCCGCTCACGCTCCGCGTTCCCTTTGTCGCGGTCACGAGGGATCCGGTCTCGACGGTTACGACAAGGGAGAACTGCGTCCCCGCCTTGCCGACCGCGTTCGTTCGTCCAATCGCCATTTTTTACACCGCCTTTATACAGATAATCGAGGGGATAGTGATAGCCGCCGTCGGCTTGACCGCCGCGTAGATTTTCACCGTCCCGCTCCCGGAGGTAGCGACCGGGGCGAAATCCCCGCTTGCGGCCTCTGTTGCGCCGTAGTTGACCTCGGGAACGTGCGCCGCCGTCACGCCCGCCGCCGTGATGGTCGCCGCGAATGGATAGGCCCCGTAGGTGGAGTCGTTCCCCCACGCGGAGGCCGGTACGGATACGTCCGTAAAAATCTTGACCTCGGCGTATCCCGTGTGAGAGTGCGTCGCGGCGGCAAAGTCGGAGGCTTTCTTTCCGCTGTCCGTGAGGTTGCCGTTCCCGTCGAGCCCTGCGAGGTTTCCGGCGGTCGCGCCCTGCACCTTGTCGGCCTTGCCGTCGTGGGTGTGATTTGCGGCGGCAAAGTCTCCCGGCTTTTTCCCGCTGTCCGTGAGGTTGCCGCTCTCGTCGAGCCCTGCAAAGTTCCCGGCGGTCGCGCCCTGCACCTTGTCGGCCTTGCCGTCGTGGGTATGATTTGCGGCGGCGAAATCCGCCGCTTTCTTTCCGCTGTCTTTCTGTGCCCCGGTCGTGCCGTCGAACGCGACAAAGTTCCCGTCGACGGGGCTCGCGACTCTATCCGGCTTTTCCGTGTTGAGGGTCTCGATATTCTCCCGGAGCGCGTCATGGTCTGCCGCCGTGAAGTATCGACCGATAATATCGCCCTTGCCCCACGCGCGGGCCGCTGTCCCGTTCTGGCCCCGCGTGATAGTGAGGTCGTTCCCGTTCTTTGCCGTCATGAGCACCGTTTCCGCCGTTGCGGAGTCTGCCCCGATGGTGAGATAGTTCGGGGCCTCCGGCAATACGGAGCCGTCGAGGACGGTAACGCTCGTCCCCGTGGTCGTCAGCGACCCGGCGAGCGTGGTCTCCGGCGTGTTTGCCTGCGCCGGGTACATGGTCTTTAGCTGTGCCATTCTCTAACCTCCCTGTTAATAGTCCCCGCCGCCGCGAGAATTACAGAACGTCTGTGAGAACACGGCCCCGACGATACGGCTCATAGTGTCCGGGAGCACTTCTATCGTGTGCCATGTCCCGCGCTGTATCTTCCCGCTGTCGTCCTTGGAGAGATACGCTACAATGTCGATATTGTCGTATCCGCTTTGAGCCGGGAGGACGTTCCCGTCGACCCGGATAGTCGCACGGGAGGCCCGTTGCCCCTCGTATATGCCGAACTGTATCGCGTGGGTGTGATTTTGTACCGTGTGCGTGTGGGCCGGTACGGTGTGTGTGTGGGCGCTCACGCGGTGCGTGTGTGAGTCTACCCGGTGCGTATGGTCGGAAATCCTGTGCGTATGGGCCGGGTGGATATGGGCCCCGGATGGCACCCAATCGACCCACCCCGTAACCTCGAGGGAGGTATTCACTATCGCCAAATGAGCGCCCTCCGGGATAGCGTGATTATGCACCGCCTGTCCGTATGTCTCATTCGGGAGGACGTTCGAGCTCTCGAGGGCCGTCCCGCTCGAGGTCTGCCCGCCGCCGGAGGTCGTCGTCTGGCCTCCGCCGGAGGAAGTTGTCGAGCCGCCGCCGGAGGAGGTAGTCGTACCGCCGCCGGAGGAGGTCGTTTGCCCGCCTCCGCCTCCGATAGCTTGCTCAAAGGCCCGGAACGGCTCAAACTGGATATTGAGGAGCATTTTGTTTATGCGGACGACCGACTCGTCGATATAGATTTTCATGGTCGCCGGGTGGTCTGCGTCCGCATTGTCCGAGAAGTTATAGACCTGTTGATTTGTGGCCCCCTGCGCGTAGGTCTCCCCAATGAGGGCGCGGCTCTGCAAGTCCGAAATGCTCCCGGCTATGTCTTTCGACTTGTTCGCTATCGTCACGCTCACGGCTCCGGGGTCGCCCTGCGCGTCGTCCTTTGTCACGCTCACAATGCGGGCGCGGAGGTTTACCCCGTCCTCGTCGTCCACGATACGGACGATTTCACCCGGCCAGAAACGGGAGAAAGCGTCTCCCGTGAGCCGGTGGAGGTCGATAGCCCCTATCTCATAGGAGTAATAGGGCTCCGCGCTCTCCCGTAAAATCTGCTCGGCGTATGCCTTGAGATTTTCCTCTACCTCGTACCGCGTGTCGACGAGGATACTCGAGCAAAGCCCGTATTTCTCGATACTCAAAGCGTCCTCCACATACGGGAGGCCGTTGTTTACCGACGAGATAGTGAGCTGATTTACCCCCTCGCCGTAGCCGAGCGCGTAGATACGATTTGCGAGGCCGGTATCGTCCCGCGACTTCCGTATCTCCGTCATGTTTTTTGCATACCGTATCTCGCTTTTGAGCCTGTCCGACGGCGCGACGAGGGAGAGCGACCACGGATACCCGGTCGTGTCCCACGTCCAAAGGTAATCACTGTCGAAACACTCCGGGACGGCAAAGAGGGCCGCGAGGAGGGTCGAGTTTTCCCAGTTGTACTCAAAGAACCGCTCGAAATCGCACGAGCCGAGCACCCAATTTCGCGTTGTCTGCCGGTTGAGGATATAGTTCAATACCTCCGCCGTCCGTACCCCCGTCCCGCCGCATTGATGGTACTGAAATAGTACGTCATTGAGGAGAGTCGCGAGGACGTGCTCGCAGTTATAAAACCGGGTCGCCCCGTCGCTCCGCTCCAAATCCTCCCCAATGATACGGAAAAGGTCGATACGTTCGTCCCCGTCGAAAATCTCGACGTAGTTCAGCGGCGTGCAATACTCCGTTTTCGGGTCGTCCGCTGGCATGGTAAACGTCGCCGTCCATAGGGAGTTTGTCTCGAGGGTGTACCCGACGCTCATAGCGTTGTCGAGATAGGCGATCCGTTTCATGTTGCGGTCGAATACCTGCGGCACCGCCATTTATAACCACCTGTCTTTCCACAAGATACGAATATCCGCCGTTGTGCCGCCCTCGACGATAATATCATTCACCCCGGACATGAGCTTGAAAAAGACGCTCGAGTCGCTTACCCGGTCGACGATGTTTACCCCGTTGAGCGTTACGGTCATGTGCTCCGTGTCGATTATGAGCTCGTCTCCGGCGACCATGTTCACGCCCTCTACGACCATAACCTCTTGTCCGTATGTCGATACGCCTGTACCGCTGGCGTTTGCCTCCGCTATCGCGTCGCCCTCAAAGAAAAGGGTACGGATATAGTCGCCGATGGCCTCGGCGACGGCCTCCGCCGCCGACGTGAATAGCAGAATACGGACGACCTCGCCGGAGGCGGAGGTCTCGGCCTCCGCCGTGCCCGCGAGGTATCGGATAACGAGCAAAGCGCCGCCGCTACCGCTCTCCGCGTTGGCTGTCGCCGTCCACTCGAACACAAAGCGGGCTTTTCGGTTGTACTGCGTTCGGTTGTATGGAGTGCGGTTATACATTTCCTCGCCTCCTTACGAGAGGTTACAGGTGATAGCGCCCGCCTCTACGGTGATAGCGTCCCCGTTGAGCACGTTCTTTCCCCGTGCGAACGAGCCGAACCACAAGAGGTTTCCGCCGCTCTGCGAGTCAAAGATACCCCAATAGGAGACCGTGCCAATGTCCGCCGTGATAACGCCGTAGTCCACCGCCGCCGTGTTCGTCACCTGTTGCCGCCCGGATACCAGCGACGGGGCCCCGAACGTGATAATCTTCCGGGCATACCCGCCGCCGCTGGCCTCCGTGCCCGTGGCGGCGGCGGTCGGGTCGGTCAGAAACAAGGCGAGGTAATACGTCCCGCTCCGCAACGATGTATTGAGGAGCGACGCGGCGTGTACGTTAGAAAGAGCTGCCATTTTTACATACCTCCGTTTTTAGTTCACCTTGACACGGGTAACGGTCAAGTTCGTAATGTTGCCTCGGGCCGTGATGTAGATAAGGCAATCCGTCTCCTGTGTGCCGTTCACGTTGACCGGCTCCGAATGTGGGAGGGAGACGGAGTTTACAATCTGCTGATTATACTGGATGGACTCCGCGAACGGCCCGCAAAGAAAGACGACCTCGCAACGGCCCGTAATTGCGATTTGCTCAATGCTTATACCGCTGATAACCTTTGCGCTGTATGCCTTTTCCGGCTCGTCGTCGAAAATGAGCAAGCCCTCGCCGGAGAGCCACCCGGCGACGGCGCGGGCCCGCGTCCGCACGCCGGGATATTGATAATCCTCTCCGACAAAGGATACCTCGCACGAGATTTCCCGGTTTTCGTAGCCGTCCTCGATGTCGTATGTGCCGCTTTTGCCGGGTATGGTGTACTGCGTGACTCGTTTCGGGGGGAGGAGCGTCCGGTCGGTGGAACGGAACACGACCCCCATTTCGTCACTGTGTACGTTGTTGAATGTAAAGCCCAATTTCACGAGGTAACGACCCCCTTTCCGCGAGATTTTGCGCGTTGCATATTGTAGAGCTCCTTTGCGACGCGCTTTACGTCCGCCTCCTCGCGGACGACGAGCTCGCCGATATGGAACGTGTTCGTTACCGTCGTCGTCCCGCCGGAGGCCGTCTCCGACCCTCTGCGGCGGTCTGCCATGCTCGGCACGGCGGCGGAGACCTGTTCAATCGTGGCGCGGGCCGAAAAGCCCGTTTCCATTTCCTCGATACCGTCGGCGAGGGCGGTATTCACTTTCCCCATGCCCGACTCTACCTCGTCGAGCATTTCGGCGGTCATATCTCCGTAGGCTTTTACCGCCCGGCCCTTGTTCTGCTCGATACCGCGAGCCGCGCCCTCGATATTCATTTCGGAGACCCACGCCATTTTTTTAGACGGCGAGGAGATACCGAAAAAGCCCGTGATACCGTCCCATATGGAGGAAATCCACCCGGAGACCTTATCCCATAGCCACCCGGCGAGGGATTGAATACCGCTCCAAAGCCCTTGGACAAGGTTTGCGCCCACCTGTGCAAAGGCGCTCACGCCCTGCCCGAGTGCCGATACCATGCTCGAAATGATTTGCGGCATAGCCGCCACAAGCGAGGAGATAATCTGCGGTAGGTTGGTGATAAGGGAGGTCAAGAGCTTTACGCCGGTCTCGACTATTTTCGGGATATTGTTTACCAGTGTCGAGACGATAGAGGTAATGATTTGCGGGAGCGCCTGTACGATGGTCGAGATAATTTGCGGTAGGTTGGTAATGAGCGCCGTTAAGAGCTCGACCCCTGCCTCTACGATTTCCGGCAAGTGCGAGAGCAAGGTATCTATGGTCGACTGGATGATTTGCGGCAATACCTCGCATATCGTCGCGATAATGTCCGGGAGGTTTGTTACGAGGGCCGTCAAGAGGGTAACGCCCGTCTCGATGATTTGCGGCACGGCCTCGAGGAGCGCCGTAACGAGGCTCTCTATCAGCGTTGGGAGCGCCTCGAGCAATACCGGGATAGCCTCGATAATGCCCGTCGCGAGCCCTGTCACGAGCTGTAACGCCGCGTCGACGAGTAGGGGGATATTCTCTATCAGCGTTTGTACTAACTGCGTGATAGCCGCCACCGCCGCCGGAATGAGGGACGGGAGCGCCTCGGCGATACCCGTTGCGAGCCCGTTCACGATTTGAATAGCGGCCTCGGCGAGCTGGGGGAGGGCTGATACGAGCCCCTCCGTTAGTGTGGTGAGTACAGAAATCGCGGCCTCCGCAAGTTGCGGAGCCGCGTTCACAATGCCCTCTAAAATGTTGAGTACGATAGTCGTACCGAACTCGAGGAGCTCCGGGAGCTTGTCGGCGGCTTGCCCTATCATGCCGTCGATAGCCTCTCCGAGCGCCTCCTCCGCGCCGTCTACCCCGTTTATCACGTCGACGAAAGCGTCTACCACGTCGGCGAGGGCCGGGGCGAACTCCGCTACGAGCTCGTTTTTCACGTCGGCGACCGTCCCGCCGAGCCGGGCGAGCGTGTCGTCGAGTTCTGCTTGAGCCTCCCGCGCCTCCATAATCGTGGCGTTATTTTCCTTGAAAATCTCGCCCGCGTCCTTGTAGGTGGAGGAGAGGGTCTCCGTGATAAGGTTTGCTCGCTCTGTCTCGTCGGCACACGCGGCGAGCTTTTCGTTAAACTCGTCCTCGCTGATACCGACCCAATTCAAAGCGTCGGCGAGGGCCCCGGTCACTGTGCCGACCTTTGCCGTCTCGTTCGCCGCCTCAATGAGCGAGTTTATCGGGAGCGCGTCGCCAAACGTGCCGGATACTCCGGCGGCAATATCGCCCCACGTTGCAACGTCCTTTTCGGAGGTCGCGAGCTGTGCGAGGAGTTGTGCCGCCTCCGTCGCCGTGTCGGTGTCCCCGAGCACGGCATAAAGGGAACGATACGCCTCCGTCGCCGTGTCCGTGGAGTATCCCGCCGCCGTGAACGCGGTATTTAACCGCCCCTGTGCGGCCCGGTATTCCTCCGTAGACTCCGCGAGGCTGAGGAGCACGCCCACCCCGGCGACCGCCGCCGCGCCGACCGCCGCAAGCGCGGTCGCGGCGGCTTTTGCCCCGGTCACGAGTCCGCCCTTGAGCTTTTCGCCGAAAGAGTCGGTCTCTTTACTCGCGTCCTTGACCTCTTTCCCGTATTCGTCGATAGACTCGGCGCACCCGTCCGTAGAACTCCGGGCCTCGTCGAGATAGCGGTTATTGTCGTCGATTTCCCGCCCCAACGCATTTAGTGCGGTCTCCGTGCTGTTTAGTTGCGACTGATAGGAGTTTGTTTTCCTCGTGGCCTCGTCATAGTGCTTTTGAGCCTCTGCGAGTTCGTCGTTCGCGGCCTTAAGAGCCGCCTCAAGTTTTTCCTGCTCGGCGCTCGTATCCCCGGTCTCGTTTGCAAGCGAGTCGAGGGCCTCTTTACACTTACTTACGTTTTCCTGTGCCCGCTCGACTCTATCGGCGTATGCCTGTTGAATGTCGCGGGCCTTTGATACGACTTCGTTTAGGGTCTTGAGCTTTTTTTCCTGCTCCTCGTACATTTTGGAGAGGGTCTCGCCCTTGGCCTCCAATGCCTCGAGGCTGTTTGCCTGTCCTGCAAACTGCGACTCTGTTAGCTTTAGCTCCGATTTCAGCGTTGCGAGGGTCGAGTTAATCGTCTTTATGGAGCTTTTATACTGCTCCTCGCCTTGGATAGCGAGTTTCGTTGATACGGTGCGTGTTGCCATTACTCGCCCTCCGTCCTGTAATTAAAATTTACAAAATGCTTGTCTTTCGCACATTTTCGCGTATAATGAGAAATAGCCAACGAAAAACGGAGTAGGGGGTCTCTCTATGAAAAAATTAAAGGTCTGGCAAATCGTCTTGCTCGTGATTTTTTACCCGGTCGGTATCTGCGTCCTCATTTACCGGCTATGGAAAAAGAAGAAAATCAAGTCTGAAATGGAGGAGGCTATCCGCGTCCGCCGGGAGGCAAAAGAGCGCGAGGAGAACGAAAGACGGGCCCGTATAAAAGCCGAGCTCTCCTCCCGCGAGGAAATCCCCTTTAAGGTCGTCGGCGTTACCTTCAAAAACGAGGACGGTCACTCCCGGCAATCCATTTTGCGAAAGCTGAAATGGGGAGACCCTCCATTTGATGGGGACGACATAGAGATAACGATAGAACGCGGTGAGTTCGAGGGTAGTCCCGCTTTCCCGATTTTCGTAAATGGTCAGCAAATCGGGAATATCGGTAAAGACGACATACCGTTTTTCCTTGACCGCTGGCGCGACTATATCGGCGTGATTTCCGCCGACGTTTCCGGGGGCGGTACAGACTCCGAGGGCCGCTCCATGAAGTACGGAGCAATCGTGAAATGCCTTTTCCGCAAGGCTGAACAAGCGTAATCCGATAAGAGCCGGGAGACCCCGGCTCTTTCTTTATTCCGTTTCCCGTTTACCGTGCTCGCGGAGGTATAGCTCCCATAGGTCGAAAAGCTCGCCGGGAGGCATAAAGAGCGCCTCCGTTACCGATATTCCGCACCGTGCGGCTATGCGGTAGTATTCCGCCCGCTTGATGGTGTTTTTTTTTGACGGAGTTCCTCGAGGCCCTCGTCGTATTCGTCGTCCCCGGCGCTCTTGACTTCGCGCCCGTACCCGAGCGTTACGGCCTTGATAACCGCGTTCTTGAGGTCGACGATTTCATAGGTCGGCACGAGGAGCCGGAACGTATCCGCGTCCGGGATTTCCCCCGGCGCGTATCCTAACCGGCGGCGAATGAGCTCGCCCCGCTCCGCCATGAACGCGGCGGCGGTGCAAGCCGCGTCGAACCCCTCGCGGGTGTCCTGCTCGATTTGCTCGAGGAGGAGCTTTGTACCTCCGAACGTGTCCCGTATCTGAAACATAGCCTCGCCGTCAAGGACGAGGTAATAGGCCGTCCCCTCGACGGTGAATTTTGCCGCTTTCATGTGTCAAAGCCTCCAATCGGCAAAGCGGGAGGCGGTTTCTTACGCCGCCTCCCGTTTTGTTATCAGCCGCCGCCGGGGGCGGTATATCCGAGTTTTTCGTCGCACCACGCGATAACGTCCGCCTCACTGTCGAACTCCTTACGGATACGCCATGCGCCGGAATTGCAACGGAACACGGTAAAGGTGGTCGTGGACGTGCCGAACGTGATAGAGCTCCCCTTTGTCGCCGCGCTGTCGTTGCCGAGGATAGCGTTCACAAGGGGGTGGAAAACGCCCTGATAGACGCGCACGCCGTTTCGGATAAGCACCTTGTAATAGGCGAGACCGCCGCGCGGCGCTACGTCGCTGTCGGAGTCCGTGAGCTCCTCCTCGAGCTCGTCCAGCGTGGCCCCATGCAAGGCCGCGTGAACCTTCGCCGTCTTGTCGTCCGTCTGCAATTCCAGTGAGCCGGACGCGAACATATCAATTTTCTCCGCGAGCGCGTCGTCGCCGTACAGCTCGCCGGAGGCGTTGGTAACGGTGAGGTTAGCCGCTACGAGCTTACCAATCGTTACGACGCTCTCGAAATTGTAGGTCGGGAGCGCGTTCTCCGGCGTGGTAGCCACGGGCGCGAACCTCGGCCTCTTTGCTCCAAACTGCGCCATGTAGATTTACCTCCTCATAGGTTTTTACTCTTGAGAAATCGGTCGTACACGCCCGCCGCCGCGTCGACGGCGGAGTCCGCCTTTTTCTCGTTTGCCGTGTTGATGAACGGTCGCCCCGGCTGGCCCGCTTTCCCGAACTCATTCACAAAGGCGACCTCTGCCACGCGCCGGGGGTTTCCGTCCCGCCGCGTGCCTCTTGGATATACATAGATAGCTGGCTCCCCGTCCTTAGTCTGTCGGAGCTTTTTATCGTAGGTAATGCTCTGCGCCGTCGTGCCGGTGTCGTAAACGCCCATAGCCCGCGCCTCTTGCGCCTGTGCCGGGGCGATAATCTCGGCCTCTGCCGTGAGCATTTCGAGGAGTACGGAGTCTGGTATCTCCGCAATAGCGGAGAAATCCCCTATAAGCTCCTCGAGCCCGCTCGTGTTGATTTCCGCCATAGCTACACCGCCTCCGCGTCCTCGCACTCGAAAACGTAGTGTTGCCCGTTCGCGTCCGAGGCCGGAGTGATAGACGGCCTCGTGAACCCGGCGGCAACGATACGGCGGGTGATTTCCCGCCGTGTTGCCCGTGTGTTCTTCTCGTGCGGGGCGAAATAGTGAACTTGCACGAGGGCCCGGTAATGGCCCGCGTCGTCGTCCCCGAAATCGTCGGGTATCTCCGTATAGTTGAACGTGATATACTCCGCGTCGTCGCCCTTGTAGGTGTTCGCGGCGGCGGGGGAGTTCATGAGCCCGTCGAAAGCCTCGACGAGCCGCGCCTCGATACTCATTTCTCCGCCTCCTTGAACTCCGAGCACTCGAGCTCGTACATTTCCCGCGCCTCCGTATAGGCCCGCTCGACCTTGTACCGCGTGCCATTCCAGACAAGGCGCTCTTGCCCGGCATAGTCGGCGGCGCGGAGCTTGACCGCGATAGCGAGGGTAACTCCGATTTGCTTTGCGGCGTAGAACTCGGAGCGCCGCACCGATTGAACGTCGGCGAAAACCTCCGTCTCCTCGACGGCCTCTTTCGGGTATCCCTCCTCGTCTGCGCCGTGGGTGACGGCCTCAAGCGTCACCGTATCCCGCCAATACATGAGCTATCCCTCCTCCGGCTCTGGCTCCTCCGCCGCGATATATGCGTCCGATAGGGTGAGCCCGTTCCGCTGTTCCTTGTACGAGGCCCGGTATTTCTCCGAGTCCTCGTTATCGAGCCCGAACTCGGCCTTTACATAGGTCGCGACCGCCCGCAAGATAAGCGGGTCGGTCTCGTCCTGCGCCTTGACCTCAAGAACGCCGCCGAGCACAAGGTCGGCTCGGGCGGCGTTAATGAGGTCTTTCAATTCGGGGTCGAACGCGGTCGAGGTAATTCTCATGTACTGCCGGATACTCGTCAAATACGAGTCTCCGATAGCCATTTAGAGCCCTCCCTTACGCGCCGTCCTTTGCCAGATGGACGAACGCGCCGAGACCGGCGGCGGGCTTGCTGTCGAACACGCAAGAGCCGAGGAAGTCGATAGAGTTCGTCGCGAGGCCGGAGTGCTCGCTCTTGACGACGGTAATATCCTGCGAGTAGTTGCCGATGATATAGGAGAAGTCGCCGAGATACGCCTCGTCTGCGGGCACGGAGCCGGTGAAATAGACCTCGTTACCCATGATGTAGTAACGACCGTTCGCGAACTCGATAAGGTTGTTCTTGCTCTTGTTCATCAGGGGGAAGAAGTCGGAGAAGAACGTCGCCTTTCTCATGCACCACACGGCGTTTCTCTCGTAGCCGTCCCCGAGCATACCATACAGGGCGACGACGTTCGCCTCGGAGAGAGAACCGGCGGCGGCAACGGTAATCTGGTCGGTGTTGTCGGTATACGCGCCGCTCGCGCCCTTACCGGCGGTTTTCACGCCGCCCGGCTGGTTGGAGCCCGTGCCGGTGAAGATGTAGTTTTCAATCTTCCGGGCGATAGACTCCGCGATAATCTCGACGACGTAGCTCTCAAAGGCGGAGAGCGCCATTTCGGAGCACGCGCGGGAGGCTTTCACGAGCTTTACGATTTCGTAGCCGGTCAGGTTTACGGACGCGAGGGAGTCGCCCGCCGGAGTGATAGCCGCGTTCTCGGTGTGGAGAGCCGCGTCGTCGTTCGTCCCCTCAACGGCAAATTTCATATTGCCGGGAACGTGGAAGATACGGCACCGCTCGAGGATGGGCGCGACCTCGTACATTTTCTTGATGATTTGATTTGCGGTCGTCTCCGGGATAATGGGGAGGCCGGAGTTTGCGGCGGTGCTGTATGCTCTCTGTTCCGCGTCGGTCAGCGGCTTACCCTGCAAGGTTTTCAGCCATGCGGAACGGTAGAGCTTTTCGTCTACCTCCTCGGAGCGGCTCTCGGGAGTGTTCACACTTACGGGATTAGCGACCGCCGTACCGTTGTTGAGCATACGCTCGATGTTCTGCCGACGCTCGAGGCCCTCGGCCTCCTCGTTCAGCTCGCGGAGCTCTTTCTCGAGAGCGTCCATATCCGCCTTATCGTCTTTCTCGATGATGGAGCGGATTTCAGCCTTGCGAGCGCGGATTTCTGCGAGTCTTTTCTCGATGTTCATTTCTTTACCTCCATTTTTTTGTCAATAGGTGAGTGCTATCAACCTCTTACGCCGCCGGGCTTGCTCCAAAGCCGCAAGCTCTTTCTCGTGCTCCACCGTGAAAAAGCTCCGCGCCGCAATCGAGGTCTCGTTATAGGCGGGAATATCCACCGCCGAAACGTCGTACAGTTTCTTGACCTTTGTAATCGTCCGCGTGTGCGTGGTGCTGTCGTACTTCGACTCCCGCACGGTGAACGAAAAGGACATTTTATCCACATAGCCGCCGTCGATTTCCTCGTACAGCTCCCGCCCGGCGGTCGTGCCGCCGAGATTTGCCTCAATATCGACCCCGCGCTCGTTAATGTCGAGGGCGAGCGTCTTGTTTCGGAGCCGGGCGACCACTTTCCCGGCGTGGTTATAGTTCATAATCACGTCGGAGAGGTCGCACTCGTCGAAAGCGTGCCGGTCGATAACCTCGCAATACTTGATACCGTCATACTCCGCGATAACGGTCGGCGTGTCGAACACGACCGCCGTACCCTTTACGCGGTACTCCTCGGAGCCCTCCTCGCGAGGGACGAGGGAGAAGTCCTGCAAGGCGCGGTATTCGCGCCCCTCTTTGATGTTCATTTCTGGCCCTCCTCTCCGCCGCCCTCCTGCGGCTCGTTTCCCTCCAGGTCGCCCTCCGGCGGCTCCGGGTCTTTCTCCGGCGGCGTGTCTGTCTCCGCGCCGGTTTGGTACTTGTCCGCGAGCTCGGCGTTTACCATGTTCAAGGTCTGCACCCGCCGGGCCCCCTCCTCGCCGCCGATAGTCGGCATATCAAACATAGTGAGGATTTGGTCGAGCGTCGCCGCGCCGATTTCCGTCAAGAACTTCGCCGCGCTCACCTTGTCGGAGAGCGTCGCGAACTGTATCGAGTTGGTAGAGAATACGACCCGGTTTCCGTGCCCGAACTCCCGCTCGGAGAAAATACAGTTTGAAAACGCCTGTGTCAGCTTGCGAAAAAACGGAGCTATCTCGCCGTTATAAAAGGCCGACTCCTCCGCCGCCGTCGCGGTGTTCTCAACGATAGGTTTCGACACGCCGAAATAGTCGTAAATCTCCTCTTTGATGTAATTTAACTGCGTCGAGGGGATAGGGGTCGTTTTGTCCTGTATCGGGGTGTAGTCGTACTTTGCGTCGGTCACGATAACGCCCGCGCCGTTGTTCTCCATGCGGAGGTTGTCCCGGATAAAGTCGTCGCGGCGCTTGTTCAAGTCCTCGTTTTTGACCGCGTTCGATACCTTGAGCACGCCCCGGATGATAGCGACGAGCTCCGCGAATTTGCTCATAGACTGATTGAACGTGTTCGCCGTCTTGAGCACGGTCTCGAGGGGCTTGTTATTGTCCCCGAAAATATCGTTTTCGAGGAAATGCCGCCGGATATGGATAAGCCGGGAATACTCGCAGATGTACGAGGAGCCGGTCGCGAAACGGAACCGGCAATACATAACGCCCATGTACTCGAGGAGCTCGAAATACTGCGCGTTGATAGGGTAAATCTCGACGAGCCGGTTTGCCGAGTCGAATATCGGGTACGCTATCGCGTTGTTATAGACCTTGTATTGAGCCGCGAGCTTGTAGTAAAACTCGGAGGCGGTCATATACCTGTTAGGCCGGAACTGTAATACCCGGTCTAAATAGTCGTGTACCGCCGTCGTGGTCTCCTCCGTCTGCCGGACGTGCCGGGGCTGTGCCGTGGATACCCGCCGGGCGAAAGCGTCCACCGCCGAGCGCACGGTATTTATATCCCATGCGTTTCCCGAATAGGGTATAAAGGTCGACTCCCACGAGCTCAAGAGCTTATATGCCGAGTAATTCTTGTTGTCGTCCCGTTTCTTCCCGAAAATCGTCTCGAAAAGACTTCGTTTTTCTCTCATGCTGTCACCCCACAAGATACATATAGTCCTCGTTATCCCGGACGTAGATAACCCACGCATTGAGGAGAGATACCGCGCCGTCAATCCTGCGCCTGTCCGAGACCTTGACCGGCTGTATGTTGTTTACCCCGCTCTTTTTGACCGCTGTATTTGAGAGGCACCACACGAGCACGGGATTTCGGTTATAGTTGACCTTTTTGTCGGCAAAGGCCGCGCCCATTTCCCGCATAGGTTGAGACCATGTAAAAGGCCCCTGCGCGACCGCCCGCATATCAAAGCCGTTTGCTTTCATTTCGTCGACCCAATACCCGGCGAGGGCGCGGTCGTATCCCACCGCGAAAGCGTCTATCTTGAACTCGTCCCGCATTTGGCAAAACCACGCCGTCACCGCCGAATAGTCGACGCGGGCCCCGTCGCATATCGTGAGGAGTTCCCGCTCCGCCCATATCTTGTACGGGGCCTCTTGCGAGTTGTGTTCGTCGAGTTGGTCTATCCGCTTTTGCGGTATGAAATAGTGCTGTAAAACGTAGACGGTCTCGTCCTCTCGGCTCCGGCGAATGAGGAGCGTCGCGCACGTTAGGTCGGTCGTCGCGGAGAGGTCGCACCCGCCGATAGCGTAGGTGTTATATACGTCCTGCATGGTAAAAGTCGCGTCGTTCTTTATATCCTCGAACGAGAGCCATACCGACGCGGAGGTCTCCGGGACGTTGAAGTCCTTGCAAAGCACGCCCGGCAAGTCCTCGGGATTTTTCTTCGCCCGCTCCACAAAGGCCGCGAGGGTCGCGTACTGCTTTATCGTCCCGAGGCCGGGGTTTGCCTTTATCCACGCCTGCGGGTCTGTCCACTCGGCCCGCTCGTCCAGCTCGTAGAGCACAGGGAGGAAAGTATCTTCCGTTACCTTTCCGTCGGCTATGTCGCACGCGAGGCCGTACAGGTTGTCGAAAACGGACTCGCGCACCGTCCCGCTCGTGGTAATCATGATAACGAGGGGTTGCCGCCGCGAGCTCGTCGACTGTTTCATGACTTCGTAGAGGTTGCGGTCTCGTATCGCGTGGAGCTCGTCGATAATGACAGCGTGCGAGTTGAGGCCGTCGAGGGTATTCGAGTCCGAGGCGAGCGCCTCGAACGTGGAGGCCGTCGCCGGAAAGTAAATATCGTTCCGGCGTTTCTTTATGATGGCCCGGAGCTCCGGGCTCTGCTTGACCATGTTCACGGCCTCGGTGAGCGTTTTCCGGGCTTGGTCTTTCTTCGTGGCGACGGAGTATATCTCCGCCGCGCCCTCGTAGTCGGCGACGAGCATATAGAGCGCGAGTGCCGCGAGGAGGGTCGACTTGCCGTTTTTCCGTCCCACCAAAAAGAGCGTCTCTCGAAAGCGCCGATACCCGGTCTCTTTCAAGAGCCACCCGAAAAGAGTCTGTATAAATGCCTTTTGGAAAAGCTCGAGGCGTAGAGGGGCCCCGAGCGTGCCTTGTGACTGTTTGCAAAACCGCTCGATGAAGATAATCGGGCGCTCGCCGGTCTCCTCGTCGAAATAATACGGTGAGTCGGCGGCGGGGGAGTCCATTTCCGCCATGAGCCGCCCGTAAACCGCCTTTACCCGGCGGCTTGTGACGATTTCGCCGCTCTCGATTTTCCGCCAATACTCGCGGACGTAGTTCACGGCTTACCCGTCCCTTTCGGCTTTGTGATAAAGCTCATGAGCTCGTCTCCGGCGCTCTTTTTCTCCGGCTCCGGGAGGAGTCCGATAAGCTGATTTGTGAGCGCGGTAAAGGATTTTATCGTCGTGTTATACGACTTCAACGCGGGATTTTCGCGGCGAAATTGCTGTTTTCCTTGAGAGAAATCCTCCAAAATATCCCCGTTATTGAGCTCCTCGACGAGCCGTTCGAGCGTTACGGTCGTCACGGAAAACTGGTAAATCAGCGCGTCGACGAACTGCCGTTTTTCTTTCGGGATTTCCCGGAATAATACCTTTATACGGCGCTCGACTTTTTTTGTCTTTTCTTCGACCGTCATGTCCTCGTATTTCTTGCTAACTTTTGCCATTTCGGAGCCTCCTTTTCTGCCGCCCCTACCGGCTTAACCCCCCCTTATGTGCGCGACCGGGGCGGTTCTAAACAGGGTTGAGGCGCGGTTACGAGCGGCGGGTTTATTTCGGGGAGACCGGGGGGGAGGTCTAATAAAATTCGTCGTCGTCGACTGCCGGTTTCGGCATGAGTCCCGCCTCGACGACGTTCCCGTATTCATCGAACGCGAGCCCCTCCGCGAGCGGCGACTTTGCTCCGTGCGCTATCGCGTGACACGCGCGGCAAAGCGTCTCGAGGTTGTCCGCGTTGAGAGAAATCATAGGGTCGTCTATGTTCTGCGGTGTGAGCTCCCGCTTATGGTGTACGATAACCCCCGGCGCACCGCACCGCACGCATAGTCCCGCGTCCCGCTTGAGGATATAGGCCCGTGTCTTGCGCCATGCCGGAGACTCGTAGAAGGCCTTTGCAAATGCCCGCATACTCTGTCCCTCCATGCGTGCAAAGAGAACGCCCCGCACGGATTGAGCTCACTCGTGTACTACGGGCTCTCTCCATGTAGGGCGCACGGCGGCGATGGTTGTGTTCCGCCTCTCTTTACGGGTACATGATACCACGGTAAAAATGCAAGTTTCCATGTACTCTTTTTTTAGTTCGCGATAATACGCGCGAATACGCTATACATACGGGAGAGCCGCCGCGCCGAAATAGAGCAAGGCAAAGCGAGCGACGGCGGTATTACGCAAGTCGTAGACGCTCCGGGTCGAGGCGTAGCTCACGGCCCCGGCTATCTCCTCTTTGCTCTTGCGCTCGATGTACCATAGGCGGATAATCTCCCGCTCCTCCGGCTCGAGCTGTCCGATAACTCGGTCTATCTCCCCGATAGCCTCCTCCGTGCGCTCTATCTCCCGCGTAACCTCCGCGAGCTCAAGGCACGCCGAAAGAGCGTCGTTCACCGCGCCGACGCTTGCATAGGGCTTTGAGAAGTCCGGCGACGGATACCCCGCCGGGCCGCTTTGTGCGATAATCCGCTCCCGCCGCCGCTCGAGGTTTTCGAGGGCCGTTTCGAGCACGCCTCGCGAGCGGAGCGTTTTCTCCGCCGCGTCGAAATAATTTATCATGCCTTTTTCCCTCCATGCCGGTACGGTCTCCCGAGGTTGTAGGCGTGCTTTGCCTCGAGCACCACCTCCACGTCGACGTGCATATACGCGAGATAGTCTAAAATCCTCATGATAGCGTCGCAAAGCTCCACGGCGAGGCCCTCCGGCTTGCAAGTGCGCTCGTTTTCCGGCTTGTCGCACGCCCCCTCGAACTCGCATACCGCGCCCGGTATCCCGCAACACCCGTAAATGAGCGGATTTCCCTCCCGGTACTCCGCGAGCGCCTCGGAAATCTCCGAGTGAATGAGCGCGGCGACCTCCGGGAACTCGATACCGTTGTCGTACCAGCCGTGCGCGACCGCGTTCTCATGCACCGCCCGCGCGTATTCGTTGAGTTTCATTTTCGAGCCCTCCGTTTCCGTTTCGGTTTGATAAATACCCCGTCTTTGCGGTAATATCTCGCGATTATGTAATATCCGCCGTTCACGTCGTTGTGGAAAGCCCCGGCCTCCGAGAGAAAATACCCCGGATAGAGCTTTTCAAACTCCGTGTTGTCCGTCGTGTCCTGCGAAAGCTCCCGAGCACGGCGGGCGGAGATATGCCCGTCCCGCGTCCTCGGCTCCGGGTCGACGAGGTTTTTCGAGGCGTTCCACGCCTTGCCCCCGACCGGGCTTTTCACGATGTAATTTCCGAGACCGGCGAGGCCGTTCTCCGTGAACTGCAAGCGGCGGGAGTTGGCATAGCCGAGCCCCCAAAGGCTTTCTAAAACATCCCGGTCGATACCCCCGTTTATCGTGACGTGGTGGTGATAGCGACCGCCCCGTTTCCCGCGCTCCGTGACAGCGATATATTTCAGCGGCGGGAGGCCGTTCTTTTTCCGATACCGGCGCACCCGGCGGAGGAAATTCGCGAGCTCCCGTTTCGCGGCCTCGTCGTCCTCCGGCTGTTCCGCATACGTCAAGTGCAATTCTAAATCCTCCGGCGTAAAGTTGGCATGGAGGAGCCGAACGAGCTTTTCCTCCCTGTGCCGCTGATTGAGTTTCTTTTGTGCGGCGGAGGTCGGCTTTCCTTTCCGGCCCCGAGAGCCCCGCTTTCCCGAGCTATAAACCGGGAAAATGAACACGTCGAGGTATTCCCCGCAATAATACCGCTTTTCCCGATAGACTGTCCGCATAGCTTTTCCCTCCGTGGCCTGTATGGTCGGCTCGTTAATATTCCATACGAGCCCGAATAAGCGCCCTCGCGCTTTTCTTTTTCGCCCTTGCCACCGCCCCCGGAGTGTGGTAATATAATATAGGTATAAGTAATCACCTTTCGGGGCGGTTACGCCTCCGACGCTCGCTCAAGCGTCGGAGGCTTTCTTTTTACTCCCAATCAATGCGCTTTCCGCATTGACCGCAATACTCGTTTCTGTTTCCGTCCTCATTGTATAGGTACTCTCCGCTCTTACAATTCGGGCAAGCTACGATACCTCGGTCTCCGTCCGGGTACGGTTTCCCTTTCATTTGTTTATAGAGCGCCACCCGCGCCAATCTGCACGCCTCATTTACCGGCTCGATACTCTCGTAGTGCTCCCGGTGGAGCGGGTCGAGTATCTCGAACGCCCTCTCGATTTCCATACCCTTACCTCCTCCGAAATCTGTCCGCCGCCGGGCACGTTTTCCAATGAGGCACAAAGCCCACGGCGCACGCCGGGCCCTCCTCCTCTGGCAAGGCCCGCCGCCCGGCGACGACCTCGCCCTCGTCCGTGATAAACCGCTCGCGTCCTCCGTCCTCCTCGACGATGAAAACCGGCTCCGGGTCTATCGGCATGGAGCGGCCCGCCGTCGTGCGTATCCACTCGATAGAGGCCCCGCACCCTCTGCATAGGCTCATACCTTGCCCTCCTCTCCGTCCTCCGGGATGGGAGTAAAGCACTCGCAACGGAGGACACGCTCTTTCTCGTATGCCCGGATAGGACTCGGGAGGCCCGCGTCGTTCCGCTCTATGCATGGGACGCAATAATCGCCGTCTCTGTGCTTGCGCGGGTCGTGTATCTCCCGAATGTTGTCGCACTTCCGGCAATCGAACTCGTACCGCCATTTCGGGAGCTTTGATTTCCTGCGTCGTATCATGGGCTTTACCTCCTCTTTCGAGTATCCCTCCCCGGCATTGAGCCGGGGAGGGTTTTTAATTCCGAATTTTAGAGGTCAAAGCCCGGCGCGAACCCGAGCGAAATGTACGCGTCGTAGCTGGTGACTGTGCCGCCGGTGCTCACAAACACGAAACGGATGGAGTAGCCCGCACACGGGGAACGGAGCCACCACGGATAAGTCCCGTAGCCCTCGACCTCTTTCACGCGGCCCCGCTCCGTCTTGAAAATATCGAGTTGCTCGCTATCCGGCTCCTCGGCCCAAAACCCCGACTCAGAGGGGCCGAAAAGGTCGGTCGCCGAGGGTATCCAAAGCGTGTCGGCGTAGGTGTGCTCCTCGCCGTCGATGGTCTCGACCATGTTCCGGGGTTTCATAGCGTCCCGGAGCCATGCCGGGAAAAGCGGGAGAATGTCCTCGAGGACGTGCCGCCGCCCCTCGCTATTGAGGTAGCCTCCCGCGTTGGTCGGCCTCTTGTTCATGACGTGGAGCTCCGGCAAGCAATCCTTGAGCACGAACCGGGCCCGCCGGTCGCCCACATACCCGCCGCAAACGGCAGTAATGCTTTTCCCGTTCTCGAGCGGGATAATGAGCTCGTCGAACGGCCTCACGAACTCCGGGCCGTTCCCCGCGTCGATAGCCGCTTTCATGTACTCGAAATCGACGGTCTCCGTAACTCTGCGCGTGATGTTCATAACTGTACCCTCCTTAAAAAATTGAGCAAAAGTAATGATTTCCTATAACCGCGACGATACTGTCGTTATAGGGACTCGTGGAAAAGTACACCGTATCGAGTGGGAGGATAGGCTCCTCCGCCGCGAGTGCGGTATAGACGGCCTCGTACTGCGTCTCCGTCGGCTCCGCCGTGTAGAGGTAGGGAGCGGGGGAGAACTGCCATACGTCGCCGTACTTCTGAAATACGACCTCCTCGACCGTATCCGGGAAGTAGTCGGACAAGCACCGATTGAGCGCGACCTCGATAACGGCGACCTGTCCCTCGAACGGCTCGCCCCGCGCCTCGTGATAGGCGAGGCAAGCGAGGGTATAAACGTCCTCGTCGCTGATTTCGATACCGGCGTACCGTGAGACGGCCTCCGACTCCGCCACGGGAGCCAGTGTTACCGGCGGCGCGGTTTCTATGGTCGTTACTGTCGCAAGCGGGAGCGGGTCGGTCTCCGGGAGTACGGCCTCGCCGGTCTTGTCTTTCGCTCTGGCGGCTACAATGAGCACCAGCGCGGCGAGGAGGGCGAGGAAAGCGAGCACACGGGAGACCCGCCGCCGGATAGCGCGGGCCCTGCGCCTCTGCTGGCGCTGTTCTCTTGCGGTCATGGTGCTGTTCCCCCCTCGTCGTCCTCGGAGGCGAGCTCGATAAACTCGCACGCCCGAGCTATGCTTGTCCACCTTACGCCCCATTTCCGGGCGGCGGCGGTCACGGCCTCGTACCTGTTCCGACCGTTTACCGTGATTTCCTGCCCGTCCTCATGCCGGACGAGATATAATTTCATGGGGCCGCTCGCGGTAGGCCGGTACTCCGCCGGGCGGCTTTTCTCGTTCTTCATTCCGCGATTTCCCCCTCGATAAGTTGAAAACTCTCCCGTATCCGCTCGCCGCGTGTGCCGACCTCGAACTCGAGGACGCAATACCGGCCCGCCGGGTGGATATATACCACTGTGCCCGTGAGCGGGCGGGGCTTGCCCTTTTCGTGCCCGTCCAGCGTTACCGGGTGGACGGTACGGCGGTCTCCGAGCTTTACCATTTCCCGCCGCCTCCTATTCCTCAAGCTGATAGGAGCGCGTCTCGCTCCGCTCTACCTTGATTTTCTCTTTACTGGTGAGCGAGATTTTCGCTCTACACTGGCCCCGGACGTTCACGACGGCGGAGGTTATGTATCCCCGAGCGATAAGGACGGCTATATCGTTCATGAGCTGGATAGGCTCCGGCGCGTTGATAGGCCGAAAGCCGAGCTCCTCGGCCTCACTCCCGAAAACCTTTTGTATCCTGTCCTGCGCGTTCTCGATTTTCCGTCGTATGGCCCGCTCCTCCCGAGCGTCATAACAAGAGCACTCCTCGGAGGCGGCAATATCCGCCGCCTCTTGTGTGGGCCGCTCCCGCTCGAGACTTACGACTTGTCCGCAATAGCGGCACGTCCCGAGAGTGTATCCCTCTCCGCTCATTTGTCGACGACCTCCTCCGTATTGACCGCTCCCGTCGGAGCGGAGGCCGGGGCAGATGGAGCCGCCGCGCCGCCGAGGGATTTCTTGATAGCCTCGGAGATAATAGCTCCGATAGGGGAGGCGGCGTTATCCGTCTGTGCTGTCTGGCTCGCGGCCTCCGTCCCGCCGACGAACGCTTTTTTAATGGCCTCGGCAAAGAGAGCGACGAACGGGGAGGCCGTGCCCGCCGCCGGAGCCGCCGGTTTCGGCCTGTCCGGGTCGGCCTGTTCCGCGAGGCGTTTCAAAAGGCCCGCTTGCACGATTTCCCCAACGACGGCGCTATATTCGCTCCCCTTGAGAGTACACGAGCGCACCCGGACGGCGAACTCGCCCGACTTGAGGTTGAGCACCACATACGCCCGCTTGTCCTCCGGCGGAGTGAGCGTAGCCTCTCCCGCGTCCGCGATAACCTCCTCCGGGGTCGGGGTCTGATAGCCCGCGTTTCGAAAAACCTCGAGTTGCTCCGGCGCGAGGGCGAATACCTCTCCGCCGAGTTTCTTTGAATAGACCTTTTTCATTTGGAGCCCTCCTTTTGATTTATTAACCTCGGGCACCATGCCGGGATATAGGGGAGAAAATACGCTTGTCCCACCACATAGCCCCGGCACGGGCCCGGCGCGTTGCACCTGTGCGCCGTCTTGCCTTTTACCCACTTTTCCGCTATAACGTGCTCGCACCCCTCGCAAGTTCGACCGTAAATCGGGCCGCTCATACGGTGACCTCCTCCACGAGCCCGAACTCTCGGAGTTCGTCCAGCTCGAGGACACGACACTCCCAATGCTCCGTTCTCTCGTCGTTTTCGTCGTATGTACTCCACCGATCCGCGAGCCTCGCTTGCCCTCCGCATACACTCAAAAAAAGATGGTGGAAGTGTTCACCGCTCCAAAAATCGAGAGCGTAGTCCCGGACGCGGGAATATTTGATAAAGTCCGTATTCTTCATGGGCTCTATACACGGATATAGGCTCTTTGCGAGCGCATAGAGCTTTGTCTTGTTCGCGGTCAGCCGGTAGGGTGTCCAATGTGCTTTTACTTTCATGTCTGCGCCTCCTCAGCCTCGAGAGAGAGCCACCACGTCGGATTTCCCCGCTCCTCCTCGTTCGGGCACTCGTCGCAATTCTCGCGAGTGCAAAAAGCGCACCGCCGCCGGTGAAATTCATCGTCCCACGGGCCGGAGAGCACGGGTAGTGAGCGTAGGAAAGCTCCCAACGTGTCCCGGCTCCGTGCGAGCCGCTCGAAATTGTCCATTACAAGCCCTCCTCGAATAGTTTTATCTGCTGGCCCTCTATGGAGAACCGCCTCGCAAAATCCGCGAGCGTGTATCCCGGCTTGAATGTTACCGGGCTCGCCCTGTCGAGTGTTGCGAGC
>ENA-UOIV01000885-UOIV01000885.1-human-gut-metagenome-genome-assembly--contig:-C59-NODE-885-length-29217-cov-21.643440_pt1 | contig 29217 bp, 18 predicted proteins | sample MGYA00242333_ERZ723880 | MGnify/ENA metagenome assembly ERZ723880 | reverse complement strand
AAAAGGTGGAGCGCAAGGACAAATCCGAGAAGCCGCCCGCCCTCTATGACCTGACTACCCTCCAACGGGATGCCAACCGATTGTTGGGATATACGGCCCAGCAAACGCTTGATTATCTGCAAAACCTGTATGAAAAGAAGCTCTGCACCTATCCCCGCACAGACAGCCGCTATCTGACTTCGGATATGGCGGAGGGATTGCCGGTGCTGGTCAATCTGGTTGCCAACGCCATGCCGTTTCGCAAAGGGATCGCCATTTCCTGTGATGCCGGTGCGGTCATCAACGACAAAAAAGTGACCGACCACCATGCAGTGATCCCCACCCGCAATCTCCAAAACGCCGACCTGTCCAGTCTGCCGGTGGGTGAACGGATGATTTTGGAACTTGTAGCCTTGCGCCTGCTGTGCGCGGTGGCGGAACCGCATACTTACTCAGAAACTGCTGTCACCGTGGAGTGTGCCGGTGCGGAGTTTACCACCAAGGGCAAAACGGTGAAGCGCCCCGGCTGGCGGGCGCTGGACGCTGCCTACCGTGCTGCGCTGAAAAATGCGGAGCCGGACAAGGAAACCGAGGACAAGGCCCTGCCGGACGGAGGCCGTCTGCCAGAACTGTCCGAGGGTCAGACGCTGCACCTTTCCGGCGCTACCGTCAAGGAGGGCAAAACCAGCCCGCCCAAACACTTCACCGAGGATACGCTGCTTTCCGCGATGGAAACTGCCGGGAAAGACGATATGCCGGAGGATGCGGAGCGTCAGGGTTTAGGAACCCCGGCCACCCGCGCCGGGATTCTGGAAAAGCTGGTGTCCACCGGCTTTTTGGAGCGAAAAAAGAGTAAGAAAGCTGTGCAGCTCATGCCATCCAAAGATGCGGTGTCCCTGATTACCGTTCTGCCGGAACAGCTGCAATCGCCCCTGCTGACCGCTGAATGGGAACACCGTTTAAGCGAGATCGAGCGCGGCGAGCTGTCCCCGGAGGACTTCATGGGCGGGATCTGTGCCATGCTCCGGGAGTTGGTGAGAACCTATCAGGTCATCAAGGGGACTGAGTACCTGTTCACGCCGCCCCGCGAAGTGGTGGGCAAATGCCCCCGCTGCGGCGGTGATGTGGCGGAACTGCAAAAAGGGTTCTTCTGCCAGACAGAATCCTGCAAATTTGCCATCTGGAAAAACAACAAATGGTGGGCAGCCAAGAAAAAGCAGCCTACCAAGGCACTGGTGACAGCACTGCTCAAGGATGGCCGTACAAGGATCACCGGCTGCTATTCCGAAAAGACCGGCAAGACCTATGATGCCACAGTGGTTCTGGAGGACGATGGGCGGTACGCCAACTTCAAGCTGGAATTTGACCGGCAGAAAGGCGGTGCAAAATGAAGCTCTCCCTTTATGAACAGGAAACCATTCTCCTCTACAACCAGGCCGAGGACACCGCCGAAGTTTATACCCATGACCGGAAACTGATGGTGAAGCTGACCCGCCTTTCCCAAAAGCACCCGGAACAGGTTTGTAAAAAGGATAAGCACAATTTTACAGTTCCCAAACGCTGTGTGTCCGTCCGGGAGCCATACAGCGCCGAGCGCCGCAAGGCTGCCAGTGAACGGGCCAAGGCTGCCGGGTACAGGCCGCCCATCCCCAAATCGAAATCTGATTGACGATGGGCGCAAATGTATTTGAGACGGTCAAGCAGTCTGTCACCATTCGGGAAGCCGCAGAACGATATGGGATTGAGGTCAGACGGAACAGCATGGCCTGCTGCCCCTTTCACGATGACAAAAATCCCAGCATGAAGCTGAACGAGGAATATTTCTACTGTTTCGGCTGCGGAGCCACCGGCGATGTGATAGACCTGACCGCCCGGATCTACAACCTGTCCCCAAAGGAAGCCGCCGAGAAGCTGGCGCAGGATTTTGGCCTTATCTATGACAGTCAGGCCCCTCCCCGGCGGAACTATGTCCGGCAGAAAACCGAGGCGCAGAAGTTTCAGGAGAGCCGGGACCATGCCTTTCGGGTTTTGGCGGACTATTTCCATCTGCTCCGTAAGTGGGAAACGGGCTACACACCCAAAACACCGGTGGAACCCATGCACCCCCGTTTTTTAGAGGCGGTGCAGCAAAAGGATTATATCGGCTATCTGCTGGATTCTTTTCTGGAGGACAGCCCAGAGGAACAAAAGCTGTGGATCGCTGAACATCAATCAACAATCGCTAATTTAGAGAGGAGAGTGAACATCATGGCTGATAAGCCCACCAACCGGGAACGGTTGCAGGAAATCACGGCGGGTATCGAACAGGGCATCAAGGAGCTGTTCGAGAGCGAAAAGTATATACGCTATCTGTCCGTTATGTCCAAGTTCCACCGTTATTCGGTCAACAACACCATGCTCATCTATATGCAGAAGCCGGAAGCTACGCTGGTGGCCGGGTTCAACAAGTGGAAAAACCAGTTTGAGCGCCATGTGAAAAAGGGCGAGCATGGCATCACCATCATCGCCCCCACGCCCTACAAAAAGAAAATCGAGGAAATGAAGCGAGACCCGGACACCCATGCCCTCATTCTGGATGCAGACGGCAAGGCAGTTATGGAGGAAAAGGAAATCGAAATCCCCATGTTTCGCCCGGTCAAGGTGTTTGATGTGAGCCAGACGGACGGCAAGCCCCTGCCGGAACTGGCTTCTTCCCTGTCCGGGACGGTTCCGCACTATGAAGCGTTTCTGGAGGCAGTGCGGCGCTCTGCCTCGGTTCCCATCGAGTTTGAGGCGATGGCCGCCAACACGGACGGCTATTTTTCACCCGACCGCCAGCGCATCGCCATCCGGGAAGGCATGAGCGAGGTGCAGACCGTTTCTGCTACTGTTCACGAGGTTGCACACAGCAAGCTCCATGACCGGCAAAAGATACAGGAAACTTCCGCTGCCGGAGACAATGCTTCTGACCAGCCAAAACCCAAAGACCGCAACACAGAAGAAGTTGAAGCAGAAAGTATTTCCTATGCAGTCTGCCAGTATTTTGGCATCCAGACCGGCGAGAACAGTTTCGGTTATATCGCTTCCTGGAGCAAGGACAAGGACCTGAAAGAATTACGGGCCAGTCTGGAGACCATCAACAAGACTTCCTGCGAGCTGATTAACGACATCGAGCGCAACTACAAGGAAATCTGCAAGGAGCGCGGCATTGACCTGAACGCCCAGAAAAAAGAAACTGTTCCGGTGGTTCTGCCGCCAGCAAGAGAACAGGCAGAGTCCTTTGCCCGCGAATATGTCTTGTATGCACAGGCAATTCGTGTCGAAACCCTTTCAGAAACAGAGATTCAGGCGCAAATTACCCAATACACGGATAAAATCCTGCACCATGACATCGCGGATATGGTTCTCTTTTTGGAGGAACAGAAACAGGCAAAATGGGAACGGGACGAAGAAATGGAGATGGCTCTGGACAATGGCGCTGCCCCGGATGCCGATAACAGCAATTTTGTGGACCCGGAACATCTTTCCGCACAGCTTGCGTCTCTCTATCGCACAGAGTATCAGGAGATTTCCGCCAATGCGGAACATTCCCCGCAGGAACTGTCAGAACCCGCCGAGGCTCTGTTTCTTCTGAACGATGCCACCTATCTGCACATTCAGCCGTGCGATACCGGCTGGGACTATACCCTCTATGACAAAGAAACCATGAAAGAACTGGACGGCGGCCAGCTGGATACCCCGGAACTGTCCCGTTCCGCCGCTGTCCGGCAGATTTGTGAGGGGCTGGAACTGGAAAATCCGTCTGTTCAGGATGCCCCGCTGTCTATGATTGAGACCTTGCAGGATGCAGCCTGTCAGCAGATGCAGGAACAGGTCAGCCAGCAGACCGCAGAAACTGCCGACACCCAGCTGCCGGATGCTCAGGAACAGTCTTTGGATGAGTACCCCATGCCCGACAGCGAAGTATCTGTTTCGGATATGCAGGGATACGGCTACTTTTACGATGGGATGCTGCCTGTCACCAGAGAACGGGCGCTGGAACTGGACGCTGCCGGGTTGACCGTCTATATCCTCCATGAAGATAACACGGAAAGCATGGTGTTTGACACCGAGGAAATCATGGAGCATGGCGGACTTTTCGGCGTGGAACACGAGGAATGGGAGCAAAGTCCGGCGTTCCATGAAAAGGTGCTGGAACGGCAGGACCGGCAGCTGGAACGGGAGCAGGCGTTTCTCTCCCATGAGGGCAGCTGCTTTGCCATTTATCAGGTGAGCCGGGATGATCCGCAGAATGTGCGGTTTATGAATCTGGACTGGCTGCAATCGCACAATCTGGCCGTGGATCGAAACAATTATGACTTAATCTACACTGCCCCGCTGAACGGTTCCGGCAGCACTATGGAGCAGTTGGAAACGCTGTATGAACAGTTCAACCTGCAAAAGCCGGTGGATTTTCACAGCCCGTCCCTGAGCGTCAGTGACATTGTTGCCATCAAGCAGGACGGTAAGGTATCCTGTCATTACTGCGACAGCGTTGGTTTCACCGAGATTCCCGGATTCCTGCCGGACAATCCGCTGAAAAATGCGGAAATGATGCTGGAGGATGACTACGGCATGATCGACGGCATCATCAACAACGGCCCAAAAGAGCCGACCGTGGCGCAGCTGGAACAGCAGGCCCGCAGCGGCCAGCCTATTTCCCTCATGGATTTAGCGGAAGCTGTCCACCGGGAGGAACGGGACAAGAAAAAGTCCGTCATGGAGCAGCTGAAAAGCCAGCCCCGGACGGAACACAAAAAGACAGCGCCTAAAAAGAGCGCGGAAAGGGAGCTTTGATATGGGAAACTTTACTTTTGAAGAAATGAACCTGATGTGCATTTACAACACCGACAGCCGCACCGGACTGATGGAGGCTCTGACCGAGATGCGCGGCGAACTTTCGCCGGAGGAAACGGAACTGCGAGAATTGACGGACAGCGCCCTGATGAAGCTCCAGGCTATGAGCGATGCCGAGTTTGCCCAGCTGGAACTGTACCCGGATTTTGATGAATAAGCATTTCATAAACACCCAACGGGGCGGCGCAAAATGCCGCCCCATTTCCATTTAACACGAAGGGAGGACAACAACCATGCCATCCAAAACAGAATTTTACCGGCAGATGGCCGACCATGTGGCAACCCAGCTCACCGGCAGCTGGCAGGAGTGGGCGGGGTTTCTGACCACCGCTGCCCGCCTTTACAAGTATCCATTCCATGAACAGCTGCTGATCTATGCCCAACGCCCCGACGCTACCGCCTGTGCGGAGTATGATTTATGGAATGAAAAAATGGGCCGCTATGTGCGCCGTGGCTCCAAGGGTATCGCCCTGGTGGACGATTCCGGTGACAGGCCCCGGCTGCGCTATGTGTTTGACGTTTCTGACACCGGGACCCGCGAACATTCCCGCACTCCCTGGCTGTGGAAGATGAAGGAAGCGTATCAGGAGCCTGTGTCTGCCATGCTGGAGCGTAACTACGAGGTCAGCGGCGATAATCTTGCCCAGCAGCTGGAGGCAGTGGCTCACAAGCTGGCGGGCGAATACTGGAACGAGCATCGTCAGGACTTGCTCTATATCGTTGACGATTCCTTTTTAGAGGAATATGATGAATTTAACATCGAAGTACAGTTTAAGGCAGCCGCTACCGTCAGCATTTCCTACGCCCTGATGTCCCGCTGCGGATTGAAGCCGGAACGCTATTTTACCCACGAGGACTTTATGGCGATTTTCGACTTCAACACCCCGGCCACCATCGGTGCGCTGGGAACGGCGGTCAGCCAGATCAATCAACAGGTGCTGCGGCAGATCGGCGTTACCATCCGAAATTATGAGCGCGAACAACTCGCGGAAAGGAGCAATCACCATGAAGAATCCCATGAACTACATCCAGAACGGCGATTACCTGATTCCCGACCTGAAGCTGAGCGAACAGCCGACGAAGCCCCTGGGCAAGTACGGCAGGATGCGGAAAGCATACCTGAAGGAACACCGTCCCATCCTCTACAACCAGCTGCTGATGAGCGAGAAGCTGTACCCGCACCTCATCGAGATCGACGAGACCGCACAGAGCCGTCTGGAGCAGATGATGCCCCAGCTGGCGAAAGACGCGGGCGCGACGGAGCAGCTGAAAGCCAGCGACCCCATGAAGTGGGTGGGCCTGATGAACACCTGCAAGGCACAGGCCGAGGAGATTCTGATGGCGGAGCTTATTCACAGCTGAGTTTCTTCCTCTCCGAAAACGAACAAATCCGAATCATAGACGAAGCAGAGAATGTGAAAACATCCTCTGCTTTTTCTTTTGCCCAGGCGGATATTGACCATGTGCTGCGGCTGGGCGGCAACACGGACCGCCAGAGGGAGCGTGTGGTTGCAGCCTTTGAAAAGCAGAAAACCACCGCCGAAATCGCAGACATTCTGAAAAATCTGTATCACGGCGGCAACGGGATCGGCAGCGTCACCGCATGGTATGCCGAGGACGGCATCCATCTTTCCCACGGCAAAACAGCCCGTTACGACAAGTCCGCCCAGGTCATTTCCTGGGAGAGCGCCGCCGAGCGTATCGGCCAGCTTTTGCAGGATGGCCAGTTTGCCGCCAAGGTGGAGCTGACCGAGGCGGCAGGCTATGAACGCTCCCTCCTTGCGGAAAAGTTCTGGAATCTGTACCACGATTTCAGCGAGGAAGCCAGAGAAGCCGGGTATCTGCCCAGCCTCGCAGGTAATCCGGGTCGTGGTTTCCCGGAGGAATCCGCATGGCTTGCCGAACAGCTGAACCGCCCGGAGTTTCGCCAGACCCTTGCGGAAGAATACGCCGCCTTCTGGACGGCCTACCAGCAGGACCGGGAGTTGCTGCGCTTCCACTACCACAAACCGAGAGAGATTTGGGAAAACCTGAAAGACCTGTCCCTGCCCCGCACTGCCTTTACCTCTCAGCTGATGGAAGTACCTGCGGTCAAGCAGTTCATCACAGAGGACGAGATCGACGCAGCCATGACCAGAGGCAGCGGATTTGAAAGTGGTAAAGGCCGGATTTTCACCTTTTTCCAGAACCCCCATACGGACAAAGAAAAGGTGGATTTTCTCAAGAATGAGTACGGCACTGGCGGCCACTCTCACGCCCTGTCCGGCGCTGGGGGCAGCTGGGAAGATCACGATGGAAAAGGTCTGCACTACAAAAAGGATGGCTGCCCGGATGTGCATTTCACATGGGAGAAAGTCGCCAAGCGGATTACCGATCTGATTCAAAAGGGCCGCTATCTCACCGAACAGGAACAGGCGGAGTACGACAAAATCCAGGAAGAAAAGGCCCTGGCGGAAGAAGATGCCCTGCAAGCCCAGCAGCCGCCCCCGGAGATATGGGAATACAACGGGGTCAAGGAGCGTCACTCGGATGACATAGTTCTCTATCAGATGGGCGATTTCTTTGAACTGTATGGTGAAGATGCCAAAACTGCCGCTGCGGAGCTGGACTTCCATCTCACGACCCGCGCTATCCCCGGCGGTGGCCGTGTGGAAATGTGCGGCTTTCCGGCAAACCGGCTGGAACAGGTTGTGGAACAGCTGCGGGATCGGCATGATGTGACCATTTCCGCTGTCCCGGAGGGCGGTAGGGAGCGTCAGGAATATTCCATGCCCTCCATCGACCATGAGGCGGAACAGGCCATCGACGCTCAGGAAGCGGAGTTTGGCGCAGACGGAATCAGAGTGTTCCAGGAGACCGAAGCAGCAGCCCCTACGATCCGGGAGTTGCATGAGAAATACAAGCCCATTGTACTTGCCGCCGTTATGGAGGATGTACCATACCGCAACGCCTGCGGTCACAGCGACCGCGAAAATGCTGTGATTGAGGGCAATGCCGCGATTCGTCGTGCCATCCTTGGCTCCAGTGATTTGGAGCTGATTCGGCTCTATTCCGATGTGCTGGTGTTCCGTCAGCGCCTGCACCGGGAAATTATTGACGAGACCTATCCACGGCTCCATGAAATGCTGCGTCCTCTCTCACAGGATGATATTGATGATGCCATCCGTGCATGGAATGGTGATATTCAGAGCAAACACGCTGTTGTCCGCTACATGGAAAAGCATGGACGGGAAAAAGATACCGCCGCATGGCTGGCTCAGGAATACAGCGGCAGTGACAGCAAGAGCCTGTTTGTGATCCGCGCCGGAAGTCCGGAGGGAATTGAGCTGCCCTGGCCCAAGGTGCAGCGCAGGATTGCCCAGCTCATCAAGGAGGATCGGTTCTACACCGAAGCGGAACAGGACCGGTTTGACAACATCGACCCCATCGCCATCCGGGAGGCGCTGGCCGAGCGCGGCATTGTGAATGGCGAGCTGGTGGACGAAGAAAAGCTGGACAATGACCCATTCATTCAGCGCGTGATGGCGGATGTGGAGCAGATTGCCGCTGAAGAACAGGAGCAGTCGAACCAACCGCTTTCCGATGCTGAGTATGCCCGTCACAACCTAATTCCCGGCGAGACCACCTTTGCATTGGATGGGCGCACTTTCCGGGTCAGCAAGCTGGAGCCGGATGTTGGCCGGGTGGAACTTCAAGATGTGACCTTTGCAAATGCGGTGGGATTCCCCATCTTCCGGGTGGAACCGATTTCAGTAATCCGTCAGCATTTGGAGCAGGAACCAGAGCCGCCCACGCCTACCACAGAGCCAGAAAAAACTCTGGATGAAGTGCTGGACGAACACCCCGTTTCCATTCAGGTAAACGGCGAGTGGCAGACCTTCCCCAATGTCAAAGCTGCCGAGGAAGCCTCTTATGAGGAATACAAGGCCAACCTGCGCCGCACCACTGAGAATTTCCTTATTACCGACGATCACCTGGGCGAAGGCGGTCCGAAAGCCAAGTTTCAGGCCAACATCACGGCAATCAAGCTGCTGAAATATTTGGAGGAAACCACCGGGCAGGCAACACCGGAACAGCAGAAAATCCTATCCCGGTATGTAGGCTGGGGCGGTCTTGCCGATGCCTTTGACCCGGAGAAACCCGCATGGGCTGCGGAATATGCTCAGCTGAAGGAGCTGCTGACCCGGTCGGAATACGCTGCCGCCAGAGGTTCCACTCTCAATGCCCATTACACCAGCCCTACGGTCATCAAAGCAATTTATGAAGCCGTAGGACGCATGGGATTTGAGACCGGCAACATTCTGGAGCCGTCCTGCGGTGTGGGCAATTTCTTCGGTATGCTGCCGGAGAAAATGCGAAACAGCCGTCTGTACGGCGTGGAGCTGGATTCCATCAGCGGGCGTATTGCAAAACAGCTCTATCCCAAGGCCGACATCACCGTGGCCGGGTTTGAAACCACCGACAGGCGGGATTTCTACGATCTGGCGGTGGGTAATGTTCCGTTTGGTCAGTATCAGGTTCGGGACAAAGCCTATGATAAGCTGAATTTTAACATCCACAACTACTTTTTTGCCAAGGCGCTGGACCAGGTGCGTCCGGGCGGCGTGGTGGCCTTTGTCACCAGCCGCTACACGATGGATGCCAAGGATTCCACTGTGCGCCGGTATCTTGCCCAGCGCGCCGAGCTGCTGGGAGCCATCCGTCTGCCCAATGACGCTTTCAAGAAAAACGCTGGTGCCGAGGTGGTTTCAGACATCATTTTCCTGCAAAAGCGTGACCGTCCACTGGACATCGTACCGGAATGGACGCAGACCGGACAGACGCAGGATGGATTTGCCATTAACCGCTACTTCCTGGACCACCCGGAAATGGTGCTGGGCCGACAGGAACCGGAAAGCACCGCTCATGGCATGGACTACACCGTGAATCCCATCGAGGGGCTGGAGCTTGCCGATCAGCTGCATGATGCCGTGAAGTACATTCGCGGCACCTACCAGGAGGCCGAGCTGCCGGAGCTGGGCGAGGGCGAGGCCATCGACACCTCCATCCCCGCCGACCCCAATGTGAAGAACTACTCCTACACCGTGGTGGACGGCGCTGTATATTTCCGTGAAAACAGCCGCATGGTACGGCCTGACCTGAATGCCACCGCCGAAGTCCGTGTGAAAGGGCTGGTGGGTCTGCGGGAATGTGTCCAGCAGCTCATTGACCTGCAAATGGACGCTGCCACACCGGACAGCGCCATCCGGGATAAACAGGCTGAACTGAACCGGCTCTATGACAGCTTTTCCGCAAAATATGGTCTTATCAATGACCGGGCGAACCGACTGGCCTTTGCCGATGATTCCAGCTACTATCTGCTCTGCGCGCTGGAAGTCATTGACGAGGACGGAAAGCTGGAGCGCAAGGCGGATATGTTCACCAAGTGTACCATCAAGCCACACAAGGCGGTGGAAACCGTGGATACCGCCAGTGAAGCCCTTGCCGTCTCCATCGCGGAGAAAGCCTGTGTGGATATGGCGTATATGTCGGAGCTGACTGGCAAGACCAGCGACGAACTGGCCGCCGAGCTGCAAGGCGTGATCTTCCGTGTGCCGGGACAGTTGGAGAAAGACGGCACACCACATTATGTGACTGCCGACGAATACCTGTCCGGCAATGTACGCCGTAAGCTGCGTCAGGCACAGCGGGCAGCACAGCAGGACCCGTCCTTTGCCGCCAATGTGGAAGCCCTTACCGCTGCCCAGCCCAAAGACCTGGACGCTTCGGAAATTGAGGTGCGTCTGGGCGCAACCTGGATCGACAAAGAGTACATCCAGCAGTTTATGTACGAGACCTTTGATACCCCGTTTTATATGCAGCGGAATATCCAGGTCAACTACACCCCGTTTACAGCAGAGTGGCAGATTACCGGCAAAAGCTCTGTAAGCCAGAACAATGTGGCAGCCTATACCACCTACGGAACCAGCCGCGCCAATGCCTACAAGATTTTGGAGGATTCCTTAAACCTGCGGGATGTCCGTATCTATGACACTGTGGAGGACGCGGACGGCAAAGAGCGCCGGGTGCTGAACGCCAAGGAGACCACCCTGGCAGCCCAAAAACAGCAGACCATCCGGGACGCTTTCAAAGACTGGATTTGGAAAGACCCGGAACGCCGTCAAGCTCTGGTACGCCAGTACAACGAGGAAATGAACTCCACCCGTCCCCGTGAATACGACGGCGGACACATTACTTTCGGCGGCATGAACCCGGCCATCACCTTGCGGGAACATCAGAAAAACGCTATCGCTCATGTGATGTACGGCGGCAATACGCTGCTGGCACACGAGGTAGGCGCGGGCAAAACATTTGAAATGGTGGCTGCCGCTATGGAGAGTAAGCGTCTGGGGCTGTGCCAGAAATCCCTCTTTGTTGTGCCGAATCACCTGACCGAGCAGTGGGCTTCGGAGTTTCTGCGGCTCTATCCCTCCGCCAATATCCTTGTCACCACCAAAAAGGACTTTGAGACCCACAACCGCAAGAAGTTCTGTGCCCGGATTGCCACCGGTGACTATGACGCTATCATCATGGGCCATTCCCAGTTCGAGAAAATCCCCATCAGCCGAGAGCGTCAGGAACGGCTCCTTCAGGAGCAGATCGACGAGATCACCGAGGGCATTGCCGAGGTGAAGTACAGCGGCGGTGAGCGTTTCACGGTCAAGCAGTTGGAACGCACCAAGAAGTCCCTGGAAGCCCGGCTGGAGAAATTGCAGGCCGAGAGCCGCAAGGACGATGTGGTGACATTCGAGCAGCTGGGCGTTGATCGGCTGTTCGTGGACGAGGCACACAACTACAAAAACTTGTTTTTATACACCAAAATGCGGAATGTGGCAGGTCTCTCCACCAGCGATGCCCAAAAGTCCAGCGATATGTTTGCGAAGTGTCGCTATATGGATGAACTGACCGGAAACCGTGGTGTGATTTTCGCCACCGGCACCCCCGTATCGAACAGCATGACCGAACTTTACACCATGCAGCGGTATCTCCAGTATGACCGCCTGCAAGAGCTGAACATGACCCACTTCGACTGCTGGGCCAGCCGCTTCGGAGAAACCGTCACGGCGCTGGAGCTGGCACCGGAAGGCACCGGCTACCGGGCAAGAACGAGATTCAGCAAGTTCTTTAATCTGCCGGAGCTGATGAACCTGTTCAAAGAAGTGGCGGACATCAAGACTGCCGACCAGCTGAATTTGCCTACCCCGGAAGTGGAATATCACAACATCGTGGCGCAGCCTACCGAACATCAGCAGGAAATGGTCAAGGCTCTTTCGGAGCGCGCATCGCTGGTACACAGCGGAACCGTTGACCCGTCTCAGGACAATATGCTCAAGATTACCTCGGATGGCCGTAAGCTGGGGCTGGACCAGAGGATCGTCAACCAGATGCTGCCGGACGAACCCGGCACAAAGGTCAATCAGTGCGTGGACAACATCATGCAGATCTGGCGGGATGGCGAAGCTGACAAACTGACCCAGCTGGTGTTCTGCGACATTTCTACCCCGCAGGCAAAAGCTCCTGCAAGCAAGGCGGCGAAAACGCTGGATAATCCACTGCTTCACGCACTGGAAGGCGCTGTGCCTCTGCCGGAGCAGGAACCGGTCTTTACGGTATATGACGATATTCGTCAGAAACTCATTGCCCAGGGGATGCCTGCCGACCAGATCGCTTTTATCCATGAAGCCAACACCGAAGTACGGAAAAAAGAGCTGTTCTCCAAAGTTCGTACCGGTCAGGTGCGTGTACTTATGGGCAGCACCGCCAAGATGGGCGCAGGCACCAATGTGCAGGACCGTCTGGTGGCACTTCATGACCTGGACTGTCCGTGGAGACCGGGAGACCTTGCCCAGCGCAAGGGTCGTATCGAGCGTCAGGGTAACAAGAATCCTCTTGTCCATGTGTACCGCTATGTGACAGAAGGAACCTTTGATGCATACCTCTGGCAGACGGTGGAGAATAAGCAGAAATTCATCAGCCAGATCATGACTTCTAAATCGCCGGTGCGCTCCTGCGATGATGTGGACGAAACGGCGCTTTCCTTTGCCGAGATTAAGGCTCTGTGCGCCGGAGACCCCCGTATCAAAGAGCGTATGGATCTGGATGTGGAAGTATCCCGCCTGAAGCTGATGAAAGCCGACCACCAGAGCAAGCAGTACCGTCTGGAGGACCAGCTGCTCAAATACTTCCCGCAGGAAATTGAAACCAACAAGGGGTATATCCAGGGCTTTGAAGCCGATTTGGAAACACTGGCTGCCCACCCACACCCAGAGGACAGCTTTGCCGGTATGGAGATCCGGGGCGATGTGCTGACCGACAAAGAAAATGCCGGTGCAGCCCTGCTGGATGCCTGTAAGGAGGTCAAAACCTCCGATCCGGTGCAGATCGGCAGTTACCGGGGATTCACTATGTCGGTGGAATTTCAAGCGTGGAAACAGGAATATACGCTCCTGCTGAAAGGGCAAATGACCCATCGGGCAACCCTGGGTACAGACCCACGCGGCAACCTAACCCGTATCGACAATGCACTGGCGCAAATGCCCCAGCGTCTGGAAGCGGTCAAAAACCAGCTGGAGAACCTTTACCAGCAGCAGGCCGCAGCCAAGGAGGAAGTAGGAAAGCCTTTCCCCTTTGAGGACGATCTGCGGGTCAAGTCCGCCCGTCTGGTGGAACTGGACACGCTGCTGAACATTGACGGCAAAGGACAATCTACGCCGGAAACCGTAGTTGCCAAAAGCACGCGGCCTTCGGTGCTGGACAGCTTGAAGCGCCCGGTGCCGCCCCGCAGCCCTGAAAAGAAACCGAAACAACACGAGGAGGTACGATAACATGAATACCAACGATCTGAATACGGCTCTCTATGAAAAGATGACCGCTGAACAGGACAACTACCGGGACTGGCTGAAAAGCCAGCCCCCGGAGGAAATCCTGCACCATACCTATGAGTACACGGTCCGGGAGGACATCGTGATGGCGATGGAGCAGCTGGAACTGACCGACGCACAGGCCCAGGCGCTTTTGGATTCTCCCTCGCCGCTGGCAGATGTGTACCGCTATTTTGAAAAGCTGGAGACCGGCTACATGGATGTGATCCGGGACAGCATTGAAAACCGGGCGGATGATGTGTGCAGGGCGCAGGAAGAATTACGGACTGCCCCTCTCTACCCCCATTCTGCCGCCTATGCGTCCGAGCATGGAGAGATGGCACAATATAACCGTTCGTATCAGGCGAACAGCGCCTGCAAAGAAGCCATTGAGCAGACCATCAGCGCCCACTATGCAGAGAACCGGCTGGATACGGAGGCGGCGGTCAAAGATGTGCTGGAAAAGTTCGGGACGGAACGGGTACAGTTTATTCTTGCCAGCACCATCCAGCATAAAAACCACGATGGGCGTATCTCTCAGGACAATAAAGCCTGGGCAAAAACCATTCCCATGCCGGAGGACAGCGGCGCTTCCCGCCACTGTGCCTATCTGGTTGTGGATGGGGTCAATCCCGGTCTGACCGATCTGTTTATCAGGCAGGCCAGAAAAACTATGCAGGAACAGCAGAAAAGCTCTGTCCTGCAAAAACTCAGACAGGAACCGCCTGTCCGCAAGCCTGCCGCCCCGAAGAAACGGGAGCCGGAGCGATGAGCAGCCAAAAGCGCAAGCGGGATGTGCCGGTTCTGTTTTGGGTATCCGCTGATGAAATGGAGTTGATTCAACAGAAAATGGCGCAGTTTGGGACAAAAAACCTGAGCGCCTATCTGCGGAAAATGGCTGTGGACGGCTATGTGGTGCAGCTGGATTTGCCGGAACTGAAAGAACTGGTATCCCTGTTGAGCCGGAGCAGTAACAACTTAAACCAGCTGACACGCAAGGTACATGAGACTGGGCGGATTTATGATGCCGACCTGGAGGATATATCCCAGCGGCAGGAACAGTTATGGGACGGCGTTAAGGAGATACTGACCCGGCTCTCCAAACTTTCGTAACCGGGACAAATACCCCATCTGCGGAGGGAGGAACGGCGTTCTTTTCGCCGCGCCTTCCTCCGTTTTTTCTTTTGCCCGTATCTTTGCCTTTTGGCTGTACCGGCAGGATAATATGGATAGAAAACAGATTGCCGCAAAGGAGTTGAGAATAGATGAAAACCTTTGAAAAAGTGTTGGAGATATTTCGGGATTATCTGGACTGTGATCTGGAAGAAGAAGTCCTCCCTTGCAGGAATGGGTATCTCCGCGTAACATGGAATGGGGATTCCCGCTATTGTGTGGACGGACTTCTCAGCCGGACACCGGATGAGCTGTTTGAAGTGCTGCTTTCCGATTATAGCGGCTACGAGGTGATGAAGCGGACCAAAGGCCGCCGGGAAGTAACGGAAGAAGATGAAAGGCAGGCGGAACTTCTTTGCCAGAGCTTTCGGAAACAATGGGAGGAGGAAGAAACATGAGGGCGATCTGGTTCATTCTGAAACTGCTGTTGAAAATTTTAGCGGCTCCGGTGATTCTGGCGCTGACCCTGTTCGTTTGGATTTGTGTAGGGATCGTCTATGTCTCCGGTCTGGTGCTGGGGCTTATCAGCATGGTAATCGCCCTGCTGGGCGTGGCGGTTCTGCTGACCTGTTCCCTGCAAAACGGCATTATCCTGCTGGTGATGGCATTTCTTATCAGTCCGTTTGGTCTGCCAATGGCTGCTATCTGGCTGCTGGGCAAGGTACAGGACTTGAAGTTTGCCATTCAGGATTTGGTTTATGGATAAAATATGCCACTGATGTTATTTTACTTTCCCTAAAAAATAGGATATACTATATAAGAATATATTCTGCCGCCGAGTGCGGATAGTTTTAGATAAAGGAGGGCGTGTATGGAAAATCAATTAACGCCAAACAACTCCATGATTTTGGAAATCCGAGAGCTGCTGGAGAATGCCAGAAAAAATGTTGCACAACAGGTTAATACGCAGCTTTTGACAACCTATTGGAACATTGGCCGGATTATCGTGGAGTATGAACAGCAAAATCAGATTCGCGCAGATTATGGAAAACAAACATTAAGGGAACTTTCCAAAGAGCTGACACGGGAATTTGGAAAAGGTTTTTCTCGTTCTAATTTGCAAAATATGCGGGCATTTTATCTTGCTTATGAAAAATGCCAGACAGTGTCTGGCAAATTGTCCTGGTCTCATTACTGTGAACTTTTGAGTATTACGGATGAGAACAAACGCAGCTTTTACGAGAAAGAATCTATCAATTCGGGCTGGTCAGTTCGGGAGCTGAAACGGCAGATTGACAGCTCGCTGTATGAACGGCTGCTACTTTCCAGCGGAGATGTGAATAAAGAAAAGGTCCTCTCTCTGGCGCAGAAAGGGATTGAAATCAATCAGCCAGCTGACATCATCCGTGATCCCTATGTGTTTGAGTTTTTGGGTGTGCCGGAGAACAAACCCATATTGGAAAGCGATTTGGAAAAAGCTCTTGTCGTACAGATTGAAAAGTTTCTTTTGGAACTTGGACGGGGCTTCATGTTTGTTGGAACCCAGCAGCGCGTGACCCTGAACAATACCCACTACTATGTGGACATGGTATTTTACAACAAAATTCTCCGTGCTTATGTACTGATTGAACTGAAAACGAAAAAACTGACACCAGAGGCTGCCGGTCAGCTCAATATGTACTTAAACTACTATGCGGCAGAAGTCAACGACCCTGACGATAACCCGCCTATCGGTATTATCCTCTGTACGGAAAAAGACAGCATCGCGGCGGAATATGCCTTGGGCGGTCTGTCCAACAATATCTTCGCATCCCGGTATGTTCTCTATATGCCGGACAAGGAACAGCTGATTGCTCAGGTAGAGGCTGTCTTGAAAAACTGGCACGAAAAGAAAGACAACCGCCATGACTGAAAAAGAACTGATTGGAAAAGTACATTCAGCGGTCTATCATCAATGCCAGCGCCGTGGTTATGCGACTCCGGTAGATGTACTGATGGAGGTCGGTGTCTTACCAAAACAGAAATATGAGGACTGGCGGTTTGGGCGGGTTGATTATCTGGAACGGGTATGTACTGTCAATCTGCGCAAACTCTCATTCATCATGCACCAGATGCGGGTGTACGCACAGAAAACTGGCTTAAAACCCTCCTTCTGTTACTACAAGCAGTGGGGTGTAAAAAAGAAAAATGGGCAGGGACATAAGCCGGTGATTCCGCTGCGGTTCAGCAAAAGCGGAAATCTGGAAATTGAGAAATGGTATGCAACTCATTTTGTGGATACCAAACGGATTGCAGTCTTAAAAGCACAGCAGCCAAAAATTTAGATTAACCAAAGGACAGCTCACACAGCTGTCCTTTTCTTTTGGAAAGGAGGTTCCCTCTGTGGCAACCACACGCATCATGCCGCTGCATATCGGCAAGGGCCGCACCGAAAGTCAGGCAATCAGCGACATTATTGATTATGTGGCAAATCCGCAAAAGACCGACAACGGAAAACTAATTACCGGCTATGGCTGTGACAGCCGGACCGCCGATGCAGAGTTTCTGCTGGCAAAGCGGCAGTACATCGCCGCCACCGGGCGGGTGCGCGGTGCGGACGATGTGATCGCTTACCATGTGCGCCAATCGTTCAAACCCGGTGAGATTACCCCGGAGGAAGCCAACCGCCTGGGCGTGGAATTTGCCAAGCGGTTCACCAAGGGCAATCACGCCTTTGTGGTCTGCACTCACATAGACAAATCGCACATCCATAATCACATCATCTGGTCGGCGGTCAATACGGATTGTGACCGAAAATTCCGCAACTTTTGGGGCAGCACCAGAGCCGTCCGACGCTTGAGCGATACCATCTGTATCGAGAACGGATTGTCCATTGTGGAGGACCCGAAACCCCACGGAAAAAGCTACAACAAATGGCTGGGCGATCAGGCCAAGCCCTCCCATCGGGAGCAGCTGCGGGTGATGATTGACCGTGCGCTGGAGCAGAAACCGGCGGACTTTGATGCGCTGCTGAAGCTGCTTTCGGAAATGGGCTGTGAAGTATCCCGGCGCGGGAAAGCGATCCGGCTCAAAGCACCCGGCTGGAAGAATGTAGCCCGCATGGATGACAAGCTGGGGGCCGGGTACAGTGAAGCAGAAATCCGTGCGGTGCTGGCCGGAGAAAAACAGCATACACCTCGTAAAAAATCCACCGTGCAGCCGGAGCCGCCCAGGGTCAATCTGCTGGTGGACATTCAGGCAAAATTACAGGCTGGGAAAGGCTCTGGGTATGCACGCTGGGCCAAGGTTTTTAACCTGAAACAGATGGCGCAGACTGTAAATTTTCTTACCGAACATCAGCTGCTGGACTATGCGGAGTTGGCAGAAAAAGCGGCGGCAGCTACCGCCCACCACAACGAACTGTCGGCGCAGATCAAGGCGGCGGAGAAACGCATAGCGGAGATCGCCGTCCTGCGAACTCATATCATCAACTATGCCAAGACCCGCGAGACCTATGTAGCCTACCGGAAAGCTGGTTACTCCAAGAAATTCCGCGAGGAACATGAGCAGGAAATCCTGCTCCATCAGGCAGCCAAAAATGCCTTTGACGAGATGGGTGTGAAGAAGTTGCCCAAGGTTAAGGACTTGCAAGCTGAGTATGCCAAACTGCTGGAGGAAAAGAAGAAAACCTACGCCGAGTACCGGCGTTCCCGTGAAGAAATGCGGGAGCTTTTGACGGCCAAAGCGAATGTGGACCGGCTGCTGAAAATGGACGAGGAACAGAAAAAGGAACAGGAAAAAGACCACGGCCAGCGGTGAGCCGGTCATGGTCCAAAGCGTTCGCAGAACGCGCAGCCACAGAATGAATTTCTGTGTTCAAAGGGGTTTGGGGGCGCTGCCCTCAACAAGCAAAGCGGAGGGGAAAATCACGGCAGGATTTTTCCCTCTGCGGGCCGAGTGTATTAACACCGGCATTGCTTGCCACTTTCTTGCTGATACAAAAACAGCCAGCGAGAGAAACTTCCAAGTTTCACTCACTGGCCTATTCTTTTTCAAGTTTCTTAGAAATTTCCTTTAGTTCCTCCGCAAATCCACGAGTATGGCTCAACAAGGTTTCCCGCATCTCTGGCGGACAGTTCAGATAGAGCAGCTTCATCTCATTTTGCCCAGCTTCATCTGGTGTCAGCTCCGGCCTGATAAGAGAGTCGAGAGAAAAGTGCAGAACCTTCGCTAATGTTTTCATAATCAGGTAGGATGGATTTCTTCTGCCTTTCTCAATATCGGCAATTTCTTTAATTGAAATATGCGATTCATCTGCCAGTTGCTGCTGTGTGAAATTTTTTTCTTTTCGTGCAGCTCGAAGCATATCCCCCAATATGGTTAATTCATCAATCGGCATTATCATTCACCTCAATAATATTGTATCGTTCCGGATTCATTTAAGGAATAACCTTATATTGCCGGTAAATAGGTATGATTATGCCGATTTTTGATAGGGAGACAGCTTTATATACTTGTTGCAGGCAAAAGAATAAGGTATGATAAAGTGGTAAGTATCTTAATATGAGGAGAAAATGAAAAACTTTTTTGATTCTTAGGACATTTCTGCAACATTTCAGTTTTAAGATAAGTGATACAGACGAAAAAGAGAGGAAGTGAACGCATGAGAAAGATACTGATCGTGGAGGACGACATTCTCCTGAACCGGACGCTGGGATACAATCTGGCGTCTGATGGATATGAAATCACAGCGGCCTATAACCACAAGGACGCTGTTTCCCATTTGAAGGAAACCGAGTTTGATGTTGCGCTCCTGGACATCAATCTGCCGGATGGCAGCGGTCTTGACCTTTGCGAAGAAATCCGGGAGCGAGGCCAGCACACCTACATTATTTTCATCACTGCCAACGACAAGGAAAGCGATATGCTCAAAGGCTATGAAGCAGGCGGCGCGGACTATGTGACGAAGCCTTTTTCGGTGACAGTGCTGTGCAGGAAGGTGGCGGCGGTCTTTGCCAATCTGGAACTACGCACGCCCCGGCACGATCTGTTTGACGATGGCTTTCTGAAAATCGACTTTTCCGAGCAGCGGGCGTCCCTTGCCGGAGAGCCGCTGGACTTCACTCCAAAGGAATACCGCACCCTGTTCCTGTTCGTGAAGAACCCCCGGATTATCCTGACCAAGCGGCAGATTTTAGAGAAGCTGTGGGACATTGACGGAGATTTTGTGGACGAGCATACCCTGACCACCATCATTAGCCGTATCCGCAAAAAAATCGAAACAGACGAACATAAGTATATCAAGACAGCCTATGGCATGGGCTATCAGTGGATCGGCGGTGAGCAGGCATGAAGCTGGAAAATTTATCTGTCAAAAAGTTTCTGCGGCTCATTACGGTTGGCCTGCTGGCCACCTCTTTCCTGGTGCTGCTGGGCTTGTTTCTGGTTACGAAAAACCTGCGGGTGGTTTTGTACGGCGGGCTGCTGACCGCTGTGTTTCTGGTATGGGGCGGGATCTTCCTGCACTACTTTCAAAAGAAACTGACCCTGTTCACCGACAGCCTGTGCCGGACGCTGGACGACATGATGGACAGCGCCGCACGGCCGGAAATGGACTATGAAGCGGAAACGCTGCTGGCGAGGATCAGCCACCGCCTGGAACGGCTCTACAACATCATGCAGAAAGACCGGAATACTGTCGCAAAAGAAAAGGCCGATCTGCAATCTCTGTTATCGGACATTTCCCACCAGACCAAGACCCCCATTGCCAATCTGAAAATGCTCAATGAAACCATGTTGACCCGTCCGATCTCGGAGGAACAGCGGCGGGAGTTTTTGCAGGCAACCGGCAGCCAGCTTGACAAGCTGGACTTTCTGATTCAGGCAATGGTGAAAACTTCCCGGCTGGAGGCCGGTGTGATTACACTGGAGAAAAAGGATGCTTTAATTGAGGAAACGCTGGTGAACGCCATCAACGGGATTCTGGCTCCGATGGAGAAGAAGAACATTGAACTGACCGTAGATTGCCCGGAAGGACTGACCATTTCCCATGACAGCCGCTGGACTTCCGAGGCTCTGTTCAATCTGCTGGACAATGCGGTGAAGTACACGCCTGCTGGCGGCAGCATCCATGTGTCCGTTCAGAATTGGGAAATGTACTGGAAAATTGATGTGACCGACACAGGCCGGGGCATCCCGGAACAGGAACAGGCCACGATCTTCAAGCGGTTTTACCGGGAAGAAGCGGTGCATGAGGTGGATGGCATCGGCATTGGCTTGTATCTGGCCCGTGAGATCATCACCATGCAGGGCGGGTATATTCTGGTGACTTCCGAAGTTGGAAAAGGTTCCACCTTTTCGGTGTTCCTGCCACAAGAGTAATCAAGCGGCGGCCTGTGCAGGCTGCCGCTTTTTTCAAAAAATTTTTATGCTATTTGGATTTTAGGACATTTCTGCAACATTTGGGAGGTAGGCTTTTCTCAAACGATGAGAGGAGAAAGTCACATGGCTATCACAAGAACATTGATTTTCAATGCGATTCTGCTCTGCCTGCCGCCTATAATTGTTCTGGGTGTTTTCAAGTTCTTCTTTGTCCAGCATATCCGATGGGCAGCTGGAATAGTGGCATTGATTGATGCTGCTGTCTTTCAGACACAGCTATTCTATTATGAGAGCATCTGGCTTGTGCTGTTCTTTTTGGTGATTCAACTGGCAATTACCGGCTTGCTTTCCGTTTGGCTTTACAAAAAATACGGCCAAACATGAATTGTCCTAAAATTGAAGCAATTCGCCGCTAAATTAGAGGGCGTTTAGGACATTTCTGCAACAATTCCGTTTTAGACTACGATGGAAAGGAGTTGGTGGGTATGACGTTACCTTTTGAAAACGATACCAGCCGAGTAGTAAAGAAGCTGGCAAAACAGGACATCAAGGCGAACAAACGCACTTCTATTTCTATTATGGTGGCGATTCTCATTGCGTCCACCTTTCTATGTGCCTTGTTTACCTTTGTTCAAAGTTATTGGAATCAAAGCATCCAGCAGGAAATCTATCAAGCTGGTGATTGGGATGCACAGCTTTTGGACATTCAGGCAGGACAACTGGCGGAAATCCAAGGGAACGACAATGTTCAGAAAATCATGGCGAAAGGAAATAATCAAACCGCGCAGTTGCCTGATGGAACAGAATTGCCGTTTTTACTGGTTCAAAACTGTGATGCCCAATATTGGGATTCCATGCACGAAAAAAACCTGATGATTCACGGGCGTGTGCCGCAGGCGCCCGGTGAAATCGTGGTAGGCAAGAGTTTTTTTGAACAAAATCCATCCTATCAGATTGGGGACACCGTTTCCGTGGTTTTGGGAGAACGAAAAGTCAGTTCGGAACCAGTCGATTTTCTGTCACCCACACAAAGCGGGGAAACATTTGAGAAAGTAGCAGAAGCTCAATACACTATTGTTGGCGAAATTGATATGACGGTTTCTTCTGCATATAACGGCTATCCGGCATACGGCTGGCTTGATCCCTCTGTGCTGCCTGGGGATACCGACCTTGTAGCATACCTTCAGGTCAAAAATCCCTCTGCGATCTTTGATACCATTCCTCAAATTGCACAGACGATTGAAATGAAAGCAGACGAATACGGCGACTATCCTTATCGCTATCACACGGCTCTGTTGGGGCTGTATGGAATCTATGAGCCGGGACATTTTTGGAACAGCGATTTGCCAAAGCTGTTTCTTGCTGTTGTCCTGGTCGCATTGGCCTCCATGACGGTGTTCTCTTATATTATCCGTGGTGCCTTTTCTATTTCTGCCAAGCGGAAAATGAAAGAACTTGGGATATTAAAGTCGATTGGTATGACTTCAAAACAGGTTCAACGGATGGTTTTTTATGAAGCCCGGCAATTAGCTTTTCTTCCAATTTTGCTCTCTGTGGGGCTGGGATACTTGTTTTCTTATGGTGTGCTTTCTGGTTATTCTGCGCTGGTAGGCGATGCAATGGAGCATCCGATTACTGTGTCCTTTTCGCCGTGGGTTGCGCTCGGTTCGATGGTGTTATCGTTCCTGACGGTTTTGCTGGCAGCTTCAGGCCCTGCAAAACAGGTGGGGAAGTTCCGGCCGATTGAAGCAGTGAAAGAAAGCTGGAATCTCACGACACTCAAAAAATCGAAAAAACATACTTTGCTGAAAAAATGGTTTGGTTTTATTGGAAAACTATCAGCAAACTCGATTGCTGCGAATCGAAAGCTGTTCCGTACTTGTACGGCTACGCTCTGCCTGTGTCTGGTATTGATGTTCAGCTTCCTGGCTGTTTTTGCAATTTCTGATGTGAACAATACCAAAGCGGAGCAGGATAATCACTTTGATGTGAATATCACAATGGAACCGGGTCAGCAGGTGGATCAGGCGCTGATTCAGGAATTAAAAGCACTTCCCCATGTCACAAATGAAGCCACTTATACAATGGCAAACTGCGCGATTTGGGTATCGGATGATGACCTGTCCAGCGAGTTTGTCACCTCCGGTGGATTTGGTACAAAGGCGGCTGGCGAGTATGTCGTAAATCGTGACGGGCAATACAGAATCCCCTGCGTGCTGATTGGACTGGAACAGGATTCCTATGATGCCTGCCTTGCAAAAGCAGGCATGGAGCCGTTGGAAAACGGGACGGCAATCGTAGTAAATTCTGTTGTAAAGAACCCCGATTCCAGAGGTTATGAAGCCAAAAAAGAAATGACCTCTTATCTCAATTTGGAAACGGGGCAGTCCTTGAATATCACAGAGAAGTTTTTAGACTCCATTCAAGGCAATTACACATTTGACCTGAATGTGGGTACGACGATCCAAGAATTGCCTGACATTGGATTGCACACGGCGTTCTATACGCTCCCCATCCTCGTTCCTATGGATGAGTATTACCGCATTATTGGGAATTTTTCGGAAGATCGGGCAGTCTACAACTACCGCACTTACATGAACCTTGCGATAGAAGATGGATTAGATGCCCAAATCCAAAAGGACGCGGATCAAATATGCAGCGCCTATTTAAGTTCCGATGACTTTTATACTTCAAGCAAAACAGAACGGGCAATCACCCGCGATCAGCTGACGAACGCTACCATGCTTGTCGTGTATAGCCTGACCGCACTCTTTGGAATCGTCGGAATTTCCTCTGCAACATCAGCGATTCTGAACAGCTTGTACCAAAGGCGGAAAGACTTTGCCATGCTGCGCTCTGTGGGCCTGGATAAGAAAGGGCTTCACCGTCTGCTGTCCATTGAGGGGTTTTTGCTTGCGTCTAAGCCAATTTTGTTCGGCCTGCCGGTTCTGCTCTTTATCATTGGCGCTGTGTTGTGGATGCAGGATGTCACTTTTGGTGAGTTTTTGGGAGTTTTCTCCCTGTGGGGGCTGCTGGCATTTATTGTCCTCACCCTTCTGCTTATCAGTGGGATTTATGCCTTTGCGTCCCGACAGATTCGGAAAGACATTGTGGTTGAAGTCCTAAAGGACGAAACTGTGTAATTACCCAAAATGGAAATATCTCAAAATTGAAGCAATTCAGTCCAAAACCAAAGGGCGTTTAGGACATTTCTGCAACAATTCAGTTTTAGACTACATTCATATTGAAAATATAGAAAGGCGGTATTCTTATGAGTATCTTGCAGACAACTGATCTGAAAAAATATTACGGCACTGAGCCGAACATTACCCGCGCCCTGGACGGCGTGACCTTCTCCGTGGAGGAAGGCGAGTTTGTGGCGGTGGTCGGCACCTCCGGCTCCGGCAAATCCACCCTGCTGCACATGATGGGCGGCCTGGACACCCCCACTTCCGGCAGTGTGGTGGTTCGGGATAAAGAACTGGCGAAGATGAACGATGAGCAGCTTACCATCTTCCGCCGCCGCAACATCGGCTTTGTGTTCCAGAACTACAATCTGGTGCCGATCCTGAATGTGTATGAGAACATCGTCCTGCCCGTGGAACTGGATGGCGACACCGTGGATCAGAAATTCATGGATGAAGTCGTAAAGATGCTGGGCCTTCAGGACAAACTCCAGAATATGCCCAACAACCTTTCCGGCGGCCAGCAGCAGCGTGTGGCGATTGCCCGCGCCCTGGTATCCAAACCGGCTATTGTCCTGGCCGATGAACCCACTGGCAACCTGGACAGTAAGACCAGCGCCGATGTGCTGGGCTTGCTCCAGCGCACCAGCCGGGAGTTTAACCAGACGCTTGTGATGATTACCCATAACAACGAGATTGCCCAGCTTGCCGACCGTATTGTGCGCATTGAGGACGGAAAAATCAAGGCGTAAGGAGGTGGCGGATATGACATTACCATTTGAAAATGATACGCGCAGAATAATACATGGTCTTGCGAAAGCTGATCTGAAAACACACAAATTAAAAACATTTTTAACTGCAATCATTATTATTCTGGCTACCTGCCTGATGGCAACTATTTTTTCGGTTTTGGTGAATGATGCGTTGGATCAAGCGAATCAGGCTCCATACCATGCTATGTATCGGGCAGTAAACGAAGATACCAAAACCACACTTCAATCGGATAAAGATTTTGAAGCCGTAGGCATCTACAAATCTTTTGGAAATCAGGTTGACCGTGATGGCCGTACCGATCTGGCATATATGGACGAGCAGACGCTGGCCTTTATGGGGTTCCGGCTTGTAGATGGCGTAATCCCGGACAGTGAAAATGAGGTGCTTGTGTCCGAAACCTACTTAAAGAATCGTGCTTTGTCGGTAGGAGATACTTTCCGGTTTGCTTATGTTGACAGCTTGACCAATGAAGAAAGAGAAGAAGAATTTACTGTATGTGGTACGATTCAAAACAAGGAACAAGAACGTGGAGAGCAGTTTTATGTTGTAACATCAAACAGTTTCCGAATGAAATATGCCCAACAATACAGTCAAATAACTTCGGATTTCAGCACAGAAACCGCTGCCACGGTTGATGTACTTGTTTTACTCAATTCGGATTATTCCAGTACAGGTTCCGATACCCAAAAAGACTTTTTGAAAAGCAAAGGCGAGTCTGCGGGCATCCCCAGCTTTGATGTTATTATAAATGAGAGTTACATTGATGGAGTTTACTTTGATGGAACTGTGATCGCTGCTGTCATCTTTTTCACCATATTCCTGATGTTTGCCAGCAGCTTTGTGATATACAGCATTTTTTATATTTCCATCGTAAATTCCATGCCAATGTATGCCCAACTGATCTCATTGGGCACAACACAAAAGCAACTGCGCCGATTCTTAAATACGCAAGGCAATATGTTGGCAGTGAGATTTATACCGCTTGGAGCATTGATTTCTATTTTGCTCATTGTCTTAATCTCTGGAGTACAATGGCTTCTGTATGATGCTCTCATTACTTTATTTGCGATCCTGCTGATTTATGTCGTTATTAAATTTGCACTGAGGAAACCCGCAAAACTTTTGGCAAATGCTTCACCCATTGAAGCTATGAAATTCAGGGATGGGGAAACCGCTGGTTCTCACAAGGCACTAAAGCAAATCACCCCTGATTCTTTAGCAAAAAGCAATCTGCACACAAATCGGAAGAAAAATCGAATGTCAATTATTTCGCTAAGTATCAGTGGAACATTGATGATCGCATTAGCCATTCTTGTGTCCTCTATCAATCTTCCGGCAATGATACGGCAAAGCTATCCTATGGATGAAGATTTTCAAATTGGCATCCAAATGGACAATTTCTACGAACGCTTCCCGACAATTATTCAGAACAATCCATTATCCGGTGAACTGATGGGACAAATCACAGATATTCCTGGTGTCCAGAAAATCGTTCTCGACGAGTGTGTTATAGGCCGTTTGGTTGAATCGGCTGTAAATTATACCTCGCCCGAAGATAACTTGGAACTGCTGAATAGCTTGTCGCCAGAACTGATTGCCAATGTCAGCGAAATCGCAAGTGGAACTGTTAGCTATGATGATTTAGGTACGAATGAAATTGTAATCAATAAATACCGCACAGATCGAAGTGAACTCAACTATGGCGATTTGCAAGTTGGAGATTCTTTGACATTCCGTTTTGAAGTCGGTGGACAGATCATAGAAGAAACGTTTACTGTTGCAGGTATTGCCTATTTTCCTTCGACGGGATTATTCTATTGCACTCAAGAAGCAATCGAGCAGATTTCCCCGTATAATAATACAACACACATCTCTATCTTTTGTGATAAAAACTATACGGAGCCTGTAAAGGACAGACTGGCATCTCTTATCAGCGGAAATCCAAATCTGCGGCTCAAAGTATATTCGGAAGAATATTCTATGATTGCAGGGTTTATCAATGTGACAATGAGTAGCCTGTATGCTGTATCTGCCTTTGTCGTGATATTTGGATTGCTCAATATGATAAATATGCTGATTAACAGCGCCATCATCCGCAAGCGGGAGTTTGCTTTGCTACAAGCTGTCGGGATGACAAACCGGCAGCTGCGAAAAATGCTCTACCGGGAGGGTATGAGTGTCAGCATCAAGTCGGCACTATTGGCAGCGGCTTTTGGTATTACGATTGGTGGACTTCTGTGCTATTTGGCAAATAAGGTGATGGCTCTGAAATTCGTTATCTTCGCCATTGATCCATTACCTGTTCTCTTGTTTGCTGCTGTACTGATTGGGTTACAGATTCTTGTCAGCTATTGCATCTGTCGTTCAATCGAAAAAACAAGTCTGATTGAAAATCTGAGGGCGGAATAAACACTGACTTTCAAGAAGAAAATTGGTCGGGACAGAAAATTTCTGTTCCGGCCATTCTTTTTGCTATTTTGGCATATTCAATTTTTCCACAGTTTGATTGACAATTAACAGTGATTTAGCTATACTAAAAATGATTCGTTATGTAACGAGAGGTGAGTACGATGTTGTTCGGAAAATTTTGTATTGACTTCGGCTCCACACAAGTTTATACCACAAAACATTGTGCGGAGCCTTTTCGGAAAGTTGATCTATAAAATGAAAAGGTCAAGGCAGAGTGGACTGCCTTTGGTTTTTATACCCTTTTTATCAGATCAACAATAGATAATTGATTGTTTAGGCCACAGACGATGTTTTGTTTGTGGCCTTTTGTTATGCTTATATAAGTGACTATGCAAAGGGCGCACGATGTAGTGTGTCCCTTTTTCTTTTTGGAGGAATAGATATGACTGAAGAACATAGTTTGTTGACCGGGAGTGTGCCGAAAAAACTGGCCTCTTTCGCTTTCCCATTACTTTCAGCAAATCTACTGCAATCGTTTTACAATGTAGTAGATATGCTTGTGGTCGGCCAAATTGTAGGTGATACAGGTCTTGCGGCCATTGGCAATGCCTCTAAACTGTGTTATATCATCAATTCAATTTGTATTGGTATGACGATGGGGGGAGCAGTGTTAATTGCTCAGTATAAAGGGGCAGACGATAAAAGAGGGCAGGCAGAATCCTTTCAAATGTTGGCTCTACTCTCTCTGGTATCCTCTTTGCTTGTGACGGTTGTGAGTTTGGCAACCTACCAGCCACTATTCAAAATGGTAAACGTTCCAGCAGACGCATATCCAGAAGCCTGCAACTATATGAAAATCTTTTGCTGTGGAACGGTATTTGTCTTTGGATATAATGCTGTCTGCTCTGTACTGAAAGGGTTGGGGGATTCCAAATCCCCCCTCTACTTTGTAGGAGTTGCTACCATTATCAATATCATTTTAGACATTGTTTTGGTAGGTCCGTTAGGAATAGGAACAGCAGGAGCAGCTTACGCAACGATTACCGCACAGGGAATTTCCTTTGTGATTTCCCTATTCTATTTGAAGCGACACAGGATATTTTTATCTATGGAGGATCACAGAAAGTTTACGCTTCAATGGGATAAGCTAATCGCCATAGTAAAAGTCGGCCTACCTACAGCGATCCAGATGGTCGTAGTCAACACCGCCTATCTGCTTGTTACGGGAATGCTTAATCAATTTGGAACTGCAGTGTCCGCTGGATCAAATGTAGGTTTACAAATCAATACCTTTGCTGGTATGCCCTGTTGGGCTATTGGACAGGCAGTAACGGCAATGGTAGGCCAGTGTATGGGGGCTGGACAAATCGACCGTGCCCGAAAGGTAGTGAAAATTAGTTTGGTGATGAATGTTGCCGTAACATTCGTTGTCGTAATAAGCGTACAGCTTTTTGCCGAACCATTGATTTTGCTTTTTGGTAGTACCAACCCGGAAGCAGTAAACGATGGAGTTTACTATCTGCGTGTCTGTTGCAGTATAAACAGTTTGATTTATGCCATTATGTATACTTTGGATTCCTTTGCTATTGGTGTCGGTGCGGCAAATGTCGCTATGATTAACG
>ENA-UOIV01000884-UOIV01000884.1-human-gut-metagenome-genome-assembly--contig:-C59-NODE-884-length-29220-cov-6.900874_pt1 | contig 29220 bp, 25 predicted proteins | sample MGYA00242333_ERZ723880 | MGnify/ENA metagenome assembly ERZ723880 | reverse complement strand
CGGTCATGGCCTCCTGGACGAACTTGTTGTTGATGGCCTTCTTGGTCTGGTTCTCATAGGAGGTCTGGGTGGAAAAGTTGTTGGACACCAGCACCAGGGCGTCCTGGATGTCGTTGAAGGTGATCTTGGCCTCGTTCTTCTGGTACTTCCCCTGCTGCTTCAGATAGGAGTCGATGGCGGAGACGAAGGCCGACTTCATGGCCTTCTCCGGGGAACCCCCGTGCTCCAGCCAGGAGGAGTTGTGGTAGTGCTCGATGACGGACACCTTATTGGAGAAGCAGAAGGAGACCGACAGCTTTACCTTGTACTCCGGCTTGTCCGCCCGGTCCCGACCCTTCCGCTCGGTCTGCCAGAACACCGGCTGGGTGAGGGGCTCCTCCCCGGCCAGCTCGGTGACATAGTCCAGGATGCCGTTCTCATACTGAAAATCGGTGGTGGAAAATTTATTAGGGGCGGTCTCCTCCCGAAAGCGGAAGGTGACCCCGGCGTTGACCACCGCTTGGCGCTTGAGCACGTCGGTGTAGTAGTCCACCGGGATGTCGATGTCGGTAAAGACCTCCAGGTCGGGCTTCCAGCGGATGGTGGTGCCCGTCTTTTTCCCCCGGTCGGTGGGCTCCTTCTTCAGGCCGCCGATATTCTCGCCCTTCTCAAAGTGGAGGGAGTATTTGAAGCCGTCCCGCCAGATGGCGGCGTCAAAGTATTCGCTGGCGTACTGGGTGGCGCAGGAGCCCAGGCCGTTCAGGCCCAGGGAGTACTCGTAGTTGTCCCCGTCGCCCCCGTATTTGCCGCCGGCGTACAGCTCGCAGAACACCAGCTCCCAGTTGTACTTCTGTTCGTTCTCGTTCCAATCCACCGGACAGCCCCGGCCCTGGTCCTCCACCTGGATGGACTTGTCCAGATAGCGGGTGACGGTGATCAGGTTTCCGTGTCCCTCCCGGGCCTCGTCGATGGCGTTGGAGAGGATCTCAAAGACCGCGTGCTCACAGCCCTCCAGGCCGTCGGAGCCGAAAATGACCCCCGGGCGCTTCCGCACCCGGTCGGCCCCCTTCAGCGCGGAGATGGACTCATTCCCGTAATTCGCTTTTTTTGGTGCCATAAATTCGCTGCCTCACTGTTCTATCGCATACTATAACAGGATAATGATACTCATTTCCCGGCGGAAAGTCAAGGAAAGGCCCGGTTTCCACGGGGAACGCCGCATAAAAATTTCTGTTTCATCCAAACTGTATCCCAAAAGGGGGCGGCAGATTTGGGTCCTTTTCAGGTGATTGAGGAGCAGGAGGGCATTGAGGCGGACATTCTCCGCCGCCTGGCCCGCCACGGCCGCAGCCTGGGGCAGATTCCAACCGCGGACCACCCCGCCCTGCTGGTGGTCTCCCCAAGGGCGGCGGCCCACGGGGGTGGACGGCCCGAGCGCTGCCGCATGGCCCTGCTGCCGGGGGACACCCCCCTCCCGGGGTGGGAGCTCCAGGCGGCCAGCGCCGTCAGCTACGGCTCCGGCCCCAAAAACACCCTCACTCTGTCCAGCCGGGAGGGGCGGAAGCTGTGGCTGGCCCTCCAGCGGGAGCTGGTCACTATCCAGGGGCAGGTGGTGGACCGGCAGGAGTTCCCCTGGACGTTGGACCACGGCGCCTCCCCCCAGTCCGCCCTGGCGGTGGCGGGAGCCCTCCTCCTGCTGGGCGTCCCGCCGGACCAGCTCTCCGTCCCCCGCTTCCCGGCATAGCAGGAAATTGTATCCGCCTATTGACAAACCTAGTTTCCTTGTATACAATCATGGTACCCCTCCCCCGGGGGGTGTTATCTTTTCAGTTTGCATTGGGCTCAAAGTATGCTCAGAGATTCGACGGGCAGCCCATTGTGCCGCCCCTGCGGGTTGGAACGATTTCCCTACGGCGGGCGACCGCAAGGGTCGCCCCTGCGGTATTTTGCGGGAAAGTGGAACGGCGCGTCCGGGAGGCCGCGCCCTACAAAAGGGCCCCTCCGGAGCGGGCGGGTGAGGACACCCGCCCCTACGGCGTTTTATATTTCGTAGGGGCCGGACACTGGCCGGCCCGTCGAGGGGGGGTGCCATTCCGGGGCCCACCCTCATCCGCCTCGCATGCGCTCGGTACCTATCCCTATCCCCTCTGTCGCTGCGCGACATCATCCCTACCCCTTTGGACCTACGGCCATTTCCCCCTGATAGGGGGGAATCGGCCCCTTGGCAAGGAGAGTCGTCCCCTCCTCTACGGGTTTCAAGAAAGTCTTCCGGGGTTGGGTAGGGGAGGCCCTTGGGCCTCCCGTCGGGAACGTACAGCACCCCAAAAAGTCACCCTCATCCGCCCCAGTGTGAGCACTGGGGCACCTTCCCCCTTGAAGGGGGAAGGCTCGGCGGGCGAACAATGTGCGCCCCTACGGTAGGAGATAGACCGGTATCGTTGGTTCGGCAAAGCCAGGCGCGGGAGTGGAACCGCAACAGCCGCAATTTTTGCAAACTCAGGGCCCAGTGGCCCGGATTGAATTGCAGAAAGTCACTCAGGTTTTGCGCGCCGGAAATGACGCAACACCTTTCAGGAGGGGCCCCCGTAAATGGGGGTCCAGGGGGTGAGCGAATATGAGCGCGAAGCGCTCATCCTGAGCTCATCCCTTGGTGCCTCTCAAGGTGAATTGGCCCGAAGGGCCAAGAGAAGGTGGCCTGGGCCATTGGCTTCTTTCTGGGCATCCAGGAAGAAGCTCGCCGCCCGCAGGCGGCGAAATCCCCCCGCAAAAAACCACCGAAGCGGCGCGCCGGGTCGTGGCCCAGGCCAGCCTCTCTTGCCCCTGCGGGGCAATTCACCTTCTCGCACCCTACGAGGTGGCCGAAACCTGCCCCCTCATCCGTCACGGCTTCGCCGTGCCACCTTCCCCCCCAGGGGGAAGGCTTAAAAAGAGCGGGCGGCAAAACTCCTTTCCATCCCCTTACCACTCCAATTCAAAAAAGTTTGGTGATCTCCTATGAAGCAAAAATTCAACGTCACCGGCATGACCTGCTCGGCCTGCTCGGCCCATGTGGAGAAGGCCGTCAACAAGCTGGACGCCGTGCGCAAGGCGGAGGTCAGCCTGATGACCAACTCCATGACGGTGGACTACGACGAGAGCGCCCTCACCCCCGACGGCATCATCCAGGCGGTGGTCCACGCGGGCTACGGGGCCTCCCTGCCCCAGAAGGCTGGGGACACGGCTCAGGCTAAAACCGAGCGGCCGGAGGCCCAGATGGAGGCCGAGCTGTCCTCCATGAAGCACCGTCTCATCTGGTCCTTTGTGTTCCTGATCCCCCTTTTCTACATCTCCATGGGCCACATGTTCGGTGCCCCCCTCCCCGGCTTCCTCACGGGGCTGGAGAATGCGGTGGCCTTCGGCCTGACCCAGCTGCTGCTCACCTTGCCCATCATGTACATCAACGACAAATACTACCGGGTGGGCTTCAAGACTCTGGCCCACTTAGGGCCCAATATGGACTCCCTCATCGCGGTGGGCTCCTCCGCCGCGGTGATCTACGGCATCTTCGCCATCTACCAGATGGGCTACGGTCTGGGCCACAGGGACTGGGCTCTGGTGGAGCAGTACCATATGGATCTGTACTTCGAGTCCGCCGGCATGATCCTCACCCTCATCACTCTGGGCAAGTACCTGGAGACCCGGTCCAAGGGCAAGACCAGCCAGGCCATCACCCGGCTCATGGACCTGGCCCCCAAGACCGCCAGCGTCCTCCGGGACGGGGTAGAGGTGGAGATCCCCGTGGAGGAGGTCCGGGTGGGGGACCGCATCGTGGTCCGGCCCGGCCAGTCCATCCCGGTGGACGGCGTCATTGTGGAGGGGACCTCCGCCGTGGACGAGTCCGCCCTCACCGGCGAGTCCCTGCCGGTGGACAAGGGACCCGGCGACAAGGTGGCGGCCGCCGCCATCAACAAGTCGGGCTCCTTCACCTTCGAGGCCCTGCGGGTGGGGGAGGACACCACCCTGGCCCAGATGATCCGCCTGGTGGAGGAGGCCTCCTCGTCCAAGGCCCCCATCGCCAAGCTGGCCGACAAGGTGGCCGGCGTGTTCGTCCCCGTCGTCATGGTCATCGCCGCCATCACCGCGGTGGCCTGGTTCTTCGCCAGCGGCTATGACATCACAAAGGCCCTCACCACCGGCGTGGCCGTGCTGGTCATCTCCTGCCCCTGCGCCCTGGGTCTTGCCACCCCGGTGGCCATCATGGTGGGCACCGGCAAGGGGGCCGAGAACGGCATCCTCATCAAATCCGCCGAGGCCCTGGAGACCCTGCACACGGTCAACACCGTGGTGCTGGACAAGACGGGTACCCTCACCCAGGGCAGGCCGGTGGTCACCGACATTCTCCCCGCCGACGATATGGACGAGGAGGGGCTGCTCATCCTGGCCGCCTGTCTGGAGGGCCCCTCTGAGCACCCCCTGGCCACCGCCATCGTGGAGGAGAGCAAGAAGCGGAACCTCCCCGTCACCACAGTTGGAAACTTTACCGCCCTCCACGGCCGGGGCGTCCGGGCCACCCTGGGGAACCGCACCTGCATGGGCGGCAACCTGGCCATGATGGAGGAGGCCGGAGTGGACCTGGGGAGCTTCCCCGCAAAGGCGGAGGAGTTGGCCGCCCAGGGCAAGACCGCCCTGTACTTCGCCGATGAGCACCAGGTGCTGGGCCTCATCGCCGTGGCCGACACCCCCAAACCCACCAGCGCCGGGGCGGTGGCCGCCTTCCGAAAGCTGGGCCTGGACGTGGTCATGCTCACCGGCGACAACCAGCGCACCGCCGACGCCATCGGCAAAGAGCTGGGGGTCACCCAGGTCATGGCCCAGGTGCTCCCCCAGGACAAGGAGCGCAAGGTGAAGGAGCTCCAGGAGCAGGGCAAGAAGGTGGCCATGGTGGGCGACGGCATCAACGACGCCCCCGCCCTGGCCCGGGCCGACGTGGGCCTTGCCATCGGGGCGGGCACCGACGTGGCCATCGAGAGCGCCGACATCGTGCTGATGAAGTCCGACCTGATGGACGCGGTGGCGGCGGTGGAACTGAGCCGGGCCACCATCCGGAACATCAAGGAGAACCTGTTCTGGGCCTTCTTCTACAACTCCATCGGCATCCCCCTGGCCGCCGGCGTGTTCTACGCCCTGGGCATCACCGACTTCATGCTCAACCCCATGTTCGGCGCCGCCGCCATGAGCCTGAGCTCCGTGTGCGTGGTGACCAATGCTTTACGCCTGCGCTTTTTCAAAAGCAAATTCCGCACCCAAGCACCCCAATCCCAGCAAACTGAGAACGTCCCCGGCCCCGCCGGTGATGACAGCGGCGCCGCTCCGGATGGCACATCCTGCCCCCAGAGCTGTCCCGTTGATTTGGAAGAAAGCACCCAAGCAAATGAAGGAGGAACTGAAACCATGACCAAGACACTGAACATTGAAGGCATGATGTGCGCCCACTGCGTGGCCCACGTGGAGAAGGCCCTGTCCGCCCTGGGGGGCGTGACCTCCGCCAAGGCCGACCTGGAGAACAAGTGCGCCACCGTCACTCTGGCCGCCCCTGTCTCCGACCAGGAGCTGAAGGACGCAGTCACCGAGGCGGGCTATGAGGTGGTGTCCATCCAGTGAAGGCGGACCACACCCAGGTCACCCGCCTGCTGAAGACCGCCCGGGGACAGATCGACGGCATCCTCAAAATGATTGATGAGGACCGGTACTGCCTGGACGTGTCCCACCAGCTCATGGCCACCCAGTCCATTTTGAAAAAGGCCAACCGCATGGTGCTCAAGGCCCACATGGACTGCTGCGTCCGGGAGGCGGTGGAGAGCGGGGACCCGGAGAAAAAGCTGGAGGAGCTGGCGGTCCTGCTGGACCAGCTGGCCGACTGACCGGCCCACAAAAATGCCGTTACTTTCCCGCCGCACAGCGGCGGGAAAGCCCTCGCTGCCCTCGCTGAACGCCTTGCTGTGCAAGACATTCAGGGCATTCGATCCCACTCGAGGCGGGCTGCCCCTCGAGCTCCCCCGCCAAAACCGAGGGCGGCTGAATCGGGACCACTCCCGGCTCAGCCGCCCTTTTGATTTCCTCACACGTCAATGCAAAGGAGAGGAGTTCCTGTTTTTTAGGAACTCCCCTCCTTAAAATTTCCGTATTACCCCAGGGAGATGTCCCGGGTGGCGTAGGCGTTCAGTTCCAGGCCGGCCGTATGGCCGGCCTGAAATTCATAAAATCCTTGGCACCCGATCATAGCGGCGTTGTCGCCGCAGTATTTCAGCTCGGGCAGGAACAGCCGGTCGCCGCTCTCCTGGCAGGCGGCGGTAAGGTCCGACCGGATACGGCTGTTAGCCGCCACGCCGCCGGCCACCGCCACCCGGCCGTACCCCCTCATGCGGGCGGCGGCCATCACCCGGGGCACCAGGGACTCGCTCACCGCCCGGCCGAAGCTGGCGGCGAAGTCGGGCAGGTTCAGCTCCTCCCCCTTCTGCTGGGCGTTGTGGATCAGGTTCAGACTGGCGGTCTTCAGGCCGGAGAAGGACATGTCCAGGTCGTGGCCCGCCACATGGGCCCGGGGCAGCTCATACCGGCCGTCGTCCCCCCCGCGGGCCAGGCGGTCCATGGGGCCGCCCCCGGGGTAGCCGATGCCCAGCACCCGGGCCACCTTGTCAAAGCACTCCCCCGCCGCGTCGTCCCGGGTCCCCCCCAGCACCTCCATGTCCGTGTAGGACTTCACGTCCACAATCAGGGTGGTGCCGCCGGAGACGCACAGGCACACAAAGGGGGGCTCCAGCTCCGGGTGGGTGATGTAATTGGCGGCGATGTGCCCTCGCACATGGTGCACCGGGATCAGGGGCAGGTCCAGGGCCATGGCCGCCCCTTTGGCGAAGTTCACCCCCACCAGCACCGCCCCGATGAGCCCCGGGGCGTAGGTCACCGCCACGGCATCCAGGTCCACCTTGGTCAGGCCCGCCTGGACCACCGCCTGTTCCGCCAGGCCGGTGACCACCTCCACATGCTTCCGGGAGGCGATCTCGGGCACCACGCCCCCGTAGATGGTGTGCATCTCGATCTGAGAGGCGATGCAGTTGGACAGCACGGTCCGCCCGTCCCGGACCACCGCGGCGGCGGTCTCGTCGCAGGAGGACTCGATGGCTAGGATATTCATAAAAGGTTCCCCCTTTTCAGACTGTTGAAAAAGCGGCAGGCCGCTTTTTCCAGTTTGCTTTCACAAAATTTTCACCGCAGAAGGGCTCTCCCAATCGGCCGATTTACTCCGGCCGGCTCCACGGGATCTGCACGAACCGCCGGAACACAGCGCCGGGAAAGTGTCCCTGATACAGGGTGCGGTAGGCCTCCAGCAGCTCCGGCTCCTCCCCGGCTCCGGCGGCCAGCAGGCGGTAGTGGACGCCGAACAGCCGGCTGTCAAAGCCCGCGTACCGGAACCCCGCCCGGCAGTAGAAATCCAGGCGGCGCTCCTGGAGCGACCGCTCCCCCGGCTCCGCCGCCTCCGGGGCCTCCACCTCCGCCAGGATGGCCGCCCTCTCTCCGTAGATCCGGCGCAGCTGGGCCAGCATGCGGCTCCCCCAGCCCTGTCCCCGGCGGTCCCGGGGCACGCCCAGGTAGTCCAGAAGGACCGCCCTTCCATCCACGGTCTGCCACAGCAGGGCGTAGGCCGCCAGCTCCTCCCCCTGATACAGGCCCCAGGCCGGATAGCGGCCCGCCCGCATATGCCTCTGGATGGTGGGCAGGGGCTTGAGCTCCGAGGGCGGGAAGGTCCCCTTCAGCTCCCGGCGGTAGAGGAGGCCCACCTCCTCCGGTCCCAGCGGCCTCAGCTCCGGCTCATCCATGCTCGGTTCCGATCCGCTTGAAGTAGCGGGTCATAATGACGGCGTCCTCGGCGGGCTTGGTGTAATAATTCTTCCGCCGCCCCGCCTCCTCAAAGCCGTGCTTGCGGTACAGGGCGATGGCCGGCTCGTTGGAGGCCCGCACCTCCAGGGTGAGGAAGGCCAGGTTGGCCTCCCCAAAGCGGCAGAACACGTCCAGCAGCTCGTCCGCCACCCCGTGGCGGCGGGCGTTGGGCTCCACCGCGATGTTGTCAATATACCCCTCGTCCAGCACCACCTGGAGCCCCGCGTAGCCCAGCACGCCTCCGTCCTCCGACTCGGCCACGATAAAGCTGGCCTGGGAGTCAAAGAGGACCTCGGTGAGCATAGCCTCGCTCCAGGGGGTGGAGAAGCACTCCCGCTCCAGGGCGGCGATCTGTTCGATGTGACTGCGGTCCATGGGCACGATGTTATATTCCATGAAAATGGCACTCCCTTCCGGCCCGGCAGCGCCGGTCCCAATATTTCATAAAATCTTCATGTTTATCCGCTTGTTATTTCTTATGTAATCCGGTAAAATGATACTTGATTTCCAGCCCGGCGTCCGCCGGTCCACCTGTCATTTTGTCCGCGTGAACCTCCGCGGCCCAATTTTTTACAGAAAGGACTCCTGCTTACCATGAAAAAGGTCCTGACCCGGATTCTCTCTGGCGTTCTGCTGTGCGCTCTGCTCACTACGGGAGCGGCGGCCGCCACCCTTCAAAGCGGCCAGGCGGCTTATCAGCTCTCCCTGGACCCCCTGGGCACTGAGCCCTTCTCCTATTCGGATACGGAGACCTACTCCGCCACTCTGGTCCCCATCGGGACCCGGGTGAGCAGCGAGACCGGCGCCCTCCTGCTGGTGGAGATCTTCACCTACTCCGAGAGCAGCGGCCACTGGGCCCTGAACTCCCTCCTGTCCGGTCAGAGCGACCTGGTGGTCCGGGACTCCGCCCACCTGTACCACATCTCCACCCTCGTCAACGGCGTCGAGAACAGTGACACCGTGGACCGGGGAATCTGGCTGAAGGCCCCCAGCCAGGGCTCCAGCCAGCCTATCTCCGTCACCGGCGAGCCGGTGGACGAGTGGGCCCTCAACCTGGTCAACCAGGCCATCGCCGGCGGGCTGATGCCCGACCACCTGAAGGGGCAGGACCTGCGGGAGCCCATCACCCGCCTTCAGTTCGCCGCCCTCACCGTCCGGCTGTATGAGACGGCCAGCGGCCAGTCCATCCAGGTCCCCGGAGAAAATCCCTTCACAGACACCTCCGACTCGGAGGCGCTCAAGGCCTACTCCATGGGCTTTACCGCCGGCACCTCCGACTCCACCTTCGGCCCCGGGGAACTTCTCACCCGGGAGCAGGCCGCCGTCATGCTCACCGCTGTTCACCGGGCCCTGGGCGGCTCCGTTCCCGACGGCACCCCCTCCTTCTCAGACGGAGGGGACATCTCCTCCTGGGCCAGAAGCAGCGTGGCCTTTATGTCCCAGAGCGGCATTGTGGCCGGCTACGGCGACGGCCGCTTCGGACCCCAGGACACCGCCCAGCGGCAGGCCTGCCTCATCATGGCCCTGCGCATCCTCCAGAATCAGACCGCATAACAGAGCGGGGCTGTCCCCTCCCGTGCCGCCCCGGCACCGGAGACCAGCCCCGCTTTTTTCGCTCTGCGCTTCCGTCCGGCCTCTCATCCAGGCCGGGCTTTTTTATAAGCTGGAGACCTTATAGACCACGCCGAACCCGGCCACGAGAGTGAGCGCACACACGATCCACTCCGCCCCCGCCGGGACGCCCGGGAAGATGGTGGGAATGGACGCCACCACAAAGCCCAGAATAATCAGGTAGGTGGCCCGGGGGTAGACCTGCATCAGATGCTCCAGCGCCTTGGTGGTGGCCACCACCCCCAGAATTCCCCCCAGCCCCAGGGGGATGAGGTACTCAAAATCCAAATTCCCGATGGCCTGAATGGTGGTGCTGTACATCCCCAGCACCAGCAGCAGGTAGGACACGCTGATCCCCGGCAGCACCAGGGCCACCGCCGCCACCACGCCGGACACCACCAGCATGGCGTAGCGCTCCAGGCCGCCGCCGCTCATCTGGTCCATGGTGGGCAGCTTGGCCAGCACCCACACAATGATCATTCCCACCACCACATAGACCGGGGCCCGCCAGTGAAAGGAGGTCACCTTGGCCTTCTGGAAGGTCATGGGCACGCTTCCGGCCACCGCCCCCATGAAGAAGAAGCTGGCGGGCTTGGGGAAGAGCTCCATCAGCTGGAGCAGGGGTTTGGACAAGAGAAAAATCCCCGCTCCGGCCCCCAGGCAGAAACAGAACAGCAGCCAGAAATTGGCCCGCTTGCTCTGAAAAAAGGTGCTCACCGCGTGGATCAGCCGGTCATAGACCCCCAGAATGATGCACATGGTGCCGCCGCTTACTCCGGGAACCAGCATGGTCCCCCCTACCACGGCCCCCTTGGCCGCTACGATCAGATGCTGCTTGAAATCCAAAGTGATGCTCCTGTCTGTTCTCTGAGGAGATTCTCCCCTGTGTCAGGGACGAATGTCCTGTTCAAAATGGTCAATTTTATCTACTTTCCCGATGACCGCGATGATGTCCTCCGCCGCAAAGCGGTACTGGGGGGAGAACTCCACGTTTGTCTGGTGGTCCCGCTCCACGGCGATGATGTTGATGCCGTAGACCCGGCGCACGTCCAGCTCCTGGATGCTGGCGCCGATCAGCTTTCCGCCCACCTGGATGCGCCGCACCTCCACGTCGTCGTCCAGGGAGATGTAATCCAGCATGCTGCGGGAGATCAGCCGCTTGCCGATGCGCACGGCCATGTCCGCCTCGGGGTAGACCACCGTGGCCCCCAGCTGCTTGAGCACCTCTCCGTGCTCCTGGCTGTTGGCCTTGGAGATCACATGGGGAATGCCCATCTTGATCACCTGCATGGTGGTGAGGATGCTCACATCCAGCTGCTCCCCGATGCAGATGGTGACCGTGTCGCAGTTCTGCACGCCGGTCTCCTGGAGGCTCTCCTCGTTGAGCATCCCCACCACAAAGGCGTAGTCGGTGTATTTCCGCACCGCCTTCACCTTCTGCTCATCCTTGTCCACGGCAATGACTTCCTGGCCCGCCTCGGCCAGCGTCTTCACCAGGGCGGTGCCGAACCGCCCCAGACCGATGACCCCGAACGAGGTCTCTGACTGCTTTCTTCTCATAGCGCTCCTATCCTATTGTAATCATTTCTTCGGTGTACCGGATGCTGGGGTCGGGCCGGTCGATCCACAGGGAGAACAGGGTAAAGGCCCCCAGACGTCCGATGTACATGGTAAATATCAGCACCAGCTTGCTGGCCACGCTCAAATCGGGGGTGATGCCGGTGGACAGTCCCACCGTGCCGAAGGCGGAGACCTCCTCAAACAGCAGCCGCACAAAGTCCAGCTCCGGCTCCAGCACGCACAGCAGGAAGGTCCCCACGCACACCACCACCACGGACAGCAGGGCGATGACTCCCGCCTTGTCGATGGCCTCTCCGGGCAGCGTCCGGTGGAAGCCCCCGGGCTTCTTCTTGGTAAAGACGGCCCGTACCTGCTGCATCAGGGCGAAGAAGGTGGTGGTCTTGATGCCGCCGCCGGTGGACCCGGGGGAGGCGCCGATGAACATGAGCAGGATCAGGGTGAACAGCCCCGCGTTGGTCAGCTCCCCCATGGAGTAGGTGGAGAAGCCGGCGGTGCGGGCGGACACGCTGTGGAAAAAGGCCCCCAGCCAGGTCATGTCCTCGGTGGCCTTCAGCAGCAGAGTGCCCACGGCCAGCAGGGCCGCCGTGGTGGTGATGACCACTTTGGAGTGGAAGGTCAGCTTCCGGAAGCTCCCGGCCCTGCGGATGTCCAGCATCACCAGAAAGCCCAGGCCGCCGAAGATGATCAGGGCGCAGGTGACCAGATTCAGCAGCACGTCGCTTTGATAGGGGATGAGGTTCTGCATCCCGCCCAGGATGTCAAAGCCCGAGTTGTTGAAGGCGGCCACCGAGTGGAACACGCTGGTCCACAGGGCCCGGGGCAGGGGGTAGTCCTGGGAGAAGGTGAGAAAGCTCAGGACGGCGCCAGCCCCCTCAAAGCACAGGGTCACTTTCAGCACCCACTGGATCAGCCGCACCATTCCCTGAAAGCTGTCTACATTCAGGGCCTCCTTCACCAGGGAGCGGCCCTTGATGCTCACCCGGCGGCCGGCGGCCAGAATCAGTCCCACGCCCACCGACGTGACCCCCAGGCCGCCGATCTGGATCAGTCCGGCAAGCACCGCCTGTCCAAACACCGTAAAGTTGTCATAGGCGTCCACCGCGATGAGGCCTGTGACGCAGACTGCACTGGTGGAGGTGAACAGCGCGTCGATGTACGCCACCTCCACCCCCGGCCGGATGGAAATGGGCAGCATCAAAAGGGCGCTGCCAATCAGAATCACCGCCGCAAAGCCCAGGGCAATGAGCCGCCCGGGGGGCTGCTTTTTTAAAAACCGTATCATAGTGCGAACTGGGCCGCCCGGCCGGAAGGCGGGACGGCTTCGTCCTCCTTTTCCATATGAACTCTTCCAGACCTCAGCCGATCAGGAATTCTTCATGACCACGCTCTCCACCGTGTCGGCCACGTGCTCGCAGGCGTCCACGCACTTCTCCAGATAGAGGAAGATCTCCCGCCACACGATGATCTCAATGGGGTCGGTGCAGGTGGTGTGGAGGGTGCGCATGCTGTTGATGAACTGCTGGTCGGCCTCCTCCTCCAGGGTGTTGATGCGGATGATGTGGTCCCGCAGGCCCTTGGAGCGCTTGAAGTCGGCGAACTCCTGGGCCATCAGCTTGGCCTCCTCGCAGCAGCGGATCACCAGCCGGGACAGCTCCAGTGCCTCCGGCCGGATCTTCTGCACGTTGTTGCAGTAGACCCGCAGCAGCACGTCCTCGATCTTGTCGGTGACCTCGTCGATGTTCTGGCTGAGGAGGATGATATCCTCCCGCTCGATGGGGGTGATGAAGGCCTTGGCCAGCACGTTGAGCAGCTCGTGCTTCTTGTCGTCGGCGGCGTGCTCGATGTTGTGCATCTCGTCCAGCGTCTCTTTGATCTGGGCGGGGTCAAACTCCCGCATGGACCGGTCCAGCAGCTGGGCCGCCTTGCAGGCGTCGTCCAGACAGGCCGTAAAGGTTTCAAAATAATATGCGTCTTGCTTCTTTGCCATTTCCGTCTCACTCCTGAATCAAATCTTCAAATGGGGACCCAAACAGAACCGGAACGCTCCGGAATTACAGGATGGTCATAAACAGCTTGGCCATCACAAAGCTGATGAGGCCGCAGCCGGGGAAGGTAAACACCCAGGTGAGCATCATGTCCTTGACCACGCCGAAGTTGATGGCGGACAGCCGCTTCACCGCGCCCACGCCCATGATGGCGCTGGTCTTGGTGTGGGTGGTGGACACCGGAATGCCGAACACGCTGGACAGCAGCAGGCAGAAGGCGCCGGCCAGGTCGGCGGAAAAGCCCTGGTATTTCTCCAGGCGGACCATGTCCATGCCCACCGACTTGATGATCTTCTCTCCGCCCACGCTGGTGCCCACGCCCATGACCGTGCTGCACACGATCATCAGCCAGACGGGGATGATCACGCCCTCCACGCTGCTCTGGCCGTTGCTGAAGGCCACGCCCAGGAAGAGCACGCCGATGAACTTCTGGCCGTCCTGGGCGCCGTGCATGAAGCTCATGGCGGCGGCGCCGAAGATCTCGCCCGCCTGGAAGAAGCGGTTGGTCTTATGCCGGTTCATCCCGGCGCAGATGATCGTAATCAGCTTGCAGATCACCCACCCGGACAGGAAGCCCAGGGCCAGGCTCAGGAACAGGCCGTAGATAACCTTGACCCACTCGTCCGGGTTGACCCCGTCCAGGCCGCCGTGGATGGCGATGGCCGCGCCGGTGAGGCCGGCGATCAGACTGTGGCTCTCACTGGTGGGGATGCCGAAGTAGGAGGCCCCCACGCTGTACACCACGATGGAGAACAGAGCCGCGCACAGGGCGATCTGCGCCTCGTGGGTATTGCTTCCAAAGTCCACCATGTTGCTGATGGTGGAGGCCACCGCGCTGTTGATGTGGGTCATGATGAGCACGCCCAGGAAGTTGAAGACCGCGCTGGTAATAATGGCCTTCCGGGCCCCCAGGCAGCGGGTGGTGATGCAGGTGGCAATGGCGTTGGGCGCGTCGGTCCAGCCATTGACGAAGATGACCCCCAGGGTCAGGAGAACGGTCACCAGCATGACCGGGTTTGTGGAGATCGCCTGTAAGAAATAAGAGAGCGAAACATCCATATCCATAGTCCAGCAAAACCCCTTTTATTTTTCTATGCCTTGTTTGAAAAGTGGAAATGTGCCCAACGACGAGGGATTTTCCGCCAGGCAAGGCAATTTGACGCGGCAATCCTTGGTGGATTGCAGGGAAAATGAACGCGGCATGGTGGGAAAAGGCCCGCCGTTTTGGCATGTTGACATTTTTCAAACATGGCCCAGGAGCAAAAAAAGAGCAGGACCTCTTTCCCTCAAAAGTCCTGTCCATCTCCGGGGGAAAGGCACTGAAATTCTCTTTCCCATTCCGACGCTGTGAATCAAAGGAGGCGCAGTTTCCTGCCCTCTGCGACAGACTCTACCTCGATATTCCAGCACATATACGATAGCATCAAAGGGACCGTTCGTCAATAGTAAAATGTATGTTAAGATGGGTTCGCTTCCTGTTAAGACCGGGTTCATTCCGCCGGTTTGGACCGCCGCCCTCCGCCGGAAGTTTTGGTTGACAACGTAGACCTTTTGTGGTATGTTTGGTTTACAAAGTAAACTTATAAAAAGGAGGCGTGCGAATATGGCGGAGACGATGCTCACCAACAGCGAGTGGTATGTGCTGGACTGTCTGTGGGAGCGAGCCCCCCAGACGGTCACCCAGCTGGTCCCTATTTTAAAGGAGAAGGTGGGCTGGGCCAAGAGCACCACTATCACCACCCTGCGCCGGATGGAGGACAAGGGGCTGGTCCGGGTGGAGGTCCAAGGCCGTGCCAAGCACTACTTCCCGGCGGTGGAACGGGAGAGGGCCGCCCGCCAGGAGACCCGCTCCTTCCTGGACCGGGTGTACCAGGGGAGCGTGGGCCTGATGGTGTCCTCCATGGCCCGGGAGAAGGCCCTGACCAAAGAAGAAATTGAGGAGCTGTACGCCATTTTAAAGGAGGCGGAGGGAACATGATGGAGCTGCTCATCTCCTGGTGCGTCACCTCGTCTATTCTGCTGGCGGTCTTTCTGCTTCTGCGGGGGACACTGTTCCGAAAGCTGTCCCCCCGGGTGCGGTATGCCCTGTGGGGGGTGGTCCTCCTGCGGCTGCTGGTGCCCTTCCAGATTCCCAGCCTCTCCCTCCCCGCCGCGGCGGCGGATCTGACGCCAGAGCTGCCCGTTTTGTCAAACCGCCCCCTCTCCCCGGACACCGCCATGGGCCATGCGGTCATCCCCTCCGACCTGCTGGAGGAGAACGGCCTCACCATCACTGACGGCGGTACGGTGCAGGCCAGCCCGTCGGACCAGGACGCCGCCCTCTGGGAGCTCCAGGAAAATGGGGAGGTCTACATGTATTTCGGCTGCCCCACTCTGAACGACGTGTTCCGCGCCGCCGTGGTGCTGGCGTGGGGGGCGGGAGTCGGCGTAGTCCTGCTGGCGGTGCTGGCCGCCAATCTGCGGTTTGCTCAAAAGCTCCGCAGAAGCCGCCGCCCCCTCCCCACAGCGGGCTGTCCCCTGCCGGTGTATGAGGCGGACGGGCTGTCCTCCCCCTGCCTGTGCGGGGTGCTCCGCCCCGCCATCTACCTCACTCCGGAGGCGGCGGAGGACGGAACAGTCCGCACCCATGTGCTCTCCCACGAGCTCACCCATTTCCGGCACAGGGACCACATCTGGTCTCTCCTCCGGTGCCTGGCCCTGGCCCTCCACTGGTATAACCCCCTGGTGTGGGCGGCGGTGGTGCTGTCCAAGCGGGACGGGGAGCTGGCCTGCGACGAGGGGACCATTGCCCGGCTGGGGGAGGGGGAGCGCATCCCCTACGGCCGCACGCTGATCGGGCTGGTGGCCCGGCGGTCCGGGGCGGGCGGGTTGCTGTCCTGCTCCACCACCATGACCGGAGGAAAGAAAACCGTCCAGCGGCGGATTGCCCAGCTGGTGAAACAGCCGGAGACAAAGAAAGCCGCCCTCTTTCTGGCGGCGGCCGCCCTGGCTCTGGCGGCGGTGTTTGTGTTCGCGGGGGGACAGCGCGGCCAGGAGACAGTTCCCAGCGGCGACTATTCCAGCCTTAGAAGCGATATTCGGTCGGCGCAGGCCATCCGGCTGGGACAGCCTCTCTACAGCAGCTATTTCGACCCCACTCAGATCACGGACCCGGACCTGCTCGCTCAAGCCAAGGACCTGCTGTTCCAAGCCAGAGACCTGATGAACTTCTCCGATCAGATGCTGGAGATGGATTGGCAGTCCACCTTCGTTCATGCCCGTACCCTCGCCCTCTGGGACGACCCCCAGGATGAGACGGCCTTTCACACCTACTACCTCTGGGTGGATAGCTCCGCCGGCAGGACCTATGTGATGGACGTGGACCCGGAGCACTTTACCGAGGAATCCTGCCTCCCCTTTGCCAGCTTTGGGGGCAATCTTCTGGAACAGCTGGAGGCCCTGCAGCAGGAGCAGCGGCAGAGGGCAGATCAGCCGGAACAAAACTCCGGCTTCTCCCCGGAGGGACTGATCTTTTCCTCCTCCGGCGGCAGCTTTGACCAGGTGGCCCAGGACTTCGGCGCGGCCCTGGTCCAGGCCTATCTGGGCCTGTCGGTCGACGACCCTGGAGCCGTCGCCTTTGCCCAGGTATCCTCCTGGAGCATTACGCAGACCATTCCCGATGACAGCGACCGCTTCTGTGCCCGGCTGTCCATGGTGGTTCAGCCCCTTGCCCCCAACACCGTCTACTGGATGTCCGGCGGCGGGCTGGAGCTGACCGAGGACGGCCGCTGGCTGGACACTCACGAGTACCGTCTGGAGCGGGTGGAGGGAGACACCTGGATCTGCGCCGAATACGGCGGCTCTGTCAGCCTCCCTGGGGAAGAAATCACTATCCAAAACGCTGGGGAGCAGATTTCTGACTCAGAAACATGGACCGACGGACTCTCCTTTTCCGGCCTCGCTCCCGGAGCAGAAACGGTTCGCTCTGAGGCGGTCCAAATCCCAGAGGGCGGAGCTGATTTTATCTATACCATTACCTATAGCCGGCCCAGTTTAACCCTTGAGGCCGGTCTGCGGAGAATCGATGGAACGGAGTACCATCAAAGGGTCGAGGACGGGGATGCCCATGGCACACTAGAGGACATACCCGCCGGAATCTACACACTGTTTGTTCGGAATGTGGGGGACTACACCCACTTCTCCTCCTATCAGGACGATTCCGGCCACTATAACGCCACAGGCGCTATCAATTTCTATCTGGGAACTGAAACCGATCAGCCAACCGAGTAGGTCCTTCGGCGAAATAGATCACCGCATGTGTCGATAAGCCAATAAATAAACCCGGCCCGGTCTGTATTATCGCAGACCGGGCCGGGTTTTCTATGCGGGCGGATGATATCCGCCCCTACAGTTGTTTATGCTCTCTCTCCCACCGCCGCGCCAGGGCCAGAGCGGCCAGGGCGGCCAGGGAACCGATCAGCGCCCCGGCCAGCACGTCGCTGGGGTAGTGGACCCCCACATACAGCCGGGACAGGCCCATGCACACGGCGCTGACCACCGCGGCAATCCGGGCCCACCGGGCCGAGCAGGTCCCCGCCCAGGCCAAACCGGCGGCAAAGGCGGCGCAGGTGTGCCCCGAGGGGAAGGAGTTGGGGTCCCCGGAGGTGAGCAGGGGGACGAGGCCCTCCACCACCGTGTAGGGCCTGGCCCGCTGGACCAGGTTTTTCAGCACCACATTGGTGCACAGCGCCCCCAGCAGCAGGGCCAGCAGGGCGGCCGCCCCCACCCTCCGGGTGGGCTTCCAGCACAGCAGGGCCAGGGACAGCACGATCCACAGCAGCCCCCCGTTGCCCAGGGTGGTGTAAAACTCCACCAGGGGGTTGAGCCACCCCTGGCGGACCGTCTCCTGAATCCACAGCAGAATGGTCTCGTCCACAGTTTGTATGACTTCCAGCATGGATTTTTGGGACCTCCTCCCTTGACCCCGCATGCCGGGGCCGATATAATAAGTAAGGAATATCAGTATCTTTTTTTACACGGTTTTAACCGTGTCTGCGTATTATACCTGCTTTTTCCGCTCCGCGCAAGGGCGTTTGGGAGCGTGTTTTCCTAGGAGGCCCCCATTGAAACAGATCGTCTGTCTCTCCAACGAGCCCTGGAGTCCCTCCCCCGGGCGCACCCAGCAGCTAGTGGCCCGGCTGAAGGACGTGCAGGTGCTCTACTTCTCCCCCGCCGAGAGCTGGCGGGACCAGCGCTTCCGGGGCAAGGGCCGGGCGGTGAAGCCCAACATCACCACCTACACCCTGCCCCCGCTCCTCCTCCCGGTGGACGAGCGGTACGGGGAGCTCTTTCAGCTGGGCCAGCGGAAGCTGGCCCGGTACATCGCCGGGAAAATAGCCAAGCACCGGTTCCGCGCCCCCCTGCTGTGGACCACCTGCCCCGAACAGGTCCACCTGCTGGACCGGCTGGACTACGACGGTCTGGTGTACGACTGTGACCGGGAGTGGGACGACCTGCCCCCCGCCTGGGAGGGGGTGCTCTCCTCCACCGCCGACGTAGTGTTCGCCGCCTCCCAGGGGCTGGCCGACCGGCTCTCCCCGTGCAGCAGCAACATCGCCCTGCTGCCCAACGGGACCGCCTACCCCCTGTTCGCCAAGGCGGCCCGGCCGCCGGAGGACCGCCCGCCCCGGCGGACCGCCCCAACTTTCGGGTGGGCGGGGACCATCCACCCCGACCTGGACCTGTCCCCCGTCCTGCACGCCGCCCACGCCCATCCGGAGTGGAATTTTCTGCTCCTGGGCCGCCGGAAGCCCAATCCCCTGGTGAAAAAGCTCAAGCGGCTGCCCAACGTGTCTTTCCTGCCCCCCTGTCCCCAGATGGAGGTGCCCGCCTACCTGGCCCGGTGCCAGGTGCTGATGGACTTTCTCCGGGAGGAGCAGCCGGACAGCGATGTGATCCCCACCCGGATGTACGAGTACCTGTCCACCGGGCGGCCCATCGTGGCCATGCTGTGGCCCGACCAGGTGGAGCCCTTCCCCGACGTGGTGTACGGGGCCCACTCCAACCGCGAGTTTGTCACCCTGTGCGAGCACGCCCTGGAGGAGCTCCCCTCCCTGGTCACCCAGCGCCGTCTGGACCACGGGGCCCAGGCCGCCTGGTCGGTGCGGGCCGGGCGGGTCTCCCGCATTCTGGCCACTGCGGGACTGCTTTGACCGCTCTTGTGCAGGAGGCCGCCAACTTTTTTGTCTGAATCGGCGTTCCCCATTGTTCAAGCCTACGAATTTCCGCCGTCCTCTTGCAAACCCCATGTTTTTTCGATAAAATAGGTTCCTAAAACGATGCGTGTTGGGGGGTAATTCCATGGTCCTGGAGGGACTGTGCGGCTTTTCCCGGGCAGGATGGTCTGCCCTGCGCCCCGGCGCGCCCAAATTTGAGAAGTAACCTACCCTCAGGCTGTCTGTACCCGCAGGCAGCCTTGGATTTTTTCCGCCCGGAGCTGTATTTGCGCAGGACGGCCGCAGGCCGCCTTTGAATGCGCTCCACCGCGGGAAAACAAGAAAGGAGCGTCTTTTTATGAAAAAGGTAGCTGTCATTATGGGCTCCGACTCCGACTGGCCGGTGGTCAAAGGGGCCTGCGCCCAGCTTCAGGAGTTCGGCATCCCCTATGAGGCCCACATCCTGAGCGCACACCGCACCCCCGCCGCCGCCGCGGAGTTTGCCCGTGGGGCCCGTCAGAACGGCTTCGGCGTGCTCATCTGCGCCGCCGGCATGGCCGCCCACCTGGCCGGAGCCTTCGCCGGCAACTCCACCCTGCCCGTCATCGGCATCCCCATGAAGGGGGGCGCCATGGACGGCCTGGACGCCCTGCTGGCCACCGTCCAGATGCCCAGCGGCATCCCCGTGGCCACCGTGGCCATCAACGGGGCTAAGAACGCCGCCGTGCTGGCCGCCCAGATCCTGGCGGTCTCCGACGACGCGTTGGCCGCCAAGCTGGACGAGGCCCGGGAGAAGATGGCCCAGCAGATCGCCGAGAAGGAAGCCAAGCTCCAGGCGGAGCTGTAAGCCCCATTTCGCCTTCGGCGAAATCATAGATATCCGTCCGGCGCAGCCGGACACCATAATTCTTCATTCTTAATTCTTCATTCTTAATTGTTGGAAAGGAAGGTCTACTATGAACAAGATCGAGCAGCTGTACGAGGGCAAGGCCAAGAAGGTCTACTCCACCGAGGACCCCAACGTGGTCATTGTGTCCTACAAGGACGACGCCACCGCTTTTGACGGCCTGAAGAAGGGCACCATCACCGGCAAGGGGGCCATCAACAACCAGATGACCAACTACCTGATGCAGCAGCTGGAGAAGGCCGGCGTGCCCACCCACTTCGTGGAGGAGCTCAGCGAGCGGGAGACCGCCGTGAAGAAGGTGTCCATCGTCCCCCTGGAGGTCATCATCCGCAACATCTCCGCCGGCTCCTTCGCCAAGCGCTACGGCGTGGAGGAGGGCATCGTGTTCGACGCCCCCACCATCGAGTTCTCCTATAAGAACGACGACCTGCACGATCCCCTCATCAACGACTACCACGCCGTAGCCCTGAAGCTGGCCACCTGGGACGAGATCGACACCATCAAGAAGTACGCCTTCCAGGTCAACGACTTCCTGAAGAAGACCCTGGCCGAGTGCGGCGTCACCCTGGTGGACTTCAAGCTGGAGTTCGGCAAGACCGCCGACGGCACCATCGTGCTGGCCGACGAGATCAGCCCCGACACCTGCCGGTTCTGGGACTCCAAGACTGGGGAGAAGCTGGACAAGGACCGCTTCCGCCGGGATCTGGGCAACGTGGAGGGCGCCTATCAGGAGATGGCCCGCCGTCTGCTGGGCAAGTAATTCTGCATCTATAAGCGACTGTGCCGCCTGCGGCGGCACAGTCGCCACGGAAAACTTCGAGTAACTACAGGGAGGACATAATGGGCGGCTTTTTTGGCGCAGTAGCACACCAGGACGTGACCCTGGACATTTTCTTCGGAGTGGACTACCACTCCCACCTGGGGACCCGCCGGGGCGGCATGCTGATTCACGATCAGCAGGACGGCTTCCAGCGGCAGATCCACTCCATTGAGAACACTCCGTTCCGAACCAAATTTGAAAAGGACCTGACCGAGTTTCACGGCCAGAGCGGCATCGGCTGCATCAGCGACACCGACCCCCAGCCCCTGCTGGTGCGGTCCCACCTGGGGCTTTACGCCATCACCACCGTGGGCATCATCAACAACGCGGAGCAGCTGATCCAGAAATACTTCTCCGACCACGGCCACCAGTTTATGGCCATGAGTTCCGGCAAGGTCAACTCCACCGAGCTGGCCGTCGCCCTCATTAACCAGAAGGACAATCTGGTGGACGGCATTCTCCACGCGCAGAAGGAGATCCAGGGCTCTCTCACCCTGCTTATCCTCACGGAGAAGGGGGAGATCATCGCCGCCCGGGACCGGGTGGGCCGCCTGCCGGTCCTGATCGGGCAGAAGGAGGGGGCCCACTGCGTCTCCTTCGAGTCCTTCGCCTACCACAAGCTGGGCTACATCGACGCCTATGAGCTGGGGCCCCAGGAGATCGTGCGCATCACCGCCGACGGGTTCGAGACCCTCTCCCCCGCCGGGAAGGAGATGAAGATCTGCGCCTTCCTGTGGACCTATTACGGCTACCCCAACTCCAACTACCAGGGCATCAATGTGGAGGTCATGCGCTACCGCAACGGGGAAATCATGGCCCGGGATGAGATCAGCCGGGGCGCCCTGCCCAAGGTGGACTACGTGGCCGGCGTGCCCGACTCCGGCCTGCCCCACGCCATCGGCTTTGCCAACCGCAGCGGCAAGCCCTTCGCCCGGCCCTTCGTGAAGTACACCCCCACCTGGCCCCGCTCCTTCATGCCGGCCAACCAGGAGGTGCGCAACCAGGTGGCCAAGATGAAGCAGATCCCCGTCCCCGAGCTCATTGAGGGCAAGAAGCTGCTGTTCGTGGACGACTCCATCGTCCGGGGCACCCAGCTGCGGGAGACGGTGGAATTCCTCTACGAGTCCGGGGCGGAGGAGGTCCACATGCGCTCCGCCTGCCCCCCCATCATGTACAGCTGCAAGTACCTGAACTTCTCCCGGGGCAACTCGGACATGGACCTGCTGGCCCGCCGCACCGTCCAGGAGCTGGAGGGGGATGAGGGACAGCAGCACCTGGAGGAGTACGCCGACGGCACCAGCGAGCGCGGCCAGTGCATGCTCAAGACCATCTGCGAGAAGTTCGGCTTCACCTCCCTGGGCTACCAGTCCCTGGACGGCCTGCTGGAGGCCATCGGCCTGGACCGGGACAAGGTGTGCACCTACTGCTGGAACGGCAAGGAATAAACGCGATGCGTTTATTCCAAATGCAGAATGCAGAAATGCAGAATGCAGAATGAATGCGGCTGCCTTCGGCAGCCAGCATTTTGGATTTGTGTCGTGCCCCATAATATACAAATGATCGGTATCCCAAGTCAGCCAGATGCGGTGCATTTGCAGAGCGGTCCCACCATTCTGCATTCTGCACTCTGCATTCTGCATTCCAATCTCTGGAGGTTCTTTACATGAAAAACTCTCACTCTGAGTCTTACGCCGCCGCCGGGGTGGACGTGACCGCCGGCTATGAGGCGGTGGAGCGCATCAAGCCCATGGTGGAGTCCACCTACATTCCCGGGGTGATGGGCACCCTGGGCGGCTTCGGCGGCATGTTCGCCCCCGACCTCACCGGCATGAAGAAGCCGGTGCTGGTGTCCGGCACCGACGGCGTGGGCACCAAGCTGAAGATCGCCTTTCTGATGGACAAACACGACACGGTGGGCATCGACTGCGTGGCCATGTGCGTCAACGACATCGTGTGCGGGGGCGCCGCTCCCATGTTCTTCCTGGACTACATCGCCTGCGGCAAGAACCACCCCGAGCGCATCGCGGACATCGTCTCCGGCATCACCGAGGGCTGCCGCCAGGCGGAGTGCGCCCTGGTGGGCGGCGAGACTGCCGAGATGCCCGGCTTCTACCCCGAGGAGGAGTACGATCTGGCCGGCTTCTCTGTCGGCATTGTGGACGAAGAGAAGATCATCGACGGCAAGAAGCTGGCCCAGGGGGACGTGCTCATCGGCCTGGCCTCCTCCGGCGTCCACTCCAACGGCTTCTCCCTGGTGCGGAAGATCTTCGACGTGGAGCACGCCGACCTGAAGCCCCCCCGGGAGGACCTGGGCGGCAAGAGCCTGGGCGAGGCCCTGCTGGCCCCCACCCGCATCTATGTGAAGGCGGTGAAGGCTCTGCTCAAGGGGGGCGTCGACGTCCACGCGGTGAGCCACATCACCGGCGGCGGCTTCTATGAGAACGTGCCCCGGATGATGACCGACGGCCTCACCGCCCAGATCCACCTGAACTCCTTCCCCCGCCTGCCCATCTTCGACCTGATCCAGAAGACCGGGAACATTCCGGAGCGGGACATGTACAACACCTTCAATATGGGCATCGGCATGGTGCTGGCTCTGCCCGCCGGCCAGGCCCAGCAGGCCCTGGAGATCCTGTCCGCCGCCGGTGAGACCGCCTATCAGATCGGCGAGGTGATCTCCGGCGAGGACGGCGTCGTCCTGGTGTAATTTTGGGTAGGGGCGGATACTATCCGCCCGCTTTCCCGCGGCTGTCCTTTTCCGCGGGCGGCTGATAGCCGCCCCTACATCCGAGGAGGTTTTCTTCATGTCCAAACGCATTGCCGTGCTGGTCTCCGGCGGGGGGACCAACTTACAGGCCCTCATTGACGCCCAGGCCCGGGGGGAGATCGTCAATGGCGAGATCGTCCTGGTGATCTCCTCCACCCCCAGCGCCTACGCCCTGGAGCGGGCGGCCAAGGCGGGCATCCCCAGCTGTGTGGTGGCCCGGAAGGAGTACCCCTCCAACCAGGCCATGACCGTGGCCCTGGTGGACAAGCTGAAGGAGGCGCGCATCGACCTGGTGGTGCTGGCCGGCTTCATGGTCATCCTCACCAGCGAGATGGTGCAGGCCTACCCCAATGCCATTTTGAACGTCCACCCCGCCCTCATCCCCTCCTTCGCCGGCCCCGGCTGCTACGGCCTCCACGTCCACGAGAAGGCCCTGGAGTACGGGGTGAAGCTCACCGGCGCCACTGTCCACTTTGTCAGCGAGGAGTGCGACGGGGGCCCCATCGTCTCCCAGAAGGCGGTGGAGGTTCTGCCCGACGACACCCCGGAGGTTTTGCAGCGCCGGGTCATGGAGCAGTGCGAGTGGCAGCTCCTGCCCCAGGCGGTGTCCCTGTTCTGCCAGGATCGGCTGAGCGTGGAGGGGCGGACGGTGCGGATTTTGAATGCAGAAGGCAGAATGCAGAATGCAGAATGATCTTTCGTTCTGCGGGATCTTTTTTACAACCAAGCACGCGGTGTAACTGACGGAAGTGGAATCGACCACGGGGAGCATCGCCTCTGAATTGCCGACCGTCTGGGCGCACCCGTTTGAACAAACGCGGTGCGCCCTTTTTGCTGGTGTAACCGTAGAGAAAGGAAGATTTTATGTCTGCGCAGACCGTCTTGGCCGCCGGGTTTCTGCTTCTGGGCGGCGCATTGCTCTTACTTGTCAGCAGCCTGGGTTTCCTCAGCGAGTGGTTTTTCCCCTTCGGCTTACTTTTTATCCTGGTTGGGGCAGTTCCCCTGATGATCCACCTGACCAAATGCTGGTTCGCCTGGTATTGTAAATTGCCCATTTTCCCCACAGACAACCCCAAAAAGGAGGACTAAACAAATGAAAACACTGGATTTGAACGAGATTTTGAACACCCACCCCTACCCCGGCCGGGGCATCGTCCTGGGCCGCTCCGCCGACAACAAGAAGGCGGTCATCGTCTACTTCATCATGGGCCGCAGCGAGAACAGCCGCAACCGGATCTTCGAGGCCACCGAGGACGGCATCCGCACCAAGGCCTTTGACGAGAGCAAGATGACCGACCCCTCCCTCATCATCTACCACCCGGTGCGCGCCCTGGAGGACGGCACGGTCATCGTCACCAACGGTGACCAGACCGACACCATCCGGGACCACATCCTGGACGGCCACTGCTACCGCCACGCCCTGAACACCCGGGAGTTTGAGCCCGACGGCCCCAACTACACCCCCCGCATCTCCGGCGTGCTCAAGCCCGACTGCACCTACAACCTGTCCATCCTCAAGAGCCTGGACGGGGACCCCTCCTGCTGCTGCCGGTACTACTACGAGTATGACAACCCCAAGGCCGGGGTGGGCCACTTCATCCACACCTACCAGGAGAACGCCGAGCCCCTGCCCTCCTTTGAGGGGGAGCCCCGCCGGGTGGCCATCACCGCCCCCAGCGCCCAGGCCCTGGCCCAGGAGGTGTGGGCCAATCTGAATGAGGACAACAAGGTCTCCCTGTTTGTCCAGTACATCGACCTGGCCTCCGGCGGGAAGGATACCGTGATCCTCAACAAGCATCAGTAACCGGCATCTGCCGCCCACAGGCGGCGAAATTCCCTTTCAGACAAAAAGGAGGCCCCTCATGTCTCTCACAGACCCCATTTTACAATTTCAGCAGACCCACGCCCAGGTCCCCTTCCAGCCCCCCACGGTGTGCACGGCGGAGACCTTCCCCATCCTCCTGGCGGGGGTGCCCGCCCTGCGCAAGGTCCCCGGCCTGGCCACGCTGGAGGACGCCGGGGAGGATTACTTCACCTCCATCCCCTACTGTCTGAGCGGGGAGGACCGGCAGAAGACCCGGGAGCACCTGGAACAGGTCTACGGCATCACCGACCGGGACAGCATGGCCGCCTTCTGCCAAAATGAGCTGTGGGTCCACCCGGAGTATCTGGACTTTGAGTCCTTCTGGGAGGGCCGGCCCGCCTTCTCCCTGAATGAGTTGAACCCCGGCGCCCGGGCTGCCTTCCAGCGGCTGTCCGACTTCGCCCGGCAGTTCCAGCCCTTTGTGGGCCGCCGGGGCTTCCTGGCCTGGGACATCAGCGAGACACTGGGACACCTGCGCATGGCCTGCGCCTGTGATTTGATCTCCCCCGAGAAATATAGAGAGCTCTCCCAGCACTGGGTGGAGCAGGCCGCCGCCTTCCACAGCTGGGACGAGTACGCCGTGGGCCTGGTGTGCGGAGCCGCCTACTGGGCCTTCCGCATGGGCGGGGACCAGGGGGCGGAGGACGCCGCCGCCTATCTGGACCTGAACCTGCGGCTGGTGGAGCAGCTGCTGGGCAGCAAGCAGGCCTGGGCGGGCCGCATGTGGCGCCGCCCCCAGGGGAAGGCCTACAAGCTCTCCCCGCCGGAGATGCGGGCGCTGCTCCAGAACTGGGAGGGGCCGGACGGCTGTCTGGCCACCGACCACATCACCGTCCTGGGGAAGAAGGTGGGCTACTGCTACCGGGAGAAGCCCGACAGCCAGTACCCGGACAGCGGCTGGCGGTTCTTCTCCGGGGAGGAGACCGACGAGTACGCCAACGATGTCAACAATGTGGGGGTCTACTCCCTGAACACCATCTGCAACTATGACCCGGACATCCTCCCCCTCCTCACCGCCCCCTACGGCACCGCCTACGCCCGGGGGGAGGACGGGAAGTTCCACGCCGAGTCCTTTGAGGCGCCGGAGCCCTGATCCTGTAGGGGCGGCGATCAGCCGCCCGCCCCCCGTTTTCTTTCATACACCACGGGCGGATAATATCCGCCCCTACACATGTTCCGCTACAACCACAACCTCAGATACAGAAAGGATGACCTGCCATGACCGAACTGGAACTGAAATACGGCTGCAACCCCAACCAGAAGCCCGCCCGCATCTTCATGGAGAACGGGGAGCTGCCCCTGAAGGTGCTCAACGGCAAGCCGGGGTATATCAACTTCATGGACGCCCTCAACTCCTGGCAGCTGGTAAAGGCCCTGAAGAAGGCCACCGGCCTGCCCGCCGCCGCCTCCTTCAAGCACGTCTCCCCCGCCGGGGCCGCCCTGGGCCTGCCCCTCACCGACGTGGAGCGGCACATCTACTTCGCCCCCGAGGGGGAGCTCTCCCCCATCGCCTGCGCCTACATCCGTGCCCGTGGAGCCGACCGGCTGTGCTCCTTCGGGGACTGGGCCGCCCTCAGCGACGTGTGTGACGCGGACACCGCCCGCTTCCTGGCTCTGGAGGTGTCTGACGGCGTCATCGCCCCCGGCTACACCGACGAGGCCCTGGAAATTCTGAAGACCAAGCGCAAGGGGGGCTACAACGTGGTGGAGATTGACCCCGCCTACGAGCCCAACCCCATTGAGCGCCGGAACATCTACGGCATCACCTTTGAGCAGGGCTACAACAGCCTGGACATCAACGAGGAGATGCTCCAGAACATCGTCACCGAGAACAAGGAGCTGCCCCAGCAGGCCAAGCACGACATGCTCCTGTCCCTCATCACCTTGAAGTACACCCAGTCCAACTCCGTGTGCTACGTGAAGAACGGCATGACCATCGGCGTGGGCGCCGGTCAGCAGAGCCGCATCCACTGCACCCGACTGGCGGGCAACAAGGCGGATATCTGGTGGCTGCGCCAGCATCCGAAGGTCTTAGGGCTCCAGTTTGTGGACCACATCCGCCGCCCCGACCGGGACAACGCCATCGACCTGTACATCTCCGACGAGTACGAGGACGTGCTGGCCGAGGGGGTGTGGCAGAACACCTTCAAGGTGAAGCCCGAGGTGCTCACCGCCGAGGAGAAAGCCGCCTGGATCGCCCAGATGTCCGGGGTCACCGTGGGCTCCGACGCCTTCTTCCCCTTCGGGGACAACGTGGAGCGGGCGAGAAAGTCCGGCGTGCAGTACATCGCCCAGCCCGGCGGCTCCATCCGGGACCAGCAGGTCATCGACACCGCCAATAAGTACGACATGGTGATGGCGTTTACTGGGATTCGGCTGTTCCATCATTAAACGAACACAACAGGCAGGCCGTTTTCTGTCTGTCGGGGCCGATGTCCTCAGCGGCCCGCGGGCGGGTGAGGACACCCGCCCCTACAGAGCCCGTGGGATAACGCGATATGTTTCGTGGTCACACCCCGCAGCATATCTGAATCTATTTTGTAGGGGCGGTCTCTGGCCGCCCGCTCGAGAGGAGCGTATTATGAAAGTTTTAGTGGTTGGAGGTGGCGGGCGTGAGCACGCCATCTGCTGGAAGCTCGCCCAGAGCCCCAAAGTGACCGAATTATACTGCGCCCCCGGCAACGGGGGCATCGCCCAGGTGGCCCAGTGTGTGCCCATCAAGGCCACCGACGTGGAGGCCATGGTGCAGTGGGCTAAGGACAACGCCATGGACTTTGTCATGGTGGCTCCCGACGACCCCCTGGCCCTGGGGATGGTGGACGCCCTGGAGGCGGCGGGCATCCCCGCCTTCGGCCCCCGGGCCAACGCGGCCATCATCGAGGCCAGCAAGGCCTTCTCCAAGGAGCTGATGCGCAAGTACCACATCCCCACCGCCAAGTACGAGACCTTCACCGATATGGACGCCGCCCTGGCCTATGTGCGCACCGAGGGGGCCCCCATCGTGGTGAAGGCGGACGGTTTGGCCCTGGGCAAGGGCGTGGTGGTGGCCTCCACTGTGGAGGAGGCCGAGACCGCCGTGCGGGAGATGATGGAGGGCCACAAGTTCGGCGCCTCCGGCAGCACCGTGGTCATCGAGGAGTGCATGGTGGGCCCTGAGGTCACCGTGCTGGCCTTCTGCGACGGGGAGCACCTGGTCCCCATGCTGTCCTCCCAGGACCACAAGCGGGCCTATGACGGCAACCAGGGCCCCAACACCGGCGGCATGGGCGCCTTCTGCCCCTCCCCCAAGTACACGCCCGAGATCGCCCAGCGGTGCATGGAGGAGATCTTCCTGCCCACCGTGGCCGCCATGCAGGCGGAGGGCCGGCCCTTCAAGGGGGTTATCTACTTCGGCCTGATGCTCACCAAAGACGGCCCCAAGGTGGTGGAGTACAATGCCCGCTTCGGCGACCCGGAGACCCAGCCCCTCCTGTCCATGCTGGACACCGACCTGATGGACATTTTCCAGGCCTGTGTGGACGGCACCCTGGACCAG
>ENA-UOIV01000872-UOIV01000872.1-human-gut-metagenome-genome-assembly--contig:-C59-NODE-872-length-29527-cov-25.523819_pt1 | contig 29527 bp, 25 predicted proteins | sample MGYA00242333_ERZ723880 | MGnify/ENA metagenome assembly ERZ723880 | reverse complement strand
GCCGCCGTGCAGCTCTGCGTACATCTTGGAGCGGCACTCGGCCACAGCAGGGGTCATATTGACGTAGTGCTTGTGGGGCATCTCGATGCGCAGCTCGCTCTCCCAGGTCTCCTCGGTGAGCTGCTTGGCGATATAGGCCTTTTTCTCCGCAATGGAGGGCAGCTCGATGGCCAGCTCACCGTTCAGGATATGCGGCACCAGCAGCTGCCTGACGCGGGTGGGAACGATGGTGACGATGCGCTCGATGGCATCGGAGTCGAGGTTGACCATCGTGACCGGCTTGCCTGCCTCGATGACCTCGCCGTCCATGGCGATGAGGTCGCACTGCGCCTGGCCGTTCTCATCGTAGAGGCGCCACGGCATCTTCTTGCCGGGGATGATGGCCTTGCTGACAGAGTCGGAGCACTTCATCTTGGGCTGATAGCTGCCGTCGGGGCGCTTGACCGCCACCAGCTTGTACACGCCGCCGAACACAGGGTCCGAGGCCGAGGTGATGAGGTTCTCGCCCACGCCGTAGGAGTCGAAGTGTGCGTGCTCGTACAGCTCCATGTTGGCGATCTTCTTCTCGTCCAGACCGTTGGAAGCCACCAGCTTGATGTAGGACTTCCCTGCTGCATCCAGTGCCTTGCGCAGGCGCTTGGAGCCGCGGGCCAGGTCGCCGGAGTCGATGCGGGCGCTCTTGACGCGGCGGTTGGGGTCATCAGGATATTTCTCAATGAGGTAGTCGTCCAGCTTGATGAGGTTGGGCAGACCACTCTCCATGATGTTGTAGGTATCCAGCAGCAGGCTGACGGAATCCGGGTAGGCATCGGCGAAGGCCTTGAAGGCATCGAACTCGGTCGGGAAGAACTCGATGAAGCTGTGGGCCACAGTACCCACAGCCTTGACCTCAGAGCCGTACTTCATCTCGGCCAGACAGTTGGCCGTGCCGATGCAGCCGCCCAGAACGGCAGCATAAGCGCCGTCGTTGCCTGCGCTCTCGCCCTGTGCGCGGCGGGTGCCGAACTCCATGACGCTGCGGGGGGTGTGCGTGTTGAGGCCGGTGATGCGGGTGGCCTTGGTGGCGATGAGGCTGTGGAAGTTCATGGTCTGGAGCAGATAGGTCTCGATGAGGATAGCGCCTACGAGGTCGCACTCGATGCGCACCATCTGCACATGGGGGTAGCAGACCGTGCCTTCAGGCAGAGCGTACATATCGCCCTTCCAGCGGTAATTGCGCAGATACTCGCAGAATTCCTCACTCATGCCCTTGGTGCGCAGCCAGTGGACATCCTGCTCATTGAAGTGGTAGTTCAGCAGGAAGCGGGTCAGCTTGCGCTGGCCGGCGCTGATGGAGTAGCCCTGGTTATCCGGGTTCTTGCGGAAGAACATATCAAACACAAGGGTCGTATCCTTAAAGCCGTTCAGAAACAGGCAGTTGGCCATAGTGAATTCGTAAAAATCAACGACCATTGCCGGATTGTCGTAGTCCTCATCCGGGATATACGGCACAACTTTGATCTCGCTCATGAAAAGTTTCCTCTCTTTTTTCCGCGCACCCCTGCGGCGGGTGCAGCCAAACAAACTCTGCGCTGCCGCGCGTTTTACCCTGTCATGACAGGACGTTTGTACCACTATAGCATCTTTGGCGGGCGGACGCAAGAGGTTTTGGTAAAAAATGACGACGGAAAGAAAAATGTTTTTTGCGGAATCTTTACCAGCACCTCCGGCAGTGCTCTTCTGTCCTCGGATAAATCACGGGCATCGATGCCGTCCGGATATGCAAAAAGCACCCGCAGCGCCTTTTCGTGCTGCGGGTGCTTTGATATTTCAGATTCAGCCGTTCATGATGCTGGGGGTGGCATTCTTCAGCACGACGTCGTGGCTGCCGCCCTCCACGATGGAGGTGGAGGAAACGACGGTCAGCTTGGCCTTCTGCTGCAGCTCGGGGATGGAGAGTGCGCCGCAGTTGCACATGGTGCTCTTGACCTTGTACAGGGTGGTCTGGACGCCGTCGGCCAGCGGACCGGCGTAAGGCACATAGCTGTCCACGCCCTCCTCAAAGCTCAGCTTGGTGGAGCCGCCCAGATCATAGCGCTGCCAGTTGCGGGCGCGGTTGGAGCCCTCGCCCCAATACTCCTTCATATACTGGCCGTTGATGCGCACCTTGTTCGTGGGGCTCTCGTCGAAGCGGGCGAAGTAGCGGCCCAGCATCACAAAATCTGCGCCCATAGCCAGAGCGAGGGTGATGTGGTAGTCGTGAACGATGCCGCCGTCAGAGCAGATAGGCACATAGATGCCGGTCTCCTTGAAGTACTCGTCACGAGCCTTGGCGACCTCGATGACGGCAGTAGCCTGACCGCGGCCGATGCCCTTGGTCTCGCGGGTGATGCAGATAGAGCCGCCGCCGATGCCGATCTTCACGAAGTCAGCGCCCGCCTTTGCGAGGAAGCGGAAGCCCTCGGCATCCACCACGTTGCCGGCACCCACCTTCACGGTGTCGCCGTAGTGCTCGCGGATCCAGCCGATGGTGCGGCTCTGCCACTCGGAGTAGCCCTCAGAGGAGTCGATGCACAGCACATCCACACCAGCCTCTACCAGTGCGGGTACGCGCTGGGCGTAGTCGCGGGTGTTGATACCGGCGCCCACAACGTAGCTCTTGTTCTTGTCCAGCAGCTCGTTGACGTTGGCCTTGTGGGAATCGTAGTCCTTGCGGAAGACGATATACTTCAGATTGCCCTCGGCGTCCACCAGAGGCAGGGTGTTGATCTTGTTGTCCCAGATGATGTTGTTGCAGTCGTGCAGGGAGGTGTTCTCCGGGGCAGTGACCAGCTTCTCGATGGGGGTCATGAAGGTGGTGACAGGAGCGTCATCGGGGGTGTGGTTGACGCGGTAATCGCGGGAGGCCACGATGCCCAGCAGCTTGCCGCCCGGGGTGCCGTCGGCAGTGATGGCGATGGTGGAGTGGCCGGTGCGTGCCTTCAGCTCCAGCACATCGTGCAGGGTGGCGGTGGGGGCCAGGTTGGAGTCGGACACCACATAACCGGCCTTGAAGCTCTTGACGCGGCGGACCATAGCGGCCTCGTTCTCGATGCTCTGGGAGCCGTAGATGAAGGAGACGCCGCCCTGACGGGCCAGCGCGATGGCCAGCTTATCGCCGGAGACAGACTGCATGATGGCGCTGATCATGGGGATATTCATTTCCAGCGGGCAGCTCTCCTCGCCCTTGCGGTACTTGACCAGCGGGGTCTTGAGGCTGACAGCTGTGGGGACATTCTCAGCAGAAGAGTAACCCGGCACCAGCAGGTACTCGCCAAAGGTACGGGAGGGTTCTTCGTAAAAATAAGCCATATTCAAACTCCTTTTCTCTTAACGCATCCACAACGGATCATATCAAACAACATCAAAACAATTTCATGTTTTCGACTTAGGAATTGATTGTATATACTTTACCATAAACCCACGCGGAATACAAACCCCTGCCCCGCCAAACTTTATAAATGTCCTTTGCAGAAAAACAGGCAAATTGACCTAAGGTCATACTTTCCCTCGCTGTGGGCCGATTTCTCCGGATTTTTGGACGCAAAAAAGCCCGTCCGAAACCAGACGGGCTCTTTTGCACACGAAGCGGAATATCGCCTGTGCGGTGTCGGCCGACAGCTGCGAAGGAGAACAGCCGGAGGAGGATGGCGGACACCCGATATTCCAAAAAACAAGAAGAAAAAGATTTCATGATCCAGAAGGGTCTTGCCCTTTCTGTAACCATATTGTAACTCTTTTGAAGGATTTTTGCAATAGTTTTTTGTAATTTCTTTGTAATTATTTTTGTAAAGATTCTGTGACAGAGCTTCCGAATTCCAGATAGCACTCAAAGGCTGCGTGCTCCTCCCTCCGGCCCAGCAGATACCAGCCGTTTCCTGAGGGGGCATAGAACACCTGCACGGTCTGGCCCATCGGCACTTCACGGTGGTACTTGATGGAAGCGAAGGACAGCGGCGCAGCCTCCACGACCTCCTGCGGCAGAGCGTCGCAGGCGATGTCCAGATAGAGGGAGTTGTTGATATGGCCGTTGAGGTCACACATGGAGTAGCTGGCGCGGCGCTCCCCTGCCGCCGTCAGCGGCTGGCTCTTGTGGACGATCTGGGGCAGTTCTTCGGGCAGGTCGTCGTTCTGGAAGTTCGGCATCGTCCAGCCGGGGGTGCGCAGGATGCGCCCTGCCTCAGTGTCCACGATCATCCAGCGGCAGTCCACGAAGGCCAGCTTCTCCCCTGTTTCGCTGGTGATGGTGGTCAGCCGTTTCATCGTGCCTTTCTTGAACACCTCGCAGGCCGTGGTCAGGTCGATCTTCTCCGCACGGCCCGGCATCCGCCAGACCCTGAGGGCCTGCTTGCCCACGAGGAATGCGCTGTGGCGCTCCCTGAAAAAGGCGTGGTCCACGCCGTAAGCCCGGGCGTGGTCTGCCGACACCTGTTCCACATACCGGAACAGGGCGCTGGGCTTCAGGCAGCAGCGGAAGTCGCTGTCGCCGTCCAGTACGGTCATCTGCTTCGTATAGCTTCTGTATTCACTCATATTCTTTCCCTTTCCTTATAAAAAGGGAGGGCTGTACGCCTCCGCACAGCCCCCTCAGATTCAATACATATTGCGCGTTTTCCTGCGCACCTTGCGCCAGATGTTGAAGCAGGCCAGAGCCAGCATCGCCGCCAGCAGCATCAGGAACAGATACCCGCTGCCGCCCTCGTCGTAGCTCTTCATCTCGCTCCACTTCACGTCCAGTTCGCTGTTGACCTCATCGCTCAGGGCAGTGAACACCTCTTCTTTGGCCGCAATGTCCTCGGAGGGGTACGCGATCTCGCTGTACTTGAGGTCTTCATCCAGAATCTCCCATACACAGTGCATAGGGGTGGTGTAGCCGATATATTCGATATTGGCCTTGCCGACGTCCGGCTCACACATGAAGTTGATGAACATCTCTGCGGCTTCCTCGTGCTCACTGGTGGCCGGGATGGCCATGCTGTCCACCGACAGCACCGTTCCCTCCTCAGGGAACACCCAGGCCAGGTCGGGGTTGTCGTCGATCATGGTGATGGCGTCGCCGGAGTAGTAGACGCCGACGGCCGCCTCGCCGCCGATCATCTTATCGAAGATCTCGTCCATGACATAGGCCTGCACCAGAGGCTTCTGGGCTTTCAGCTCGTCCACCACCGCATCCACTTCCTCCGTGGTCTGGGGGTTGACGCTGCTGCCGCTCTTGAACGCACCGATGGCGTAGGCGTCGCGGCTGTTGTTGAACATCAGGATGTTGCCTGCATACTTCTCGTCCCACAGGTCTGCCCAGCTGGTGGGGGCCTCGTCTACCATCTTTGTATTGTAGATGATGCCAGTGGTGCAGAGGGTGTAAGGCACGGTGTAGGCATTCTCGGGGTCATAGTCTCCGTTGCGGTACTCCTCGTCGATGTTCTGGAAGTTCGGGATGTTGCTGTAGTCCAGCGGCATCAGCATCCCTTCGCTTATCATCTTGGCGACCATGTAGTCCGACGGGATGATGACGTCGTAGTTGGCCGCGCCGGACTTCAGCTTGGCGTAGAGGGACTCGTTGGAATCGAAGGTGGTATAGTTGACCTTGATGCCGGTCAGCTTTTCAAAGGCCGCCACCACGTCCACGCTGTCGTCGGAACCGTTGGAGATATACTCGCCCCAGTTGTAGACGTTCAGGGTGACGTTCTGGCCCTTGAAGCGGGTCCAGTCGTAGTCATCCGAGACGGAAATGTCCTCCGTGACCTCGATCTGTCCCGCGGCCAGAGCCGACAGCGGCATGGTCAGCGCCAGCACAGCCGTCAGCAGAAGAATGACAAAACGCTTCATTTGACATCTCCCCCTCTCAGTGCGCGCTGGTCGCGGCGGTAGCCGCGGCTCTCCATGGCGTTGGAGATGAGGATGATGCTCAGAATGACCACGAACATGATGGTGGACAGCGCGTAGATCTCCGGGCTGACCTTCTTGCGGGTCATGGAGTAGATGGCGATGGGCAGTGTCTCCACCGTACCGCAGTTGAAGTAGGAGATCATGAAGTCGTCGATGGAGTAGGTCAGGCTGATAAGGAAGCCCGACAGGATGGCCGGGCTGATCTCGGGCAGGATGACCTTGAAAAATGCCTGCCGGGGGTCACAGCCGAGGTCCAGCGCCGCTTCAAACAGCTTGATGTCCAGCTGTTTGAGCTTGGGCGTGACATTGAAGATGACATACGGCACGTTGAACGCGATATGGGCGATGAGCAGCGTGGGGAAGCCCATGATGTTGTCGGGCAGGAAGTCCAGCTCAGACGCAAAGCGCTGGTATGCCACAAAGAGCATCATCAGGGAGATACCGGTGATGATCTCGGGGTTGACCGTGGTGATATAGGTGATATTCGTCACCAGCAGGCGGCTCTTGCGCCCCATGGAGGCGACGCCCAGAGACGCCGCAGTCCCCAGCACGGTGGCGATGACCGCCGAGAACAGTGCCAGATACAGCGACACCCACAGCGCGTGCAGGATGGACTCATTGTGGAGCAGGCTGGCGTACCACTTAAAGGTAAAGCCGGTAAAGAGGGCGTAGCCCTTGCTCTGGTTGAAGCTGAACACGACCATGTACGCAATGGGCAGGTACATGAAGCAGAAGAATAGGATGACGTAGGCGCGCTGCATCAGACGCAGATGTTTCGTTTTCATCAGGACACACCCTCCATCTCATCCTCGTCGAAGCTGGACGTAAAGCTCATGCAGAGCAGCACGATGACCATCAGCACGAGGCTCATGGCAGAGCCGACATTGAGGTTGTAGCTGTTGCCGAGGAACTGCATCTCGATCAAATCGCCGATGAGCAGGTTGGAACCGCCGCCCAGCATACGGCTGATGACAAAGGTGGACACCGCCGGGACGAACACCATCGTGATGCCGGTGCTGATGCCGGGGATGCTCATGGGGATGAGCACCCGGAACAGAGTCTTGGTGGTGGAAGCGCCCAGATCCTGCGCCGCCTCCACGATGCTCTGGTCGATTTTGGTCATGCTGGTGTAGAGGGGCAGGATCATATACGGCACATAGTTGTACACCATGCCCAGCACCACAGCGCCGGAGGTATTCAGCATGTTGTAGGGTCCAAGGCCAAAGACGCCCAGAACGGCGTTCACAGGGCCGTTGAGGCTCAGCAGACCCATCCATGCGTAGGTACGGAGCAGGAAGTTCATCCACATGGGCAGCATCACCAGCATCAGCATGATGTGCTGCTTGTTGACGCGCAGCCGGGAGAGGAAATAGCCCACCGGAAACGCGATGATGAGGCAGACGACGGTGGAGATGATGGCCAGCAGCAGGCTGCGGGCGAACACCGAGCCATAGCCGCTGACGGTCACCAGATTGTCCAGCGTAAAGCTGCCGGCGGAGTCGGTGAGGGCGTAATACACCACGATGAACAACGGCACCACCGTGAACAGCACCATCCATACAAAGTACGGATAGGCCAATTTCTTATCGTAAATCTTCATGCGGCCTCACCCCTCCGAACGCGACATGATATGGATCTCGTTGGGGCCGATGCGCATACCGATGGTCTCGCCGGGCGTGCAGGCGCGGGTGGAATGGATGAGCCACTCACGGCCCTCGCACTCCACATGCATCTCGAAGTGGACGCCCTTGAAGATGACGTCATTGACGACGCCCACCAGCTGGCCTTCCACCGGAGAGACCACTTCAATATCCTCGGGGCGGACGACCACCTGTACGCTCTCCTCCCGGGCAAAGCCGCGGTCCACGCAGGGGAACTCGACGCCCGAGAAGGAGACGAGGAAATCGCGGTGCATCACGCCGTCCACGATGTTGGAGTCGCCGATGAAGTCGGCAACAAAGGCGTTCTTGGGCTCGTTGTAGATGTCCTCGGGGGTGCCGATCTGCTGCACCTTGCCGCCGTTCATGACGACGACGGTGTCGGACATGGTCAGGGCCTCTTCCTGGTCGTGGGTGACGTAGATGAAGGTGATGTTCATCTCGCGCTGCAGGCGCTTGAGTTCCAGCTGCATCTCCTTGCGCAGCTTGAGGTCGAGGGCGCCCAGAGGCTCGTCGAGAAGCAGGATCTCCGGCTCATTGACCAGGCTGCGGGCGATGGCCACGCGCTGCTGCTGGCCGCCGGACATCTGGCCGATGCTGCGGCGCTCGAAGCCCTTCAGGCCCACGACTTCCAGCATATCCCGCACCTTGCGGCGGATGGTCTCTTCGTCCATCTTCTTGAGGCGGAGGCCGAAGGCCACATTCTCAAAGACGTTCAGGTGGGGGAACAGCGCATATTTCTGGAACACGGTGTTCACCGGACGCTTGTAGGGCGGTACGCCTGTGATGTCCTCTCCTTTCAGCAGCACCTTGCCGGACGTCGGTTCCAGAAAGCCCGCGATGAGGCGGAGGGTGGTGGTTTTGCCGCAGCCGGAGGATCCCAGCAGCGTCACAAACTCTTTGTCATGGATGTCGAGGTTCAGCCCATCCAGGATGCGCTGACCATCAAATTCCACTACGATGTCTCGCAGCGAAACGATCACCGAGTTGTTCATTTTTTCCTATATCCTCCTTGTAACTCAGATACGAAAAAAGACAGGGTATCTGCCCCATCCTCTCGTACCAGGGTGACTCATCCCCGCACAACATCCATGACGACCGTAACATTGCGCAGTTATTCTGCCCTGTCCTGTCTATCTTAAACAATCTTTGTCAAAATGTCAATCACTCTGCTGATGTTTGCCGAAACTTTGACTCCGAGGGGGCTTTTCCCACCCGGGTTTTACATCAATTTTGCATATAGCGTTTCCTTATACAGCATAAAAGCACCTGCAGTGCAGAACTGCGGGTGCTTTTGGGATAAATTCTCAGGTGTCGGCTTTCAGCTGCCGGGCCGTCAGGCAGAGGGCCTGCACGGTCTGGCCGTCCACGGTGTAGACAGAGCTGTCGCCCGACACCATCATATAATAGCCGTCGGTGCCGATGGCATACGTCAGGGTGACAGTGCCGTCTGCCGTCGTCACCTCTGCTGTCACCAGCGGGGCGTCGAAGCCGCAGGCGGAAGGGTCGGCGGCAGTGTCCTGCCCGGTGACATAGCTGGCCAGTGCGGCCAGCAGAGCGTCCGTCTTGTCGGTGTCCAACGCAGCATCCGGTTCATCTGTGAGCTGCCAGACGGTCTGGTAGGTGGTGCTGTCGGCCTCCGTGGGCTGGGAGACAGCCTGCAGTTTGACCTTCTCACCGCTTTGGAGGGTATAGCGCACGGCCTCGATGTCCGAGACGGTGATGCCCGCCGGGCTGAACGCCCCAAAGAGCTCCGCCTTCGTCTGCTCCATGCAGCGGAACCTGGCCGCGTCCACGGTGTAGACAGCGTCGCCGCCCTCCCGCCGGACGTACACATCCCCGGTGACGGGGTTCTCCGCTCCCACGGTAAGGGTGGTGCTCTCCCCCGCTGCCGAAACATTTACGACAAGCCGGGGCGCGTCGAAGCCGTAGTCCTCGCCGGGCTGCGCCTCGAGCTGGCGCTTGGCCTTCATGCCTGCCAGCGCGGTGCGGATGGTGCTGCAGGCCGAATCATCCAGATGGTAAGCCGGGTCCTCGGTCAGCGTCCAGCCGTCGTCGGAGGGCCGGAGCGTCAGCATCTCGCCGCCATACTGGATGGAGACGCTTTCCAGCGTGGCGGGGGTCCCATCCAGCAGCGGGATGCTGCCGTCCTCGGCCTCACTGGCGGCCTGTTCGGCCTTCTGGTTCGCGTGGGTCAGCAGGGCCAGCGCCGCCCCGGCGGCGAGGACGAACACCAGCAAAACGATGAGGGTACGCCGTTTTGTTTTCATGGCGTGCCTCCTTACTTACGGCGGCGCAGCAGCACCACCACTGCGCCCGCGGCCAGCACAGCCGCCGGGAGGATGAGGACGAACACCAGACCCAGCACAGCGGCGGTGTGACCCGAGATGGTGATGGGCGCAGCTTCCAGCGCCTTGGACTCCACGAGGGTGGTCCCCTCCTGCCCGGCCAGAGAGGCAGCGCAGCCCTGCAGGAAGGTCACGTTGCCGGGAACGGTCTGGTAGACGGCTTCGTTGTCCATGTTGCCGCAGTTGACCCAGATGACCTCTGCGCCGGTACTGTTATCGGAAGCATAGGCTGCCAGTGCAAAGGGGCCGTCGGGGTCGCCGTCTTCCTGCTCGGCGGTGGTCATCTCATAGCCCGCCGCCTTGCTGTAGGAGCTCTCGGTGCTGACCAGCAGGGCTTCCGAGGCGATGCCCTCCGTCTCGGTGATGGTGATGCCCTGCGCCATCTGCAGCAGGACGCGGCGGCTGGTGTCGATACCGTCCAGCGTGCCACTCTCGGTGTCGGTGGCGTAATCCGGCAGCAGATAGTAGGGGTAACCGTTCAGGTAATGGCCGCTGTCCCCTTCCACTACGAGTCCGGGCGTCCGGGTCAGGCCAAACTCGGCCATCAGGGCGTCAAGGTTCGGGGTGGAGTAATAGCTGTCGGTGGTGAGCATCAGATGTCCGCCATTTTTCAGGTAGGCACGCAAGGCCGACATCTCATCCACGAGGCCGCCCGCCGATGCAACGTCCTGCTGCGGGTCATTGATGATGAGCAGGTCGCAGTCGTCCGGGATGGTGTCCGTCAGCAGGTCGAGGGGGCTGACGGAGAGGTTCTGGCCTTCCAGCGCGTCGGTCAGGGTGTCGGTGAGGCGCTGTTCGCCGTGGTTGGTGGTGTAGTAGGCGTGGAGCTCTTCGCCGCTGGTGATACGATAGATGGCAGCAGTGAGCTTATTTTCGCCGCCGAAGGTCACACTGTAGCTGCCGGTGGTGTAGTAGTCGGAGTAGTCATAATCGTAGAGGTCGGACGCCGCCAGCACGGCGCTCTTCTCCCCCGAGACGAGGATGAGACTGCCGTTCTCAGCCGACTGCACGCCGTACTGGGCGGCGAAGGTCGGGTAGACGGCGGGGTCTTTCGTCTCCCACTTGATGTGGCTGCTCTCGGAGGCATAGCGGTCCAGCAGCTTTGTGATGATGGCGTCCTCGCTGCCCGTCTCGGCCAGATAATAGATGGTGACATCCTGCGTCAGGGCGTGGGCGATGTCCTTGGAGCTGCCGCTGAGGGTGTAGAGCCCGGCCTCCGAGAGGTCGAACTCGGTGTACTTCGTCGGAACGGCCCGGACGATGAGGTTGAGCAGGACGGCCAGCACGACCACCAGCACCGTGACCGCCGAGGCATAGATGCCGCTGCGCAGCCGCAGACGTTCCAGCGTGCCTGCGCTTTTTTTATCAAATTTCTTCATAGTCTGCCCCCCTCTCAGTTCCAGCGGCGCTTCTCGATGCCCTGCGCCGTAAAGAAGAGGAAGAGCACCGTCACCGTCAGATAATAAACCAGCGTCGGGATGGAAAAGCTGTTGTTGACGAACTCCTCAAAGGGCGCAAACAGGCAGAGGGCGCTCAAGACAGCGCTGAACGCCTCGGTGAGCCATGCGCTGCGCAGCAGGAACAGGGCGCTCAGCCCGGCGCAGAGGGCCGCAAAGCAGAAGCAGCCCAGCGTGAAGCTCCGGGTGCGCAGGCCCACCGCAAGGGAGGCTCCCGCCGACAGAGCCGTAAAGACCACCAGCGCCACGGCGCTCCCGGCGTTGAACATACTGCGGAGGCTAGGCATCATATAGGCCAGCAGCAGGGCCGAAAAGCCCATGACTGCCGCGATGATCTGGTTCTCCGTGAGGCCGGAGCAGAACTCGCAGACGGCGATGGCCGCACAGCCCAGCAGGAAATAGCACAGCAGCGCGGCGAAATTCGCCCCGCAGGCCGAGGCCGTGCCGCCCAGAAGCCAGAGCACGACGATCATGATGCCGTCGGCCAGACAGGGCAGCGCGAACACGGTGCAGAGGGCCAGATACTTGCCCACCACGATGCCCCACACGGACACCGGGCTGGTGAGAAGGAGCTGGTCGGTGCGGGCGCGGCGCTCTTCGGCCAGCGAGCGCATGGCCAGCACCGGGAAATAGAGCAGCAGCATGAAGATCGTGCGGTGGAGCGTATAGTAGCCAAAATCCGTCAGGCCGTAACCGAGGTTCAGGGCCAGAAAATAGATGCCGGAAGCCGCCAGCAGAAAGGCCGTGAGCAGATAGCCCATCATGCCGTGAAAAAAGCTGCGCAGCTCCCGCTTGTAGATGGCAAGCATCGAATCAGTCCTCCTTTTTATCCGAAGTCTCTTCCGGAGCCGTCAGCTCAAGGAAGAGCTCTTCCAAATCGCGCTCTTCGGCGGCAAGGTCCACGACAGCGGCCAGATGCCCCTGCGACAGGATGAGTGCCTTGTCGCAGACGGCCTTCACCTCACTGAGGATGTGGCTGGACAGGATGACCGTGTGGGTGCGGCCCAGCTCCCGGATGAGGCGGCGCAGCTCGATGACCTGCGCCGGGTCGAGGCCCACGGTGGGTTCGTCCAGAATGATGAGCTGCGGACTGCCCAGCAGCGCCTGCGCCACACCCACCCGCTGGCGGTAGCCCTTCGAGAGGCCGCGGATGAGCCGGGGCAGGACATCTTCCAGACCGGTACGGTGGGCGGCAGACTGCACCTGTGCCGGGCGGTCGGCTTTCTTGACGCCTTTCAGTTCGGCGGCAAAGTCGAGGTACTCGGCCACCGTCATCTCCGGATAAAGAGGAGGCTGTTCCGGCAGATAACCCACGCAGGCCTTGGCGGCGTCGGCTTCCTCGGGCAGCGGATGGCCCGCCACTGTCACCTGCCCCTCCGTGGCGGCAAGATAACCGGTGAGGATGTTCATGATGGTGGACTTACCGGCACCGTTCGGCCCCAGCAGGCCGTAGATGACGCCGTCCTCCACCGTGAAAGAGATGTCGTCCACTGCAAGGCGGCTGCCGTATTTCCTGGTGAGGTGGGATACTTCTATCACAAAAAACACTCCTTCTCTGCGGGTGTCCCCGGGAATATCTGCATCATTTTAGCCCGAAAATGTGTCAGAAATAAGATAAACCTGTGTGCGTTTCCAAATATTGTTTCTTTTGCGCTGATACGGCAGTTTTCGCGGCCGGACGCAAAAAGAGCGCCGCTCCCCGCAAAGGGAACGACGCTCTTGGAAGCCTTGTAATTGTTGCAATTACTTACGGCCGAAACGCTTGTTGAAGCGCTCAACACGTCCGCCGCTGTCGACCAGCTTCTGCTTACCAGTGTAGAAAGGATGGCACTTGGAGCAAACTTCGACGTGGATCTCGGGCTTGGTGGAACGAGTCTTGATGACGTTGCCGCATGCGCAGGTGATGGTGCAGTCAACGTAGTTCGGATGGATACCCTGTTTCATTCTTTTCACCTCATTTCTGGTTCTGACTTATTGGGGCCATATTTAATGTATGTGCCCATCACAACCTTCAATATCGGCTACCCCCTCGAGCGGCCTTGGAAACGATTGCCTTAATATTATATCACTCTCCGGAAAAATTGCAAGAGGATATTTTGACTTTTTTGCACTTTTTTCTGGAAAGTCCTTCTCTCCGCCCCGGAAAACGAACAAACCCGGCAGAAAACTCTGCCGGGCCGTTTCTGATTCCTCCAGCCTCACCCGGGAATGGGCGTTCCGGCTCCCGCAGGACAGCTGCTTTCCGCAAAAGCAGCTGTCAGAGCCAGAGCTCCAGGACAAGGCTTATCTGCATCGCATCCGAAAGACACGATGAAACGAATTTACCGGACAAAGTAAATGCCGTCGGCACCCTCCACATCCGAGATGGCGACCATGAGCAGCTCGCCCTCGTCCGTCCAGGTAAAGATGCAGGCGTAGCGCAGCTCCTCGCCGTTGTAGTCGAAGATGACGCCCACGCTGCCGTCGTCGAGATACTGGTAAGTGCCGTTCAGCGTGCCGCCGCCCTGGATCATCTTTGCGCCGCCTGCGGCGTCAAAGGTGAACTGCAGCGTACCGCCGTATGCCGCCAGAGACTTGTCCATCTCGGCCTGAGTCATCTCGCCGCCGTCGATGTAGCCGCCGGCAAACGACCAGACCGTGTTGCTCATGTCCGGCGTGTCTGCCTGCGGAAGCTCCCACAAAGAGTTTTCCTCTTCCAGCACAGCTGCCGTAGGGGCCGCATCCACAGAGATGGCCGGCGCGGCCAGCACCGGTGTCGAAAGCGAGGCCAGAAGTGCCGCGCTGAGTGCAAGAGAAGTGATACGTTTCATAAAACTTTTCCTCCTTGTGCGATATTCGGAGCGCACATTTTGTCTGGTTCCAGTATACTCTTTTCTGCCCCTGCGGCGGACAGTTTGACACGATTCGCCCCGAAACTGCGCTCAATCGACCCGGCTCACAGGGAAACGCGGAGGATGAATCTGCCCTCCTGCACCGAGAAATCCGAAAGCCCTTTATATTTTTCCACGATAGCGCAGATGCTGCGCACACCGATGCCGTGTCCTTCGGCGTGGGTCACCGGCAGGCCGTTTTCAAGCTGTATCCCCTCCGGACAGGGATTGACGAACCGCAAAAAGAGATGCCCGTTCTTTTCCCGGGCAGTAACTTCAATGTATGCAGGGCCATTCTCCGCTTTCATCCTGCGGCAGGCCCGGAGCGCATTTTCCAGCGCATTGGAGAGCAGCACGCAGAGGTCTGTCTCGGCCACCGAGATAAGCTGCGGGATATGAGCCTGAATGTTGAGCGGCACACCGCAGCTCTCCGCCCGGCCTGCAAAGGACGAGAAGATGAGGTTCGCAGCCTCGTTCTCGCAGTAGGTCGTCACCTTGCTGGCCTCTATCTCGGAGCAGATGCTCTGGATGTACTCCTGCGCCTGCTCTCCCCTGCCGTTCTCGATGCAGGCGGAGATGTATTGCAGATGGTGGCGCAGGTCGTGGCGGTAGGCGCGGGTCTGCTGCTGGGAGGTGCGCAGGGCCTCGATCTCCCGCACCGCCTGGCCGACCTGCAATTTGAGGTTGTTCCGGGTCTGTTCCAGCTGGCCGCGGGTGCGCTCCTCTGCCGAGACCCGGAGGACAAAGACGATATACGCCACGCTGCACACGAAGGGCATGAATTCCACCGCCGCCTGATTGCCCCGGGCGAGAAGGTCGGTATAGATGCGGGTCACATAATCAAAGAGGTAGCCTGCCAGCGGCACTACCCCGAACAGAAGCTGCATCGAGCGCGGATACCGGGCAAAGCTGCGGGCCGCCGGGGCAACATAGCGCAGCAATACCGCCAGCAGCGGCAGCGTGACCACCATCTCGACGGCGGGCTGCAGCCAGTTGATGCCCGGCACCATCGCAATGATCAGCAGTGCCACCCAGCGCCGGAGCTGACAGCACAGGTATGCCGCCAGCACCGAGATGGTGGGCCAGAGCCATTTTCCGCTGAGGACGCTGAGGATGATGGCAAGCGGCAGATGGGTGATAAGCGGATACATCTCCTGCATCGCCGTCCAGCTATCCATATAAGTAATGAGCGCCTGCATCAAGAGCATGGCTGCTGAGCCGACCGCCAATATGATGCAGTTCTTCTTCGTCCAGTGGATGTCGCAGAACGCCGCCGAGAGTGCGATGCCAAAGAGCGCCACGGCAGCGCCGTTTGGTACAGTAAGAGCGTTCACTACATGACCACCTGCTTTCGGTCAAAAATATAGCTCAGGTAGCGGTCCTTCGTTTCCGAATACTTCCCATGGGGCAGCGGCACCACGGCTCCGTCCTGCATCGTGATGGAGCGGGCTGCGATGTTGGCGATATACTCCATATTGATAAGAAAGGAGCGGTGGGGACGGAGGAAATTCGGGTATTCCACGAGCTGGTCGCAGAGGTCGTCCAGCCGACCCATGCTTTCCAGCACGACGCCGTTGTTCAGGTGAAACGTGAGCGTCCGCCCCATCACCTCGCAGTAGACCAGCTCTTCCAGCTCCAGGCGGACGATGCCGCTCTTGCTCCGGAGGATGAGGCTATGCTTCTGCTCCCTGGTGCAGGCCGCACAGGCCGAGTCCATCAGGCGGAAAAGTCCTCTCTCCGGATGGGCTTGAGCTGGTAATACCATGCATCCACCGCGTAGGATTCCACCGCAAACTCCGTGCTTGAAGTAAGGAAGATGATCTTCACATTCGAGTCATATTCCCGTATCTCCCGGGCCGCAGCCATCCCGTTTTCGCCCGGCATCAGGACATCCAGCAGGATGATGTCGAAGCGCGTTCCCTTCTCCACCTCCGCCATCAGCTCGACCGGGCTTTGATAAGACGTATGGGCAAAGTCCTGCCCGCGGTCAGCAGCATATTCTTCCAGCAGAGCTTCCAGCCGTCTGGTCTCTTGGGCCTCGTCGTCACAAAATGCGATCTTCAGCATAAGGGGATCTATCCATTCCCTTCTTTGTTTATTCTCTTTTATAGTATAGAGATTCTTGCTTTTTTCGTCAAGTTGTGATGGCAGTCCACTGGGCTGATCGCTTGCCGCCTGCGGGCGGCCGTGCTGCTCCGCCAACGATCACTTTTGCACAGAAAACAGGCCTCCTGCATTGGAAAATCGATGCAGGAGGCCTGTTATTACCATATTATGAGGGAACCGTAATTTATAATTTCGCACCCGGCAAATAAATAAAAAATGCCACAAAGAAATGACGCAGAAAAATATTCTTTTCAACCCGCCTGCTGCCGCTTATCCAGCCGCATCTTATCCGCGATCATCGCAATGAACTCCGAGTTGGTCGGTTTGCCGCGCAGATTGTGGATGGTGTAGCCGAAGTAGCTGTTCAGGGTATCCACATCGCCACGGTCCCATGCCACCTCAATGGCGTGGCGGATGGCCCGCTCTACCCGGCTGGCGGTGGTGCCGTTTTTCTTGGCGATCTCCGGGTAGAGACGCTTGGTGACGGCGTTGATGTACTCCGGCTCGTTCATGGTGAGCAGGATGGCATCCCGCAGGAACTGGTAGCCTTTGATGTGGGCAGGGACGCCGATCTGATGCAGAATGTCCGTGACCTTCAGCTCGTCGCTGTCCACGCTGGCCGTGATAAGCCGCTTCTGGTGGCCATGGGCGACCTTGAGCACCCGGCTGGCAAGGACATTCTCGTCGAAGGGTTTGACAAAGTAGTAGGCGAAGCCCTCATCCAGCAGCTCCTGGACCATTTCCTCGCTCTGGAAGGCACCGGTGACGAAAAACGTGGTGTGCGTTTCGCCGGCGGCGACATATTTCTGCTTGACGGCCAGAGCATCCAGCCCGGGCATGAAGGCATCCAGCAAAACCACCTGCGGCCGCACCGCAAGCATCTTCTGCAAAATCTGAAGGCCGTCTTTTTCCACGACGGTCACCTCTACGCCTTTTTGCTCCAGCGCCTCTCGGCAGGCTGCCGTAACATCCGCACTGGTATCCGACATCAAAAATCTTACTTTATCCATCGTACTATCCTCCAATGTGTGCAGTTCCCTTTACAGTCTAGATTTTACCATATTTTACCATGGATTGCAACAGGAAATTTTTACATTTTTTGGGATTTTCGTAAAAATCTTCTTGTTCATTCTGCGATCTGCGCTTCGGCATCGTTTTGAACGGCGTTTTTTGCCTGTTCGAGCATCGTCTGGGCGAAAATCCCGTAGCCTCGAGTGGGGTCATTGACCAGAACATGGGTCACAGCACCCACGAGGCGCCCATTTTGGAGGATGGGGCTTCCGCTCATGCCCTGCACGATGCCGCCGGTCGCAGACAGAAGCGAAGGGTCGATCACCCGGATGACCAGATTCCGGCGGGGGTCGGCGTCGCTGACCCGCTCGATCCGGATGCGGTATGCGCGGGGCGTTTCCCCCTCGATGGTGGCCCATATCTCAGCGGGGCCGGTGACGACTTCCTGCGCGAACGCGATCTCCCTCAGCTGGCCCGAGAAGTGGGTGCGCGTCGTGCCGTAGACGCCGTTCTCGCCGTTGATGCGGATGGTGCCGACGGCGTGGGCGCTCAGAAAATGGCCCTTTAGCTCACCGGGGCTTCCGGCCGTTCCGGCACTGCAGCCGGTTATCTCGCAGGGAACGATCTCGCCGCTGCGCAGGGCGACGCTTTCGCCGGTGTCGCTGTCGCTGATGGGGTGGCCCAGTCCCGCAAATACGCCGAGCTCCTCGTCGGCGAAAGTCAGTGTACCCACACCGGCGGAGGAGTCCCGCACCCACATTCCGGCCCGCCACTGCCCGGCGGCACCGTCCCAAACCGGGGTCAGGGTAGTCAGCTTCTGCTCACCGCTGCGGATATACACGACCTCCACGGACTGCCCCTCGGCGGCGTCCAGGGCTTCCTTTACGGCGTCATTGCTCTCGGTGCGGGTCTGCCCGATGCAGATGACCCGGTCGCCGAGGCGAAGCCCGGCCTCCTTGGCGGGATTCGATGTCCCGCCGTCAGCCTGCCCGATCTCCGAAAATCCCACGATGAGCGCCCCTTCGGAGAACATCTTGACGCCGAACGGTGTACCGCAGACGGTCACTCTGGGCCGCTCTGTCACCACCGCCCGGATGGTCTTGATGGGGAGCCACCCGCCCAGCGTCAGCGTCGTCTGGTAGCTGCCCACCGCCCGGGTGCTGGCGACATTCCGGCTCCCATGGCCGCGCTGCGGCTCGACCCATGCAAAGCGGGGGAGATATAAGGCTTGTCCCGGCTCCAGATAGACCCGGTCCGGCAGACAGCTGTACAGCCAGCCCAAAGCTGCTGCAAGAGCCAGCAGCAGATATGCCGCCGCAAGCTTTGCCCGCTGCATTCTCTTCACACCCATGGCCTCCCTCGCTGTTTTTGGGGTTATTATGCGGACGCAAAGAGGGAATTATCCTTCGGCAGTTGACTTTTGCGGCGAATCTTGCTACTATAAATAAAGTTTCCGTGCGGGAGTGGCGGAATGGCAGACGCGCTGGTTTTAGGCACCAGTTCCAACGGAGTGAGGGTTCGACCCCCTTCTCCCGCATAAAAAATGGCCCCAAGCTCAGGCTTGGGGTCATTTTTTTATCTTGCGGAGAAGAGGGGTCGAACAGCACGGCCGCCCGCAGGCGGCAAGCAATCAGCCCAGTGGGCTGTTGCTTAGTGCGCGGGTCCCACGAGTCAGGAATGTCTACGGGGACCTCAGCCGCTGATGGCCCCAAGCTCAGGCTTGGGGTCATTTTTTATCTTGCGGAGAAGAGGGGTCGAACAGCACGGCCGCCCGACGGTTCGTACCATGATATGGACAAATAATCCCTTTAATGAATCAGGCCGCTGTCTCTGTTTTACGGAGACGGCGGCCTGATTCATTATTTTTGACTACTTTTTGTCCCGGGGAAACCCGGGAAAAATCCTGCTATGACCTACTTTTTCTGACTACGATCCTGACTACAAAGTACCCGGCAAAAGCAGGCAATATCGCGCAGTATCTGGCAGTATCCGATAAACGCAGACAACAAAAAAACCACGAAATATCGACTTTCTATCGACATTCCGTGGATATCTTCTGGTGCGAGGGAGGGGATTTGAACCCCCAAGGATAAACCACACGCACCTCAAACGTGCGCGTCTGCCAGTTCCGCCACCCTCGCATATGAAGTTTTGATGCAATCTTGATTTCTCTCGGCCTTGAGGTCTAAGCCGCATCACTGACTGCTCAAGTATAATACCATACTCCCCCGGCGATGTCAAGCGTTTTCATAGATTTTTTTGCCATTCATATCTTGTAAATGGAGTTTCCGTGCAGAAATGACTTAAGAAGGAGGTTTTTGGAAATGACTTTTTTCAGATCCAGCAAACATCAAAGATTGTTGTGGAGTCTTTTGCTGCTTTCTGTCGGGGCGGCGGCGGGGTTCGGGCTGGGGATATTCTGCGGTGCAGAGCCGCCCGTAGGCTGCCGGGAGAGCGACCTGACCCCGGTGCCGGACGAAAGCTTCGTTTCCCCTGCCTCGGCGTCCTCCGTAGAAACGTCCCCGGAGCCGGAGCCGATGCCCGAGAAGTGGGTCTGTCTGACCTTCGACGACGGCCCCAGCAAGACGACGCCGGACGTTCTGTCCGCGCTGAACCGTGCCGGAGTAAAGGCGACCTTCTTTGTAGTCGCCACCGGCAACAACGACAAATATCTTCCCCTCATCTCTGAGGCTGCTGCCGCCGGGCATCAGATCGCGCTCCACTCCGCCTCCCACGAGTACAGCGACATCTACCAAAGTTCGGACGCTTACTGGAAGGACATCGACCTGTTAAAGGAACGCCTCTCCCCTTACGTCCGGGCCGACGGCCTGCGGTATCTGCGCTTCCCGGGTGGCAGTACCAACACCGTGAGCCGCCGCTACGGCGGGCGCGGGCTGATGCAGCAGCTCAAAGAAGAAGTCACTGCAAAAGGCTACGCCTATGTAGACTGGAACGTCTGTGCCGAGGACGCCGTGGGCGGCAAGCCCAGTGCAGGCACCATCTTCCGCAACATCGTGCGGGAGACCGGCGAGCAGACCCAGTGCATCGTGCTGATGCACGACTCGGCCACCACCCGCACCACTGCCGAAGCCCTGCCCGACATCATCCAGTGGTACAAGGACAACGGTTTCGCCTTCCTCACGGTAGAGCAGGCCGTCCCCCTGCCCACGACATAGCAAAAAGCCCCGGAGGGCCTGCCAGACGGCAGACTTTCCGGGGCTTTGGTGCGTAGAAGCAGCTTACTCAGCGGCCTGATTGAACAGGACGAAGGCACGATAAGCCATGTACAGGTCGGTCTTGTGGATGACCTCGAAGGGAGAGTGCATGGACAGCACAGGCACACCGATGTCGATGACAGGGATGCCGCGGTTGGCAACATACTTTGCGATGGTGCCGCCGCCGCCCAGGTCGAGGCGGCCCAGCTCACCGATCTGCCATGCAACGTTGTCGGCGTCCATCATGCGGGTGACATAGCCCACCAGCTCGGCAGAAGCGTCGTTTGCAGCGCTCTTGCCGCGGCTGCCGGTGTACTTGAACAGCGCGATGCCGCGGCCTGCGTAGGTGCCGTTCATCGGCTCGAAAGCGCTGGCCCAGCTCGGGTCGTAAGCAGCGGTGACGTCGGCGGACAGGCAGACACTGTTGCGGAAAGCAATGATGTCGTCCTGACCGGCGGTGCGGCAGAGCTCCTGCATGAAGTGGAAGACGTACATGCTCTGCATACCGGTGACGCCGTCGGAGCCGATCTCTTCCTTATCGGTCAGGACGCAGACGGTGGTGAAGGCGGGATTCCTGGTGGCGATCTCGGCCATCAGAGCGGGGTATGCATCGACGCGGTCATCGTGGCCGTAGCCGCCGATCATGGAGCGGTCGAAGCCGACGTCGCGGGACTTATAAGCGGGGACGATCTCGATTTCAGCGCGTGCAAAATCCTTCTCGGTGATGCCGTACTTCTCGTTGAGGAGGATCATGGTGTTCAGCTTGACAGCTTCCTTCACTTCCTTGTCGTCCACAGCGTCGGAGCCGATGAGGATATTCAGCTCCTCGGCGCGGATGCCGTCGCTCAGCTTGCGCTCGCTCTGCTCAGCGCTCAGATGGGGCAGCAGGTCGGTGATGCAGAAGACGGGATCGTTCTCGTCCTCGCCCACGTTCACGGAGACGGTGGTGCCGTCAGCGCGGGAGAACACGCCGTGGATGGCCAGCGGCATGGTGCCCCACTGATACTTGCGGATGCCGCCGTAGTAGTGGGTCTTGAAGTAGCTGAGGTGGTCAGACTCGTACAGCGGGGTCGGGCGCAGGTCCAGACGGGGGCTGTCGGTGTGAGCGATGACCAGACGGAAGCCGTCCTCGAAGCTGCGGGTGCCGATGGTGGAAGCCACGATGGCCTTGCCCAGCTGGCTGAAATAGACCTTGTCGCCGGGGGCGTAGGTCTTCTTCGGGTCGAACTGCTGGTAGCCTGCATCCTTGAGCATCTGCTCGCTCTCAGCGGCCACCTCGCGCTCGGTCTTGCCTGCGTCGAGGAATTTCTTGTAGCCCTCAGCGAATGCGTGGGCCTCCTGCTTGACGGCGGCGGACTTGTCGCCGACGTAAGCGGGCTTAAACAGCAGCTTTTCAGCCAGCTGCTGGTTCGGAGTTTTTTCTGCCATAGGATTTCTCCTGCCTTTCTGTTTTCTTATACTTGTTGGAAGCTGTTTTCACGGCCATTGCACACCGTCTGAACGGCCTTTTTGCCCGCAGACTGCGTTGCTTTCTCTTGCGATCCGTCAGGATCGCTGCGAAAAATCGCCTTGCCTGCAAGCAAAAATCCTCGTTCATCCGGCACACTCTGGCCATGAAAACAGCTTCATCTATCAAAGACCCGCAGGTTTTTGGCCTGTCGGTTCTTCTTCATTGGTTGAGATTCAGCTGCCGTAGAGCCGGGTATAGACGGCGTAGCTGGCGGTTATCTTTTCGACGTAATGGTGCATCTGGTTATAGGGGAAGCCTTTCAGGGTCTGTCCGTCGGAGGAATGCTCTTCCATCCGCAGCAGATTATCTACTGTCCCCCATCCGCTGTGGTAGGCGGCGGCAGCGGTAGCCACATCGCCGCCGTACCGCTCCATGCAGAGATGGATGTAGTAGCAGCCGAAGCGGATGCTGACGTCAGGGTCGTAGAGTTCATCAAAGGTCAGGCCCTCATCCGGCGCAATCTTGCTGCGCAGCCAGATAAAGGTCTCCTCGGTCATCTGCATCAGCCCCCGGGCCTCCACGCTGGAAGTGGCAGCGGGGTCGAAGCCGCTCTCCGTGCGGATGAACGCATAGACCAGCAGCGGGTCGAGCTCGTATTCTGCGGCCCACTGCTCCACCTGCCGGCTGTATTTGCGGGGGTAGAGCAGCCGGTCGGCCTCCCGGGCGAGGGGCGGCAGAGCCATCAGGAGCACTGCCGCGATGCAGACCAGCACCACCAGTCTGCGCAGCAGTCGGAACAGCGTTTTCAAGCGCAGCATCCCTCCTCGATGAGAGCGTCACAGAGCTCGTTTGCTGCCTTCGCCAGCGCCTCACGGGTGGAGGTGTTGGGCAGGATGTAGTCTGCCCTGGCGGTCAGCACAGCCTCCGGCGTCTGGGCGTTGAGGCGGCGGGCGGCCATCTCAGGCGAGATGCCGTCCCGGGCCGCGATGCGCTCCACGCTGACTTCAAACGGTGCCGTGACCACGCAGAGCTTGTCGCACTCGGCCTCTGCCGCCGTGCCGATGATGACCGCGCCGTCCAGCACAAAGAGCTTCGCCCCTGCCTGCTGCGCGGCCTGTTTGGCGGCGCGGATGCGGCGGACGATCTCCGGGTGGGTCAGCGCGTCGAGCGCAGCTTTCCCCTCGGGCGTTGCAAAGGCGCGGTCAGCCAGCAGGCGGCGGTCGAGGGTGCCGTCTTCCTTTATAATATCTGCCCCGAAGCGCTCAGCCAGCTGGGGCAGCAGCGGTGAACCCGGAAGCAGGATCTCGCGGGAGAGCTGGTCGGCGTCTGCCAGCGGGATGCCCCGGGCCGCGAACACTGCCGTGACCGTCGATTTGCCGCAGCCGCTGCGGCCGGTGATGCCCAGCGTCATCATAGCTTTATCACCCGGAACGCAGCCGCGCGGATGAGGCGGTTATAGACGGCCATGGACAGGCCGCCTTTCTGGGGGCAGCGGGCGTAGACCACCGCATCGCCCTGCTCATCCAGCGCACGCAGGGAGCGGAAGATGTGCTTTGCCTGGTCGGCTCCGTCCCCCTCCCGGCCATACTCCACACAGGGTACGCCCAGCTTTTCGGCCTCGCCGGTAAAGCAGAGGCAGCTGGGGTTCTCAGCGGCGTGGGCATCCACATAGGCTTTGAACTGCTCGAAGGTGCCGTCCAGAAGGGTCACATCCGCCTTGGGGGCGTAGTGCTTATACTTCATGCCGGGGCTGCGGACGACCGCGCCCTCCGGCAGCTTCTCGAGGATGGCCTTGGAGACTTCCACTTCCTCGCCCAGCGCACGCTCGAGGTCCTCCAGCGTGATGTGGCCGGGACGGAAGAGGGTGGGCTTTTCGCCCACCACCGACACGACGGTGGACTCCACGCCCCAGTCGCACTCGCCGCCGTCCAGAATGAGGGGCAGGCGGCCATCCATATCGGTAAAGACGTCCTGTGCGTTGGTGGGGCTGGGCTTGCCGGAGAGGTTGGCCGACGGGGCCGCAAAGGCGCAGCCGCTGGCCTCGATGACAGCCCGTGCCACCGGGTGGCTGGGCATCCGGATGCCCACGGTGTCCAGACCGGCACAGCACTCCGCCGCCACCTCGGGGCCGCGGGGCATGATGATGGTCAGCGGGCCGGGACAGAACGCCGCCATCAGCAGCTGGGCGCGTTCCGGCACCTCGCTGACGAGGCCGTGCAGCATCTCAGGGCCTGTGACGTGGACGATGAGGGGATTGTCCTGCGGACGTCCCTTCGCCACAAAGATCTTGCTCACGGCCTCGCCGTTGCGGGCATCGGCCGCGATGCCGTAGACTGTCTCGGTAGGCAGGGCTACCAGCTCGCCCTGCCGCAGAAGCTCGGCTGCGCGGGCAATGCCCTCTGCGTCAGCCGGGCGGACTTCAGTATTGATACTCATACGAATCATCGCTCTTTTCTTCTGTAAAGCAATTATTCTTTACAGCTTTTCGTGCGCATTCTGCGCAAGTTTATGCGTTTAGCTTTTGCAGTCTCTCAGCCTGCTCACGGGTGGCGAGGGCGTCGATGATGTCGTCCAGATTGCCGTCCATGATCTTGTCGAGGTTGTGTACCGTCAGGCCGATCCGGTGGTCGGTGCAGCGGTCCTGCGGGAAGTTATAGGTGCGTATCTTCTCGCTGCGGTCCCCTGTTCCCACCTGACCGACGCGATCGGCGTTGATGGCGTCCTGCTGCTCCTTCTGCTTCTGGGCCAGCAGGCGGCTGCGCAGGATCTCCAGAGCCTTGTCCTTGTTCTGGAACTGGCTGCGCTCGTTCTGGCACTCGACCACGGTTCCGGTGGGGATGTGGGTGACGCGGATGGCGCTGGACGTCTTGTTGATGTGCTGGCCACCCGCACCCGAAGAGCGGAAGGTGTCGATGCGCAGATCTTTCATGTCCAGCGCAAAGTCCACCTCTTCGGCCTGCGGCATCACGGCCACGGTGGCCGTCGAGGTGTGGATGCGGCCCTGCGTCTCCGTCTCGGGCACACGCTGCACCCGGTGGACGCCGCTCTCGTACTTGAGGCGGTTGTAGGCGCCCCGGCCATTGACCGCAAAGACGGCTTCCTTGGTTCCGCCGAGCTCCGTCTCGTTGAGGTTCAGCAGCTCCATCTCCCAGCCCCGGCTCTGGACGTACATGGTGTACATCCGCACGAGGCTGTGGGCGAACAGCGCAGCTTCCTCGCCGCCGGCACCGGCGCGTATCTCCATGATGACGCTTTTCTCGTCGTTTGCGTCCTTCGGCAGTAGCAAAATTTTGAGATTATTTTCCAGCTCTGCCACATCCTGACTTTTTTCGCTCAGTTCCTGCTGTACCATAGCCTTAAAGTCCGCGTCGAGGGGCTCGTCCCCTTCCAGCAGGGCTTTCGCCTGTGCCAGGTGGTCCTGCGCAGTGGTGAGGGCGTGGTAAGCGTCCACCACCGGCTGTGCTTCATGGTACTCCTGCATCAGGCGGCGGAACTGTGCCGGGTCGGCGGCAGTTTCGGGCTGATTGAGACGGATAGAAAGTTCTTCGAACCGGCGGCAGACGGCCTCCATTTGGGAAGTCAGATTCGGCATATCAGGCAGTTCTCCTTACAAAACAGTTTCTGAATGTGCTGTGCCGCCGGGCTATTCCTGGCCCGATTTGATGACCTTTTTGATGTTCTTCTCGATCTTTGCCCGGGGCAGCATGACCTCGCGGCCACAGCCCGTGCAGCGGATCTTGAAATCCATGCCCACCCGCAGCACCTCGAAGCTTGCTGCTCCGCAGGGGTGCTGTTTGCGGGTGAGGATGGTATCGCCGACTGCAATGTCCATATTGAATCCCTCCTGTCTGCACATTTATAGTACAGGCCGTGTGTCCAAGAGAGTGACACACATCTATAGTATAATCCAAACTCGTATAAAATGCAAATGCAGCTGCATATGGTTTAGAAGCCACTTTCATAAGCATTGCACACCGCTTGAGCGGTCTTTTTGTCAGCACACTGCGTTGCTTTCCCTTGCAATCCGTCAGGATTGCTGCGGAAAATCGCCTTGTTTGCTGACAAAAATTCTCGCCATTCGGCGCACCCTGCTTACGAAAGCAGCTTCTTTTATAGCTGCAATGCTACCCAAAAAAACAGAGAAAGAGGAATGAAAGATGATGCAAGCGTTTCGTACCGAAAACAACTACCGCAATGCTTCCCGCCTGAGCGCCGCCGAACTGCGGGCCGCGATGGCCAGCCGCGAGATCTTGCAGAGCACGGCGCTGGCCTTCGACACCCAGCGTCAGCTCCGGTTCGAGTTGGGCGGCTGCCGGGCTGTAATGCCCTTCGGGCAGTGCGCCGACGGGGCCGACACCGGCAGCGTACGGGACATCGCCGTACTGACGCGGGTAGGCCGGCCCACCTGCTTTGTCATCGAGGGCATCGACACCGACGAAAACGGACAGACTGTCTACCACCTCTCCCGCGCTGAAGCCCAGCGGATGTGCAAGGCCGAATACCTCGACCAGCTCCAGCCCGGCGACATCCTGCCCTGCATCGTGACCCACATCGAGCCCTTCGGCGCGTTCTGTGACGTAGGCTGCGGCATCAGCGCCCTGCTGCCCATCGACTGCATGTCGGTGAGCCGTATCTCCTCCCCTGCCGACCGGGTCAGCGTGGGGCAGCAGATCCTCTGCGCCATCAAGAGCCGGGACGCACAGGGGCGGTTCGTGCTGACCATCCGGGAGCTGCTGGGTACCTGGGCCGAGAACGCTGCCGCCTTTACGGTGGGCGAAACGGTGGTGGGCATCGTGCGGAGCGTGGAGGAGTACGGCACCTTCATCGAGATCGCGCCCAACCTCGCGGGCCTCGCCGAGAGCTGCCCCGACCTGCGGCCCGGACAGGCCGTGAGCGTCTACATCAAGAACATCCTGCCCGAGAAGATGAAGATAAAGCTCGTCATCGTCAACCACGCCCTCAGCCAGAGCCACCGCTTTGAGCTGCGGTACTTCATCACCGAGGGCCACCTCGACCACTGGCTCTACTCCACCCCCGAGAGCCACAAGCGCATCGAGACGGATTTTTCGGTCATGGCTTGCAATCCGGCGTGAAACCCTTTATACTATAGTTAATACTATAGAACACGGGAGATGGGAGTAACAATGGCCGCCAACGATGCTTTTACCGCCGGTGTGCGTCCCGGTGGGCTGACCAACAGCACCGAGATACGATTGCTGCTGTGTTATCTTGTCAAGAACGCCGGGCCTATCACACGGACGGAGATCGAAAACGCCCTGATGGAAGAGGCTTTGGTAAATTATTTTGAGATCGGCTCCTGCCTGGACGACATCGCCCGGCAGCAGCTCGTGACGGCGGACGGCGACCGGTACACCATCACCGACAAGGGCCGGAAGGTGGCGCAGGAGTTGGCCTACGACCTGCCCCGCAGTGTGCGGGAAAAGGCGGTCGCCGCCGTGCTGCGCAGCCAGACCTGGGCGCGCAAGGAAGCCGAGTACAGCGCCCGCATCAGCGAAAAGGCCGACGGCCATTGCTCCGTGCGCTGTCAGGTGAAGGCACTGGACAGCGAGCTGTTCTGTCTGGACATCGGCACTCCCGACCGGCTGAGCGCTGAGATGGTAAAAAAGCAGTTCATTTTGAAGGGCAATGAGATTTACCAGATGCTCATTACCAAATTGACCGAAGAAGAGAAATAGCATAAAAGTCCGCTGCACGTTGGTTTCGTGCAGCGGGCTTTTTGTCAGATCAAGATACAGATAAGTCCGGTACAACCCTCGTTGATGACCCGTTCCAGCGTCTCCTGCAAACGGCCCCGGGCCTCCTGCGGCATATGGAGCAGCTTGTTCTGCAGGCCGTCGTTGACCAGCTCGTGGAGGCTCTTGCCGAAGATGTTCGACTCCCACAGGCGGACGGGGTCGTCCTCGAAATCCTTCAAAAGGCTCTGCACCAGGTCTTCGCTCTGCTTCTCCGTCCCCACGATGGGACTCAGCTCGGTGTGGATGACCGCCTTCATCATGTGGATGGACGGCGCGCTGGCCTCGAGACGGACGCCGTACCGCCCGCCCTGCCGGACGATCTCGGGCTGTTCCAGCGAAAGCTCGTCGATGGACGGCATCACGATGCCGTAGCCGGTGGCCTCCACCTGCTCCATCGCACTGCGTATCTTCTCGTAGGCACGCTTGGCTTTGGCCAGCTCGATGATGCAGGGCATCAACCCGGCTTCGTCGCCGATTTCGAGGCCCGTCTGCTCGCTGAGCACCTTATAAAACACCTCGGGCTTGAGCAGCACCGTGATGCGCACTACGCCGTCGGCGAGGTTCATCCCGCTGAGGGCGGCGTTTTCCACAGCCTCGCAGTCCAGCGCCGCCCGGCCGGAGTCGGAGACGTCCTTCATCCGGGAAATTTTCTCAGAAAGCTGCATGGCCGCTGTGTATACCTCGGTCTGGAGCCAGTGGCCTTTGTCCAGCATCGTCACCCAGCGGGGCAGGGCGAAATCCAGCTCCCGCACCGGAAACTCGTAGAGCACTTTTTGCAAAATCTCGCCCAGCTGCGCCTCGTCGAGGTCGAGGCAGCTCACAGGCAGAACGGTCCGGCCATAGCTCTCTTCCATTTCCGCCGCCAGCATCTTTGTCTCGGGGGCGTCGGGGTGGGTGCTGTTGAGCAGGATGACGAAGGGCTTGCCCAGCGCTTCCAGCTCGTCGATGACCCGCTTTTCTGCCGGGATGTAGTTTTCGCGGGGTATCTCGCTGATGGTTCCATCGGTGGTGACGACGATGCCGATGGTGGAGTGGTCCCGGATGACCTTGCGGGTGCCGGTCTCGGCAGCGAGGTCGAAGGGGATCTCCTCGTCGAACCAGGGGCTTTTGACCATCCGGGGCTTGTCATTCTCCTCGTGGCCCATGGCCCCCTCCACCATGTAGCCCACGCAGTCGATGAGCCGGATGCTGCACTCTCCCCCGCCCTCCAGCGCCAGCGGCACCGCCGCCTCCGGGATGAACTTGGGCTCTGTGGTCATGATGGTGCGCCCCGCTGCCGACTGGGGCAGCTCATCGCGGGCGCGGAGCTTCGCGTCCTCCGGGCCGATGGCGGGCAGCACCAGCTTTTCCATAAACTGCTTGATGAGGGTGCTCTTGCCCGTGCGCACCGGCCCCACCACACCAATGAGGATGTCGCCGCCGGTGCGGGCTCCTATCTCGCGGCAGACTGCCGCCTGCTCGATTCGTTCCTGCTTTGCCAAAATGCTCTCCCCTCTCTTCCCATTTGAAAGCCATTTGGAAGAAATTTATGCGACGGCGGGAGGAATTAGTACGATGCAAAGCAGCGCATCACCGTCAAAATCATACTTTATTCAAAAAAATCCAAAAAAATTGCAAAAATCTGTTGACAAGGCCGTCTCATCCGAGTATAATATCTCATGTCGCCGGCGCTTCGGTAGGGAGGCAACGGCTGATGACCGGGTGTAGCGCAGTTTTGGTAGCGCGCTTGAATGGGGTTCAAGAGGCCGTGAG
>ENA-UOIV01000871-UOIV01000871.1-human-gut-metagenome-genome-assembly--contig:-C59-NODE-871-length-29528-cov-31.451803_pt1 | contig 29528 bp, 24 predicted proteins | sample MGYA00242333_ERZ723880 | MGnify/ENA metagenome assembly ERZ723880 | reverse complement strand
AACCCTCGCCGGGGGTTCCCCCTTTTATTTTATTGCACTTTGTACGTGTGCGCCGATACGTTGGGAGGTGGTCGTTGCCCTGTCCTGCGATTCGACCCCATTTCTTTGGTGCTTGCCCAAAGAAACGGTGTCGAGCCGCCAAAGAAAAGCGCTTTTTTACCCCGGCGGCTCCACCATTCGCGTGAGCGCTACTGCTTTGTGGACGGGACGTTCCTCGCCCGACTTGGGGCGGGGCTGGTGCGGGCTTTTCGCCTTTACTTTCCCAGATGCCCGGCCAAAACTCCGCTGGACCAGGCCCACTGGAGGTTGTAGCCGCCGCAGTCGCCGTCGATGTCGAGAACCTCGCCGCAGGCGAAGAGGCGGGGGCAGAGGCGGCTCTCGAGGGTCCGGGGATCGAACTCGGAGGTGCGTATCCCGCCCGCGGTGACCTGGGCGTTGGCAAAGCTCTCCGTGCCGCGCACGGGCAGCTTGAACCGCTTGCAGGCCCCGGCCACGGTCCTCAGCTCGCGCTCCGAGAGCGCCGAGAGCGGCGCGGAGGCTTCGACGTCCGCGTATTTTATCAGCATCCGGCCCAGCCGGTTGTGGACGCTGCCCGTGAGCAGCTCCGAGGCCGGGAGCTCCGGGGCTGTTTTCACCCGGTTTTGCAGGTGCGCGAGCACCTCCGCCGCAGTGTAGTCCCGCAGGAAGTCTATCTCGAGCTCCATCTTCGCGTCGCCCGCCTCGGAGACCGCGCGGGAGACGTCGAAGGCCGCCGGGCCGGAGACGCCCGCCTCAGTGAAGAGCAGCTCGCCGCAGCTTGAGGCCAGCAGCCCGCCGCGCGAGAGGACGCGGAGCGCACAGTCGGCCTTGATGCCCTTGAGCGAGCGCGGATACATCGGCTCCGTCGTTATCTGCACCAGCGCGGGGCGCAGGGCCGTGCGGGTGTGGCCGAGGGCCTTCAAGAGCTCGTAGCCGTCCCGGCCTCCGCCCAGCTTCTCGCCCGCGAGGCCGCCGCAGGCGACGACGACGGCGTCAAAGCTCCGCTTGTCGCCGCTCTCCGTGGTCACGGAGTAACCGGGGCCCGCGCGACGGAGCTCCCGCACGCGGTCGCCCGCGATGAGCTCCACGCCCGCGGCGTCCAGGGCCTGACGCAGCACGTCCACGACGCTGTTGGCCGAGTTCGAGAGCGGATAGACCCGCCCGCCCCACTCCTCGCGCGCGAGGAGGCCGAGGCCGCGGAAGAAGTCTAGCGCCGCCTCGCTCGGGAAGGCCTCGAGCGCGGGACGGACGAAGTCCGGGGCCTCGCCGTGGTAGTTCGACGGCCCGGCCCCGGTGTTGGTGAGGTTGCAGCGGCCGTTGCCGGTGGCCATGAGCTTGCGGCCCACGCGGGCCTGCCGCTCGTAGAGCGTCACCTCATGCCCCAGCCGCGCCGCGGTGAGCGCCGCCGTCATGCCGGAGGCGCCCGCGCCTATGACCGCGGCTCTCACTGCTCGTAGATGCCGCCGCCGATGAACTCGCGGACCAGCGAGTCGGGCGCGACAAGGTCGTTGTCGATGTGTCCGAAGAGCTGGATGGCCGGGAGCACCTGCTTGAGCTCCTCATAGCGCTCGATGCCCTCGGGGATGGAGGAGAAGAGCTCCGTGGCGATGTGGTTCATGACCGGCAGCTCGTACTCGAGCGCGGTGTCCAGCATGAGGTTGGCCTTGTTCTTGAAGGGGCTGATGTAGAGCTTTTCGCCGCGGCGGACGTTGGCCCACATGGCTATGGTCTTGGCCGGGTCGTAGGCGCGGAAGAGCTTGTCGCGCACCGTGCGGCGCACGAGGCGCATCCAGGTGCCCTTGAACACCACGCTGCCCTCGAACTCGACGTTGGAGCGCGCGGAGATATAGAGCTTGAAGGCTTCCGGGTGCTTGGCGGTGATGTCGTCGTTCAAAGCGTGGATGCCCTCGAAGATGACGATCTCGTCTTTTTTGAGCTTGAGCGACTTGGAGGGCTCGAGCACGCGCATCTGGCGGGCGAACTCGTACTTCGGCACGAGTATCCTCTCGCCGCGCGCGAGCTTGGTGAAGTGCTCGTTGAGGAGGTCCATGTCCATGCACTTGGGGCTCTCGAAGTCGATGTCGCCCTCCTTGGTGCGCGGCGCGGTGGCGGGGTCTACGGTGCGGAAGTAGTTGTCCATGCTGATGGTGTAGGTCCTGATCCCGCGCTTGGTCAGCTCCTCCTCGATCTTCTGCGCCGTGGTCGTCTTGCCGCTGCCGGAGGGGCCGGAGAGCAGGACGATGGGGCTGGCCTTGAGGTTGTCCGCTATCATGTCCGCCGCGCCGCTGATCTTTTCGGCGTACCTCGCGTCGCAGTCGGCGAGGAAGCCCTTGGGGTCGGCCACGGTGCGGTAGTTTATCTCCTTCAAGCTAAACGCCATAGAACTCACCTATCCTTTCCTTCCCGGCGGCAAAGCCGGGGGCGGCGTTTATGTATTCCTGGGGGTATTTGGGTGCGATGAAGCGCTTTATCTGCCTGCCGTCGGCGGAGATAAGCTTGGTGGAGCCGCCCGCGCCCATGGCGATGATGGAGCAGAGCTCCTCCATGATGCAGATGTTGTAGAGGTTCTCGGTGCCGGGCATGGCCCAGCCGACGTTCTCAAAGCCGCCGGCCATGTTCTTCTGGCGGTAGAGATAATAGGGCTCATACCCGCTGCCGCGCAGGCGGGCCATCGCCTCGTCGAGCATCGCGCGCACCTCGTCCGCCTCGGGCAGGCCCCTGCCTGCGAGCGTGAGGCCGGAGCCGCGCTTGAGGCTTAGCGTGTGCACGGTTATATTCTCCGGCGCGAGGGCGAGCACCTCGTCCAGCGTGCGGGAGAAGCCCTCCGGCGTGTCAGTGGGCAGACCGGCGATGAGGTCCATGTTGACCTCGAGCCCTCCGCACCTTCGCACGAGGGCGAGCGCGTCCACGATGTCCTGCGCCGTGTGGCGGCGGCCTATGGCCTCGAGGACGGAGTCCGACATGGTCTGCGGGTTCACGCTGACCCGGCCCACGCCGCGGGCGCGGAGCGTCTCCAGCTTGTCGAGGCTTATCGTGTCCGGCCGCCCGGCCTCGACGGTGTATTCCCGCAGGGCCGAGAGGTCGAACTCGCGCTCAAGCTTGGTGCAGAGCCGCTCGAGCTGAGCGGCCGAGAGCGTGGTGGGCGTGCCGCCGCCCATGTAGATGGAGACCGGGCGGAGCCCGGCGCGGCGCACCTCGGCGGCCGTGGCCTCGATGTCCAGCATCAGCGCGTCCATGAAGGGCTCGATGAGCTTCATGCTCTTTTCCACCGACTGGCTGACAAAGCTGCAATAGGCGCAGCGAGTGGGGCAAAATGGAATGCCGACGTAGAGGCAGACGTCCCGCTCGCCCAGGCTCCGCTCTGCCTTCTGCGCCGCGAGGGCGGAGTCGAGGCAGAGCTGGGCGCGCTCCTCGGAGACGAAATATTCGCGCTTGAAGCGGCTCTTGGCCGCGCGGGGGGAGAGCCCCTCGCGCAGATAGCCGTCCATGAGCTTGGCCGGGCGCACGCCGGAGAGACTGCCCCATTCGGGCTTCGGCAGCCCGGAGGCGAGCGCGGCGCGGTAAAAGGCGAGCTTCACGATGCGGTTGGTGTACCCCACCGTCTCAAACTCGCCCGTGAGGCGGGAATTTTCCACCTGGGCGCGGGCGCGATAGCCCACGCCGCCGCGCACGAGCAGGGCGGAGCAGACGGTATACCGTCCGCCCCGCTTGACCGTGAGCTCGCAGCGGTCGCCGGAGGGAGGGCCCTCCGGGTACTCCGGCTTTTCGCCGGGGAAGAGCATGAGCAGGGTCTGTTCCGCCGCATAGCGGCAGTCGTGACCCGAAAAATAGAGCTTCATTACACCACCGTCATGAGCAGCTCGCCGGCCTTGACAGCACGGCCGGGCTCGATGAACACCTCGCCGACCTTGCCGTCCGTCAGCGCGACGACGCTGGTCTCCATCTTCATGGCCTCGATTATGGCGACGACCTGGTTCACCTTGACCTCGTCGCCGGGCTTTACGCTGACCTTGGAGACCATGCCGGGGATGGAGGCGCCGATCTGGCTCTTGTCGTTGGGGTCGGCCATGGTGACCTTGCGGGCCGTGTCGGGCGCTTTGGGGTCGGGCACGGCGACCTCGCGGCGGGAGCCGTTGAGCTCAAACTGCACGGTGCGCGTGCCGTCCTCGTTCCTGTCGCCGAGGCCGAGATATTTGATGACGAGGGTCTTGCCGTCCTCGATGTTTATCTGTGTGGTCTCGCCGACGGCCATGCCGTTGAAGAACACATGGCTGCCCATGCGCATGATGTAGCCGTACTCCTTGCGGTGCGTGAAGTAGTCCTGGAGTACCTTCGGGTACATGGCGTAGGAGATGAGGCCGCGGCGGGTGGGCTCGGGGGTGTATTTCTGCACCTCGGTGCGCACGACATCCCAGTCCACGGGCGGCAGCAGCTCGCCGGGGCGGCAGGTGATGGGCTTCTCGCCCTTGAGCACCACGCGCTGCAGGTCCTCCGGGAAGCCGCAGGGCGGCTGGCCCATCATGCCCTTGAAGTAGCTCACGACGCTGTCCGGGAAGGCGAGGCTCTCGCCGCGCTCGACTATGTTCTCGGGCGTGAGGTCGTTCTGCACCATGAAGATGGCGAGGTCGCCGACCATCTTGGAGCTGGGCGTGACCTTGATGATGTCGCCGAGCATGTCGTTGACGGTGCGGTACATTTCCTTGACGTCGTCAAAGCGGTGGCCGAGGCCGAGGGCGTCGACCTGGGGCTGGAGGTTGGTGTACTGGCCGCCGGGTATCTCGTAGCGGTAGATGTCCGTGACCGGCACGCGCAGGCCCTTGTCAAAGCTGGCGTAGCGCTCGCGGATGTCGCTCCAGTAGTCGGAGAGCTTCTGCAGTCCGACGGGGTCGAGCCCGGTGTCGCGCTCCGTACCGCGCAGAGCCTCGACCAGGGAGTTGATGCTCGGCTGGCTCGTGAGGCTGGAGAGGGGGCCGATGGCGCAGTCCACGATGTCCACGCCCGCCTCGGCGGCGAGGAGGTAGGAGGCTATCTGGTTGTCCGTGGTGTTGTGCGTGTGCAGGTGGATGGGGATGCCGATCTCCTGCTTGAGCGTGGAGATGAGCTTCTTCGCACCGTAGGGCTTGAGGAGGCCGGACATGTCCTTTATGCAGAGCGTGTGCGCGCCGCGGCGCTCCAGCTCCTTGGCGAAGTCGACGTAGTACTTGAGCGTGTATTTGTCGCGCTTGGGGTCGAGGATGTCGCCCGTGTAGCAGACCGTGGCTTCGAGCAGCTTGCCGGTCTTGAGCACGGCCTCCATGGCCGTCTCCATGCTCGGTATCCAGTTGAGCGAGTCAAAGACGCGGAAGATGTCGATGCCCGCCTTGGCGCTCTCCTCGATGAAGGCGTTCACGAGGTTATCCGGGTAGCTGGCGTATCCGACGAGGTTGCTGCCGCGCAGGAGCATCTGGAAGGGGATGTTCGGTATCTTCTCGCGCAGCATGACGAGGCGCTCCCAGGGGGACTCGTAGAGGAAGCGATAGGCCGTGTCGAAGGTCGCGCCGCCCCACATCTCGAGGGAGAAGCAGTCGGCGAGGACGTCCGCCGTGCCCTCGGCGCCCTTGACCATGTCGCGGGTGCGCATGCGGGTGGAGAGCAGGCTCTGGTGCGCGTCGCGCATCGTGGTGTCGGTCACGAGCAGCTTCTTCTGCTCGAGCACCCACTTGCTGACGGCCTCGGGGCCCTTGGTGTCCAGCAGGTGCTTGAGACCCATCTCCGCGGTGACCTCGCGCGAGGGCTTGGGATAGCGCGGGGCGGGGTATTCGCGGCGCTCGGCGTCCGGGTTCTGCACCTGGAGGTTCGCGATGTACCTGAGCACGCGCGTGGCGCGGTCGCGGCTCTCCTCGATGTCGAAGAGCTCCGGCGTCTCGTCTATGAACTTGGTGTGGCACTTGCCGTTTATGAAGGTGGGGTGGTTGAGGATGTTGGTGACGAAGGAGATGTTCGTCTTGACGCCCCTGACGTGCTCCTCGTTGATGGCGCGGCGCGCCTTGCGGCAGACGGCCTCAAAGGTGCGGTCCCAGCTCGTGACCTTGACGAGCAGGGAGTCGTAGTAGGGGCTTATCTCAGCGCCCGCGGCCGCGTTGCCGCCGTCGAGGCGGACGCCGAAGCCGCCGCCGGAGCGGTAGGAGACGATCTTGCCGTTGTCGGGGGCGAAGTTGTTCTTCGGGTCCTCGGTGGTGACGCGGCACTGGATGGAGTAGCCGTCCACGCGGAGGTCGCTCTGCTCGGCGAGGCCTATCTCCGGGTGGGAGAGCGGCGCGCCGCCCGCGATGAGTATCTGCGCGCGCACGATGTCGATGCCGGTGACCATTTCAGTGACGGTGTGCTCGACCTGGATGCGCGGGTTCATCTCGATGAAGTAGTGGTTGCCGCTCTTGTCCACGAGGAACTCGACCGTGCCGGCGTTCACATAGTGCACCGCCTCGGCTATCTTGACGGCGTCGGCGTGGAGCTTCTCGCGCACCTCGGGCGCGACGCTCCAGGCCGGGGCGAACTCGACGACCTTCTGATAGCGCCGCTGGAGGGAGCAGTCGCGCTCGCCCAGGTGGCGGACGCAGCCGTGCTCGTCGGCGAGGATCTGCACCTCGATGTGCTTGGGCTCAACGAGGTACTTCTCCATGAAGATGCTGTCGTCGCCGAAGGCCTTGCGGGCTTCGTTCGAGACCAGCTCAAAGGCCGGGGCCACGTCCTCGGGCTTCTCGCAAAGGCGCATGCCGCGCCCGCCGCCGCCCGCGGCGGCCTTGAGGATGACGGGGAAGCCGAACTCCTTGGCCTTGGCAAGCGCCTCGTCGGCGTCCTTCAGCGGCTCGCGCGTGCCGGGGATGACGGGCACGCCGCAGGCCACGGCTATCTTCTTGGCCTCGAGCTTGTCGCCCATCTTGGCGAGCACGCTGCTCGGGGGGCCTATGAACTTTATCCCGGCGTCCTCGCAGGCCTTGGCAAAGGCCGCGTTCTCGGAAAGGAAGCCGTAGCCCGGGTGGATGGCGTCCACGCCGCGCTTTTTCGCCAGCGCTATTATCTCGTCGATGGCGAGGTACGCGCCGAGGGGGCTCAGGTGCTCGCCGATGAGATAGGCCTCGTCCGCCTTGGTGCGGAAGAGGTTCATCGTGTCCTCCTTGGAGTAGATGGCTAGGGTGCGGATGTCGAGGTCATAGCACGCGCGGAAGATGCGTATCGCTATCTCGCCGCGGTTCGCGGCCATGACTTTTTCAAAGGGTCTCTGAAGCATAGGTCGTCTCCTTATATATCTAGAATCTTAAGCTTTTCCTGTCTGTAAAGGGCGCCGCGGAGGGTCACTCTCCCCTGGCCAGCTCCTTGGAGCGCCTCTTGTTGGCCCGGAACCCGGCCTTTACGGCCTCGGGCAGGCCGAGCTCGCACATGGCCTTTATCGCGGCCTCGGTGGTGCCCTTCTTGGAGGTGATGCGCCGGCGGAGCTCCTCGGGCGGGACGTCCTCGGCCTCCAGCTGCCTCGCCGCGCCGATGAGCGTCTGGCGCGCGAGCATCGCGGCCTTCTCCGGGGCCATGCCGTCCTCTATCGCCGCGTCGCGCAGCGCCTCTATGAGCAGGTACACATACGCCGCGCCGCTGCCCGAGAGGGCCGCCACGTCGTCGATCTCGCTCTCGTCTATCTTCACGGCCACGCCGCCGCAGGCAAAGATGCCGACGACCTTTTCCACGTCTGCATCCGTCGCCGTTTTGCCGGGGGCCACGCCGGAGGCGCCGCAGCCGACGGACATCGCGATGTTCGGCATGACGCGCACGACCCTCGCCTGGGGGAAGGCCGCCTCGACCGTCTCCGTGCCGATGCCGGCCATGATGGTCACCACCAGCGTGCCCGGGGCGATGAAGTCCCGGTACACCGGCGCAGCCTCGGGGAAGCTCTGGGGCTTCACGGCGATGACCACCGTGTCGGCCTCGCGTATCGCCTCGGGTGCCGAGGGCACGGCGCCGTACATCGCCTGGACCTCGCCCGTGCTCTTCGGGTTGCGCGGGTTCACGACGAGGATGTCCCCGCCCGGCACCCCGTGCCGCACGAGGCCGCCGATTATGGCGCGCGCCATGCTGCCGCTGCCTATGAATGCTGTCTTTCCCATGCTGACGCCTCCCTTACGGACGCACCTGGCCGGTGCCCAGCACCAGGTACTTGTAGCTCGTTATCTCCTCAAGGCCGAGCGGGCCGCGGGCGTGGAGCTTCTGCGTCGAGATGCCGAGCTCCGCGCCGAAGCCGAACTCGAAGCCGTCCGTGAAGCGCGTGGAGGCGTTCCAGTCCACGACGGCGGCGTCCACGTTGCGCAGGAAGTAGTCGGCGTTCGCCTTGTCGGCCGTGACTATGCACTCCGTATGCTTGGTGCCGTAGCGGTTTATGTGCTCGACGGCGGCCTTGACGTCGGGGACGACCTTGACGGCCATGGCGAGGCGGAGATATTCGTCCGCCCAGTCGGCCTCGGTGGCCGGTATCATGCCCTCGGTGTACTGCGCCGCGGCCTCGTCGCCGTGGAGCTCCACGTTCTTGTCCGTGAGCGCCTTCAAAAGCGACTTGAGGTGCTCCTCAGCCCAGTCCTCCTGCACCAGCAGGGTCTCGGCGGCGTTGCAGACGCCGGTGCGCTGGGTCTTGGCGTTTATGACTATGGCCTCGGCCATCGCGTAGTCCGCGCTCTTGTCCACGTAGACGTGGCAGTTGCCGGTGCCGGTCTGCAAGACGGGCACGGTGGAGTTCATCACGGCGTTGTTTATGAGCCTCGCGCCGCCGCGGGGGACGATGAGGTCGATGTACTCCCGCAGCTTGAGCATGCGGTCGACGGTCTCGTGGCTCGGGTCCTCGACCAGGCAGACCGCGTCGGGCGTGACGCCGGAGGCTTCCAGCGACTCGCGCATGACGCGCACCAGCGCCGCGTTCGACTCATACGCCGAGGAGCTGCCGCGCAGGAGCATCGCGCTGCCGGCCTTGAAGGCCAGCGCCGCGGCGTCCACCGTGACGTTCGGCCTCGCCTCGTAGATGATGCCGATGACGCCCATCGGCACGCGGACCTTGCGGATGACGAGCCCGTTGGGGCGGGTCCACTCGTCCATCACGCGCCCGATGGGGTCGGGCAGCGCCGCCACCTGGTCGAGGCCCTCGGCCATGCCGGCTATGCGGTCGGCGTTGAGCATCAGGCGGTCGAGCAGGGACTCGGGCATGCCGCTCTCGCGGCCCTTGGTCATGTCCTTTTCATTGGCCGCGAGGATCTCCGGCGTCTTTTCGACCAGAGCCTTTGCCATGGCACGCAGCGCCTCGTTTTTTCGCTCAGTGCCAAGCTGGGCGACTTCGAGGCTCGCGGCCTTTGCGGCCTTTGCGCTTTCGACGAGTGTTTTCATTCTGTTACCTCCGTTTCTGTGTAGACCCAGTTGTCTTGGTGCACCACCTCCGGCGGTCGGCCGGGGCAGCGCGCGGCGGCCTCCGCAGAGGAGAGCCCCGCTATGTTTTTCAGCTCGGATGAGCTGTAGTTGACTATGCCGCGCCCCAGCAGCGCCCCGCCGCCGGAGAGCCAGACCCTCACGACGTCGCCGGGGGCAAAGTCGCCCTCCGCGGCGCGCACGCCCGCCGGCAGCAGACTCTTGCCGCGGCGGCAGAGCGCCTCCGCCGCGCCGGGGTCGATGTAGATGTTGCCCCTGGTCGGGGCGTAGAAGGCCATCCACTGCAGGCGCGTCTTCATGCCGCTGCCCGCCTTGAAGTATGTGCCCCGCGCCGTGCCGGCGACGGCCTTTTGCAGCACGTCCGGCTCCGCGGAGCGGCAGATGACCACAGGCACGCCCGCGCCGGAGGCGAGCTTAGCGCCCTCGACCTTAGTGGCCATGCCGCCGGTGCCGTTGGCGCTGCCCGCGCCGCCCGCGAGGGCCTCCAGCTCCGGCGTGACGCGCTCAACCGTGTCGATGTGCTCCGCGTCCGGGTCCGAGCGCGGGTCGGCGGTGTAGAGCCCGTCCGTGTCCGTTAGCAGCACGAGGAGGTCCGCGTGCAGCATCGCCGCCACCTGGGCCGAGAGCATGTCGTTGTCGCCCAGCTTCAGCTCGGCGATGGACACCGTGTCGTTTTCATTTATTATGGGCACCGCCCCGCGCGCGAGCAGCACCTCAAGCGCCGAAAAGGCGTTGTGATAGCGCCGCCGGTCGCGAAAGTCGTCCCGTGTGAGCAGCAGCTGCGCCGCAACGTAGCCGTGCTCGTGCAGGCAGCGCGTGTATTCCTCCATCAGCAGCCCCTGGCCAACCGCGGCGCAGGCCTGCTTTGCCGCCGTCGCCTTGGGCCGCTCGTGATAGCCCAGCAGCGTGTAGCCCGCGGCAATGGCCGCGCTCGTCACCATGACGACCTGGTGCCCCTCGTCCCGGAGCTGCGCCACCTGAGCCGTCAGCGAGCGCAGCCGCTCCGGCGAGAGCCGCCCGCTCTTCTCCGTCAGGGAGCTGGTGCCTATCTTTACGACTATCGTCTTTTTCCCGCTCATGTACAAAGTTCCTCCCCTGAAATACAAAGCTTCGGGAAATTGATTTTTTATTATAACACAGCTCCTTGCATTATCCAAGCATATTAACGTTTATTAAGCTGTGTTATAATATAAATAATCTGTAAATAGGAGGCGCACCCGCGTGAAAAAGCGGATACTCTTCATTGGCACGGGCGGCACCATCGCCTCGGAGATGTCGGACGAGGGGCTGCTGCCGGGGGTGGGCGCGTCGGCGCTGCTCGGCTATGTGCCGGACGTGGCGGAGCTCTGCGAGGCCGAGAGCGTGCAGCTCTTCGAGCTCGACAGCACCAACATAGGCCCGGACGAGTGGCTGGAGATGGCGCGCACCGTGCGCCGAAACTACTCGCGCTTCGACGGCTTCGTCATCAGCCACGGTACGGACACGATGGCCTACACCGCCGCCGCGCTGAGCTATCTCATCCAGCGCAGCCCCAAGCCCATCATCCTGACCGGCGCGCAGAAGCCCATCGGCTTTGACACTACGGACTCGCGCCAGAACCTGCGCGACGCCTTTGCCTGCGCCTGCGACGGCGGCATACACGGGGTCTGCATCGTCTTCAACGGCCGGGTCATCCTCGGCACCCGCGCGAGAAAGACGCACTCGAAGAGCTTCGACGCCTTCTCGAGCATCAACTACCCGAACATAGCGGCCGTGCGCGACGGCCGAATCCTGCGCTACATAGAGCCGGAGCACCTGCCGGAGCCGAAGTTTTACGGCGGGCTCGACACCCGCGTGGGACTGCTCAAGCTCATCCCCGGCACGGAGCCGGAGCTGCTGGAGTTCATGCTCCGCCGCTGCCGGGCGCTGGTCATCGAGAGCTTCGGCGTCGGCGGACTGCCGGAGCGCGGAGGTATGCACGCCCTGGTGAAGTCGGCGGCGCTGGAGGGCAAGGCCATAGTCATGACCACCCAGGTGCAGAACGAGGGCTCCGACCTCGCGGTGTACGGCACGGGCAGCGCCCTGGCGCGCAGTCCCGGCATCATGGAGGCCTACGACATGACCACCGAGGCCGCCGTGGCGAAGCTGATGTGGCTGCTGCCCCTCGCCGCCTCGCCGGCGGACATACCCCGGCTTTTCTACACCCCGGTCTCCAAGGACCTGCTCTCGGAGGCGCCCAGGCCCGCGGGGCTGTGAAAAAAGCGCGGCCGCCTTTTTCGGCGGCCGCGCGGTTTTTATGTATGGGCCTATCTTCCGAGCAGCCGAGCCAGGGCGTGGGAGGAGCGGCCGTTAGCAAGCTCCAGCAGCACGCGGAGCCAGGGCCCGCGCACGCCGCCGTTTATCTGCATACCGCTCAGGGAGGCGTCCGCCGCCGAGGAGAGCATCATGCGGTATTCGGGCGAGCTCCTGTCCCAGCCGGAGGCGCGGGCGATGACCAGCTCCATCGCGCGGTAGAGCGCCCGGGCGAGCCGGCTGTCGGCGTGGATGTCGAGCAGGGTGTTCTCCATGGTGTATAGCCCGCGGCGGAGCAGCCGCTCCGGGGCCCTGCGACCCAGCAGGCGCTCAAAGTCCGCCGTGTCCGGCGTGCCGGAGGGGGCAAAGTACCAGCCCGGCGTCCCGGGCGGCTCCGGCAGAGCGTCCCCGGCGAGGCTGAGCTCCGCCTCGAGGCGGATGTCGGCGCTGCTCGAGCCGAGGGCGAGGCGGTAAGTCCCGCCCGGCGTGCGCCATCCCGCATCCGTCCAGACCGCGAGGGCGCCCGGGTCGAGGTCTATGCGCACCCGGCGGCTCTCGCCGGGCGCAAGCTGCACGCGCGCAAAGCCGCAGAGATTCAGCCTCGGGCGGTAATATCCGCTCTCCGGCGGCGTGAAATAGAGCTGCGCCACCTCGGCGCCCGGGACGGCGCCGGTGTTCGTCAGCGTGAAGGAGACGCCGCCCTCGTCGGCTGCGAGGTCGGAGTAGGCAAAGCTCGTGTAGCTCAGCCCGTGGCCGAAGGGGAAGCGCACGGGTATGCCAGCGCTGGCGTAATGGCGGTAGCCGACGTAGAGGCCCTCGCGGTAGAGGGGGTCGCGCTCGCCGTAATAGGGCGCGCAGACGCAGTCGGAATAGCGCAGCGGCCAGCTCTCGGCCAGCTTGCCGCCGGGGTTCGCGCCCCCGAAGAGCAGCTCCGCCGCCGCCTCGCCGCCCGCCTCGCCGGACAGTCCGAGGTAGAGGATGCCGCGCACCTTGTCCGCCCAGGGCAGCTCCACCGCGCCGCCGCAGGAGAGCACGACCACGGTGTTAGGATTCGCCGCCGCCACGGCTTCGATGAGCCGGTCGTGGCCCTCGGGCAGGGACATGTCCGCACGGTCGAAGCCCTCGGACTCGCACTGGGGCGGGAGCCCGGCAAAGACCACGGCGGTCCCGGCCCGCCGCGCCGCCGCGACGGCCTCGTCTATGAGCGTCCCCGGCGCGCTGCCGTCGCCGAGGCAGCCCTGCACCCAGCGCACGTCCGGGCAGGCGCCCGCGGCGCTGGTGAGCTTCCGGGCGTTTATGTGGCTGCTGCCGGAGCCCTGATAGCGCGGGTGGACGGCCATGTCGCCGATGAAAACCGTCCCCGCCCGGTCGCGTATGGGCAGAACGCCGCCCTCGTTCTTGAGCAGCACGGCGCAGCTCGCCGCCGCGCGGCGGGCGAGGTCGTGGTTCGCGTCGAGGTCGGCGGTGCGGCCCTCGGCAGCGGGGGCGGAGTATTTCTCCGCAAGGCGCGCCACGCGCGCGGCGCATTTTTCCACCGCCTCCCGCCGTAGCAGACCCAGCCGGAGCGCCGCGAGGCACTCGAGCTCCATGTAGAGCGAGCCGCCGGGCATCATGAGGTCGCAGCCGGCCTCAAAGCCGCGGACGCGGTCGCTCATGGCGCCCCAGTCGGTTATGACAGCGCCGTCAAAGCCCCAGTCGGAGCGGAGGATGTCGGTCAGCAGCGTCTTGTTGTCCGAGCAGTGCACGCCGTTCACGGCGTTGTAGGCGCACATGACGGAGGCGGGCCGCCCCTCGCGGACGGCGATCTCAAAGCCGCGGAGGTACAGCTCCCGGAGCGTGCGCCCGTCCACGACGCTGTCGGAGGAAAAGCGCTTGTACTCCTGGCTGTTGCAGGCGAAGTGCTTTAGACAGGCGCCCGCGCCCTCGGACTGCACGCCGCGGATGAAGGCGGCGGCAAGCTTGCCCGTGAGCAGCGGGTCCTCGGAGAAGTACTCGAAGTTCCGCCCGCAGAGCGGGCTGCGCTTGAGGTTCGCGCCCGGGCCGAGGATGAGGCCCACGCCCTCCGCGAGCGCCTCCCGGCCAAGGGCCGCGCCTATCTCAAAGAGCAGCTCCTCGTCCCAGCCGCAGGCGGTGAGCACGGCGGTGGGGAAGCAGGTGGCGGGCAGGGAGCGGTTCATGCCCAGCATGTCGCCCGTGTGCTCCTGTTTGCGCAGGCCGTGGGGGCCGTCGGCCATCATCAGCGGGTGCAGCCCCAGCCGGGGTACGGCGCGCGTGTGCCAGCAGTCCGCCCCCTCGCAGAGCTCCACGAGCTCCCGGGCGTCAAGTTTTGAAACGTCCATGTTCGGTATCCTCCATATATGTTCAGACCCCATCCGGAGGGATGGGGTCTGGCGGTTTTTCAGTCCTGCTTGTTCTTGAAGAACTCCTCAAAGTAGTCCCGCCGGGCCTTTTCCTGGGCGAGACGCTTGGCCTCATCGGGCTGGACCGCGTCCTGGGCGGGCCGCTGCTGCTGCGACGGCTGCTGGGGACGCTGCTGCGACGGCTGCTGCGGCCGCGGCCTGGACGGCGCGGCGGCGTGGACGGTCTCGCGCGGGCGCTCCGGGGCGCTCCGGGCGGGCTCCTGAGCGGCGGCTTCGGCCATGCGGCGCTGCCTCTCCAGCTTGGCGCGGCGCAGCTCGCGCATGTGGCGCTTGTGCAGCACGCGGTATCTCACCACCAGGGCTATGTAGCAGATCAGCGCGAGGACCAGGGCGACGATGACGATCTTCACCCAGGTCATGCCCAGGACCTCGGCGATCTGGTTTTTCATGTACTGCGTCTTGGAGAGCTCGACGGAGCTGCCCGCGATGAGCTGGGTCGTGCCGTACACGTCCCCGTTCAGACTGAGCGTTATCTCGCCGAGCACCGTGCCCGCGGCGATGGGCGCCTCGAGCGTCTCGCCGTCGCGCTCGCTGTAAATGACGATGTCGCGCTTGAGGCTGGAGACGTCGAAGTCGTTTGCGACCACGGCGGTGAGCACCGTGTTGGGCCGGAGCGTGGCCTTGCCGTCGTCCGCAGCCATGGCCACGTTGACCTCGGTTATGAGCTCCGAGGAGCTGAGTATCTCACGGGAGGAGAAGTTTTCAAACGCCCAGTTGTAGAGCGTGATGCTGTCGGCAAAGTTGGTGTAGTTGTAGCCGCCGGAGCCGTTGTCGTTGGCCTGGCCGCCGAGGACCGCGGCTATGACGTGGACGCCGTTCTTCTCGGCGGAGGAGACGAGGCAGTAGCCCGCGGCGCTGGTGTGGCCGGTCTTGCCGTCCTTGGCGTACTCGTAGTAGTAGCCGGGGTAGAAGGTGGCGTTCTGGTTGATGAGCGAGTTGGTGTTGGAGAGCTCGCGCACGTCGGAGACGTTGGTGGGGGCCACGGAATAGCTCACGGTGCCGCTTATCTCGGCGAAGAGGTCGTGGGAGATGGCCTCGAGGTAGATGAGGGCGATGTCGTGGGCGGTGGTGTAGTGGTTCTCATCGGGCAGGCCGTGGGTGTTGGCAAAGTGGGTGCCGGTGCAGCCGAGCTCCTCGGCGCGGGTGTTCATCATCTCCACAAAGGCGTCCACGGAGCCGCCTATGTACTCGGCTATGACGTTGCAGGCCTCGTTTGCGGAGGCGAGCAGGGCGCAGTAGAGGAGGTCCTGCAGCGGCATCGTCTCGCCGGGGACTATGCCGGCGGTGCTGCCGTCGTCCACCATGCCTTCCAGGCAGGTATCGCTGGCCGTGACGCTGTCGGTGAGGGAGAACTCGCCGCGCTCCACGGCCTCGACGGCGACGAGGACGGTCATGACCTTCGTCAGCGAGGCGGGGTAAGCCTTGGCGTCAGCGTCCTTCTGGTAGAATATCCGCCCGGAGTCCGCGTCCATGAGTACGGCGTAGGAGGAGCTCAGCTCCGGCTCCTCCAGCGCGAGGGCGGGCAGGCCCAGCGAGGACAGCAAAAGGCAGAAGAGCAAAATTATGGGCAGCAACTTGATTTTTTTCATATCAATCTCCGCTATAATATGTTATCATTGTGTGCAGGGACGGCTCTATATAACACAGATTATACAGTCCGTACCAGCGAAAAGCAACATCAAAAAAATGCAAGGGAGGCGCCGGACGTGAGGGGTTTGACGCGGTCCTCCGCGGCTGTGCTCGCGGCGGCGCTGCTGTTTTCCGCCGGCGTCCTGGCCGCGCGCGGGGACAAGGACGGGCCGGTCGCCGTCTCGCGGGGCGAGGCCGCCGTGTCCGCCGCGGAGACGGAGCAGGGCTCCGGCCTCATCGACATAAACAGCGCCGGGGCGGAGGAGCTCGACCTCCTGCCCGGCATCGGCCCCGTCAAGGCCGCCGCAATTATCGACTACCGCGCAGAACATGGTCCCTTTTCCGACGTGCAGGAGCTGCTGGAGGTTCCCGGCATAGGAGAGGCCACGCTGGAGGGGCTAAGGGACTACGTCTGCGCTGACGCTCAGGAGGAATACCCATGAAAATTCTCGTCGTGGACGACGAAAAGCTGCTCGTCAAGGGCATAAAATTCAACCTCGAGAACGAGGGCTACTCCGTGGACGCCTGCTACGACGGGGAGACCGCCGTGCAGATGGCCGCCTCGGGCGAATACAGCCTCATCATCCTAGACCTCATGATGCCGGGGCTCGACGGGCTGGAGGCCTGCCAGAAGATCCGCGCCTTCTCCACCGTGCCGATAATCATGCTCACGGCGCGCAGCGAGGACGCGGACAAGCTGTTGGGCTTCGAGTCCGGCGCGGACGACTACATCACCAAGCCCTTCAACATCCTCGAGCTCAAGGCGCGCATCCGCGCGCTGCTGCGCCGGGCCTCCATGCCCGCCGCCGGGCCCTCCGCCGCGGTCATAGAGCGCCGCGGCCTGGAGATAGACACCGACAAGCGCGCCGTGCGCAAAAACGGCCGACCCGTGGACCTCACGGCCCGGGAGTTCGACCTTGTCGAGCTCTTCATAAAGAACCCCGGCCGCGTGTACAGCCGGGACAACCTCCTCAACCTCGTCTGGGGCTACGACTACCAGGGCGACGAGCGCACCGTGGACGTCCACATCCGCCGCCTGCGCGAGAAGATAGAGGATGACCCCGCCTCGCCCCGGCTGATAATCACCAAGTGGGGCGTCGGCTACTACTTCGCCGAGTGAGGCCGCAATGAGCAGGGACGGGTCAAAGAGAAGAGGGATAACGGAGCGCGTACAGTTCAAGTTCGTGCTCTCTTTCTGCGCGCTCTTGGCCGGGCTCATCGTGCTGCTGAACACCTACCCCATCGCCGCCTCGCGCGACCTGGTGGCCTCGGAGAAGGAGAGCTCGCTGCTCAGCCAGGCCTCGGTCATCTCCTCCTCGCTCTCGACGCTCAGTCCGCTGGAGCCGGAGTCCGTGGGCCAGGTCATGGACCTGCTGGAGCTCTCCTCCTCCGGGCGCATCGTCGTGACCGACGAGCTCGGTATCATCCTCTACGACACGGGAAGCCCGTCCGGCAAGGGCAAGGCCGCCATGCTCGCGGAGGTGGCCTTGGCGCTGGAGGGCAAGCAGGTGTTCCACTCCGTGTTCTCCGGCGGGGCCTTCGTCTCCACGGCGGCCATGCCCGTGCGCGCGGGGGGCGTCACGCTCGGGGCCGTTTACGTGCAGGAGCACGACACGGCGCAGGCGGAGCTCATCCTCTCCATCCAGAATCGCCTCGTCACCATCTCCATCGCGGCCAGCGTCGCCGCGCTGGCGCTGACCGTCGTCTTCTCCCGCGCGCTGACCCGGCGCATAACCCGCCTCGCGGAGGCCATCCGCGTCGTCCGCGGCGGGGATTACGCCCACCGGCTAAAGCCCGAGGGCAACGACGAGCTGACCGAGCTCTGCGAGGAGTTCAACAACATGACGCAGACCCTGGAGACCACGGAGCAGCAGCGCCGCCGCTTTGTCTCGGACGCCTCGCACGAGCTCAAGACCCCGCTTGCCGCCATCCGGCTGCTGGCGGACAGCATAGAGCAGAACGCCGACATGGACGAGGCCACGATGCGCGAGTTCGTCTCCGACATCGGCACCGAGGCGGACCGGCTCCAGCGCACTACGGAAAAGCTGCTGGACCTCTCCCGCCGGGACGACGGCGTGCAGGCCGCGCGCGTGCCCGTGGACCTCGGCGAGGTGGCGCGCTCCACGCTGCGGCTGCTCTCGCCGCTGGCGGAGGGCCTCGGCGTAACGCTCCGCTGCGAGCCGGAGCCGGGCTGCATAATCTCGGCCTCGGAGGACGACGTGTACCAGATAGTCTTCAACCTGGCGGAAAACGCCGTGAAATACAACGTCGAGGGCGGCAGCGTGGACATCCGCGTGCGCCGCGGCGAGGGCAGGATACTGCTCGACGTGGAGGACACCGGCATAGGTATACCAGAGGCCGACCTCCCGAACATCTTCTCGCGCTTTTACCGCGTCGACAAGGCGCGCTCCCGCGAAAAGGGCGGCAGCGGTCTGGGACTCTCGATAGTCCACGACGCGGTGACGGCCCTGGGCGGCAGCATCACGGTAGAGGCCCGGGAGGGCGGGGGCACGCGCTTTTCCGTGTCCTTCCCGGAGCCGGGAGAGGGGGCGCAGCAGTGAAAAGACGCATCATCGCCGCGCTCTGCCTCGCGCTCGCGCTCTTGACGCTCGCCTCATGCGGTCAAGCCGCGCTGACGGTGGAGGTCTGGCGGCGCACTGCTGACGCTGAGCACAGCGTCAGCGAGGGGCTCATCCAGTCCGAGAGACGCAGCGTTCAGGCCCAGGCGGGCAGCATAAACGGCGCCGTCTCCGCCTTCAATGCCGAGCCGGAGGACCCGGGCCTCGCCCGCGCGGCACCCGGGGACGCAAAGATCCTCGCCTGGAGGCTGGAGGGCACGGAGCTGCGGCTCGAGGTCTCGCCCGGGTGGGCGGAGCTCACCGGCTTCGACCGCACGCTGGCCGACTGCTGCGCCGTGCTCACCTTCTGCGCCCTCGAGGGCGTGGACAGCGTTTCGATATATTCCCTCGGCCAGAGGCTCGCAGGGCCCATGGACGAGAGCGATATAGTCCTAGCGGAATGAAATTCACACATTGGAGGCATATTTAAAATGGCAAACACCGAGAGAGTCAAAGAAGCCGTCGCCCGCGCCGGGCTGGACGCCGTCCTGCTCATGGACGACCGGGACATCTACTACGCCACGGGCTTTCTGCCCACGGACAGCGCCGCGATCATCGCGCGCGACGCCGCGTGGCTGGTCACGGACTCGAGGTATATAGAGGCCGCGCAGAATCAGGCCGCGCCGGGCGTGGAGGTCGTCCTCACCACCCGCGAGCGCCCGCTGCCCGGCATACTGCGCGAGCTGTGCGACCGCAATGAGCTCGAGCGCATCGGCGCGGAGGAGGAGAAGCTCAGCCACGCGATGTACCTGCGCATGGAGAAGGCCCTCGGCCGCGAGCTGCTGCCCGCCCAGGCCCTGCTCGTGGAGCTGCGCTCCTGCAAGACCAAGGAGGAGCTCCAGAGCCTCATCGCCGCCCAGCGCATAGCCGAGACCGCGCTCGAGGAGGTCCTGCCCCTGCTCAAGCCCGGCGCCGTGGAGCGCGAGATCGCCGCGGAGCTCACCTACCGCATGCGCATACACGGCGCGGAGGGCAACTCCTTTGACCCCATCGTCGTCACCGGCGCGAAGAGCAGCATGCCCCACGGCGTGCCCGGGGACGAGGTCATAAAGTCCGGCGACTTCGTCACCATGGACTTCGGCTGCCTGAAGAACGGCTACTGCTCCGACATGACCCGCACCGTCGCTATCGGCTCCGCCACGGACGAGATGCGCAATGTCTATTACACGGTCCTCGAGGCCCAGAAGGCGGGCATAGCCGTCGCGCGCCCGGGCGTCACCGGAGCCGAGATCCACAACGCCGGCGCCAAGGTCATAGCCGACGCGGGCTACGGCGCCTACTTCGGCCACGGCTTCGGCCACGGCGTGGGCCTCGACATCCACGAGCAGCCCACGGCCTCCCCCGCAAACCAGCGCCCCATGCCCGAGGGCGCCGTCATCTCCGCCGAGCCGGGCATCTATCTCCCCGGCAAATTCGGCGTCAGGATAGAGGACGTCATCTATCTTACCGGCAATGGCTGCGAAAATATCACAAAAGCGCCCAAGGATTTGCTTATTCTGTAAACGAAGGGCTTGCCAAAATAAGATATGTAGTGTAAAATGTCTTGGTTATATAAACTATAAGCCACAGGAGGACAGGATATATGATAACAGCAGGCGATTTCAGGAACGGCGTCACCTTCGAGATGGACGGTCAGGTCATGACCGTCGTCAGCTTCCAGCACGTCAAGCCCGGCAAGGGCGCGGCCTTCGTCCGTACCAAGATGAAGAACGTCATGACCGGTGCCGTGACCGAGACCTCGTTCAACCCCACCGCCAAGTTCGAGGAGGCCACCGTCGAGCGCAAGAGCATGGAGTACAGCTATGCCGACGGCAACCTCTACTACTTCATGGACCCCGAGAGCTATGAGCTCATCCCCATTGACGGCTCCCTGCTGGGCGACAACTTCAAGTTCGTCAAGGAGAACATGGTCTGTGTCGTCATGAGCTACAAGGGCAACGTATTCGCCGTTGAGCCGCCCAACTTCGTCGAGCTCGAGGTCACCCAGACCGACCCCGGCTTCGCCGGCAACACCGCGACCAACGCCACCAAGCCCGCCACCCTCGAGACCGGCGCTGAGGTCAAGGTTCCCCTCTTCATCAACGAGGGCGACAAGATAAAGATCGACACCCGCACCGGCGAGTATCTCGAGCGCGCCAAGGGCTGAGCACCATAACATTCCCCGGAAGGAGGAGCTGCACATGACAACTTCCGAAAAAGTGGCCTACCTCAAGGGTCTGGCCGAGGGCCTGGGCTTCGACAAGGAGTCCAAAGAGGGCCGCATCCTGGACGCCATCCTCGACATCCTCGAGGACGTGGCGCACGACATCGAGGACCTGGAGGACAACGCCTACGAGCTGGGCGAGGCCATCGACCAGGTCAGCGACGACCTTTCCGACATTGAGGACATCGTCTACGACCTCGACGACGAGGACGACGAGGACGAGGACGAAGGCTGCTGCGGCAGCTGCTGCTGCGACGAGGACGATGAGGACGACGGCGAGGAGCCCGTCTTCTACGAAGTCACCTGCCCCGCCTGCGAGAACACCATCACCATCGACGAGGACGTTCTGAACCTCGGCTCCATCGAGTGCCCCAACTGCGGCGAGACCCTCGAGTTCGAGGGCATCGAGGAGGACGAGGACGAGCCCGACGACGACGGCGAGGACAAGGACTGACAGCTAGCCACAAAAAACGGCCGGCCCCATACGGGACCGGCCGTTTTCTTTATTTTCTGCGCCTGAGCATGCCCACGGCGGCAAGCGCAAGGGCGATGAGTATGAGCGCCGCCAGGATGAGCATCATCACGTTCGAGGCCGTGCCCGCGGCGTCCCAGTGCGCGAGATCGAAGCCGAAGGGCCGCAGCAGGCTGTACGGCGGGTCCATGTAGCGCCCGTCGAGCGCCATCACGCGGTCGAGCACCCAGGGAAACAGCCAGTACCACACGGCCATGAACCCGAACGCCGCCGCCGCGCGGAACCAGCCGCCCGCGCGCAGATACCGCGCCAGCACCAGCACGCCCCAGGGCAGCAGCAGCCCGTACACCGCCATCGGCAGCGCGGGCAGGAGGAACCAGTCCCCACCGTCGTAAAGACAGGCCGCGCCCAGCAGCACAAAGAGCAGCAGGCTCACCGTGCCCAGCCAGAGCGCCGCGCTGTGTCGCCTGAGCGCCTCCGGCAGCGGCAGCTGCTTCATCACAAAGGGCAGCAGCAGTACCGCCGCGGCAAAGATGACGGAGACGGCCGTTATCCAGAACCAGTCGCCGCCCGCGTAGACGCAGCAGACGCCCAGCAGAGCCAGCAGCAGCGCGAGGTCGGCCCCGAGGCAGAGCAGCGTCTTGCGCGAGGCCAGCGCCTCCGGCAGCGGCAGCCGCCTGAGCACAAAGGGCAGCAGCACCAGGCAGAGCCCGAAGAGCACAGATATCCCGGCCACGAAGAACCAGTCCCCGCCCGTGTACAAGCAGCAGACGCCCAGCAGCAGCTCGAGCGCGAGCGTGAAGGCGCCCGCTGTCCAGACGCCGCCCATGCGCTCCGGCGCGAGAGCGGGGGTGAGGGTGAGCGACGCCGCCGTGAGCAGCGAGGCGAGCACGACCCATGCCCAGCCGAGCGCCCCGTCGGAGGCGAGGTCCGCGATAAAGCAGATAACCGCCGCAAGCGCGTAGCAGGCGATCTGCCCGAATTTCCATCCGCGCACGAGCCGGATATATCGCCGCGCCAGAGTCTCCGAACGCCTGGCCTCCGTGTCCTCGCTCGCGGTCAGCAGCTCGTGCTCGGAGACCTCGAGCACCCTGCATATATCGTGCAGCAGCGTGATGTCCGGGTAGCTCAGCCCGCGCTCCCACTTTGAAACGGCGGAGTCCGTGACGTACAGCTTTTCGGCAAACTGCCGCTGCGTCATCCCCAGCGCGCGGCGGCGCTGGGCGATGTATTCGCCAAGAGTCCTTTTGTCTTCCATTCGATGTGCCTCCAGAAAAGTTTCGGCCTGCGCAGCAACCGTCTCAATGTTAGCACCCGGCTTGGAAAAGTCAACGCCCGAGGCCGTTTTTGCGGCTCGACCGTCAGGAAAGTCAGCAAAAAGTTGAAGAAGCGCCATAAAACGTGCGCATTCTACAACAAATAAAGCAACATTTAAATTTGGCATCACCGGCGGATTTTGGCAGGCATTCATCCCGCTCCGGGGCGCATACTCGTTTTGGGGTGATTTTATGAAAAGAATCGTCTGCTTCCTCTTTGCGCTTTTTCTGCTGTGTCCGGCGGCGGCCGCCGGCGAGAGCCGGGAACTGCCCGTCGTCATGTACCACCACATCTCCGCCGACCCGGCGCGGGCGGGGGACTACATCGTCACGCCCGACATCCTCGAGGGCGACCTGCGCTATATCGCGGAGCACGGCTACACCGCCGTCAGCGTCGGAGAGATACTCGACTACTGCGCAGGCCGCGGCGAGCTGCCGGAAAAGCCCATACTCATAACCTTTGACGACGGCCAGCAGAGCGTCCTCACCTATGCCCTGCCGCTGCTTGAAAAATACGACATGTGCGCCGTTGCCGCCGTGGTCGGCGCCTACTGCGACGCCGAGGAGACCGCCCCGGCGCGCGACCCGGAATACTCCTACCTCACCTGGGACGAGGTCGCCGAGCTCGCCGCCTCCGGCCGCTTCGACATCGCAAGCCACACCCAGGACATGCACCGCGACACCTGGCCGCGCCGCGGTTGCCTGCCGAACCCCGGCGAGAGCACCGAGGCCTACGCCGCCGCCCTGGGCTCCGATCTCGCCGCCGTCGACGCCAAGATCGAAGCCGCCGCAGGCTCCCGGCCCCTGGCCTTCGCCTACCCCTTCGGCTTCCACAGCGACCAGACCGAGGAGCTCCTGGCCCAGCACGGCTATCAGCTCACCCTCACCTGCGAAAACCGCATCAACGACCTCAACTCCGGCGCTCTGGACCTCGGCCGCTACAACCGCTCCGCCCACGCCGACCGCGCCGCGTTTTTCAAAATGCTCGGGATAGTATAACAGGGACGCCTTCGCGTCCCTGTTTTTACTGTTCAAATGTTGCTTTTATAGTCATTGCTTTTGCCGAGTGCATCCAGAGATAATTCACCTGCCAGCTTCAGCAGCGCGTCTGACATGACCTGCTCAGTACTCAATCCGCCTGCACTTTGCCCAACCTTTCGATAAAACTCGTACAGGTAGTCCTCAACCGCTATTGTGACCTGCTTCATCATACCACCTCCAGCAATGTGGACCAAAATTGGTCCCATTGTATCACGACTTTTTACTACAATCAATACATAAATGGACCAATATTGGTTCACTCTCGGAGGTGCGGCATGGCGGAGCAGAGGCTCAAGCAGGAGGGCGGCGACGTAGGCCGGAATATTCGGCGCGTCAGGCTTGAAAAGGGCATAGGCCAGACGGAACTCGTGCGGCTGCTGCAGCTTGAGGGCGTTTCAATGTCGAGGGAGACGCTCGTGAAGATCGAGCGTGGAACGCAGCACATCCAGGTGAGCCAGCTCCGAGGCATCAAAAAAGTGCTCGGTACGACCTATGACGAGCTGCTAAAATAAAAAGACGGCCCCTGAACAGTCAGGGGCCGCTTCATTTTGCAGGGACGCCCTCGCGTCCCTGTTTTTTTATGCCCGGCTCTTGCGGAGGCGGGGGAGTATGACCAGCGCCAGCGCGCCGCCGATGAGGGCGGTGAGGCCCTGGGGCCAGGAGAACATGACGGAGAGCGCCGCGACCTGCTTTTCGGCCACGCCGGAGAGCAGGCCGAGCACCGCGGGCACGCATATCCAGAGGAACGCGCACTTTATCGCCGCCGCCACGACCGCCGCGGCGGCCCAGCGGGCGAAGTTCCACTCCCTGGAGCGCAGCAGCCCGAACACGACCGCCAGCACGGCGTTGCCGCAGGCGATGACGGGCGTCACCGCGGGTATTGCGGGACCGATGCCGATCAGCGTCGCCAGCACGGACGAGAGTATGCCTATCGCCACGCCAGACCAGATGCCGGTCGTCGCCGTGAACACGAAGAGCACGCAGTTCACCAGCGAGCCGGTGACGAGCTGCGTCACGGAGAACGGGCCGGCTATGACCGCGCCCGCGGGGATGACCTTGCCGAGAAGCTGCGCCACTACCACAAGCGCAACGCCAAGCGCCGTGCGCGTTATCCAGCGCGAGGCGGTATGTGAATGCTGCATTTTACTGTTCAACCTCCTTGAGACGCTCAACGAAGTCGCTCTCGAGCGAGTTCTGCCTGTCGGCCCTGGCCTTGTAGGCGCGCACATTTGATGCGGCGTTGAGCACCGGGGTGATGGTGCCCGCGCCGGCCACGCAGCCGCCGGGGCAGGCCATGCCCTCGAGTAGATAGCCGTGCCGCTTTCCAGCCTTGGCCATGGCGAGCATGCGGCGGCATTCGCGCAATCCGTCGCCGTACTCGACCTCTATCTCGCGCTCGGGCGCGATCCTCGCGATGACCTCGGCCACCGCAGCCGCGACGCCGCCGCCGACGGCAAAGCCGCGGCCCGCGCCGGTGCCGTGCTCGAACTCGGTGTCGCACTCGTCGGGCTCGAGGGCGGCGAAGTCTATGTCCTTGGCGTCGAACATGCCCTGCAGCTCCTCAAAGGTGAGGACGAAGTCGACCTCGGAGCGCACGCTGCGGCGCGAGGCCTCCAGCTTCTTTGCCGCGCAGGGGCCGACAAAGACTATGCGCGCGTTCGGGTGCTCCTTTTTCATGAGGCGCGCGGTTATGACCATGGGCGTGAGCGCCATGGAGATGTTCTCGGTGAATTCGGGAAAGAGCTTCTTGGCCATGACGCTCCACGCGGGGCAGCAGGAGGTGCCCATGAAGTCGAGGCGCGAGGGGACGTTGTCGAGGAAGTCGTGCGCCTCCTCAACGGTGCAGAGGTCGGCGCCGATGGCGACCTCCACGGTGTCGGCAAAGCCGAGTATGCGCATGGCCTTTTTAAGCTTGCGGGGCGTTGCCTCCTTGCCGAACTGGCCGACAAAGGCGGGCGCTACGCAGGCGATTATCTCGTCGCCCTTGTTTATAGCCTGGATGAGCTGGAAGATCTGGCTCTTGTCTGCGATGGCGGCAAAGGGGCAGTTCACTAGGCACATGCCGCAGGAGACGCACTTGTCGTAGTCTATCTTGGCGCGGCCCTTTTCGTCGGAGCCGATGGCGTCCATGCCGCAGGCCTTGGCGCAGGGGCGCTCTATGCGGCTGATGGCGTTGTACGGGCACTGCGAGAGGCAGCGGCCGCACTTGACGCATTTGCTCTGGTCTATTGAGCTCTTGCCGTCCCTGCCGATGACTATTGCGCCCTTGGGGCAGGAATTCATGCAGGGGTGGCTGAGGCAGCCCTGACAGTTGGAGGAGACGCGTATCTCCTTTGGCGGGCAGGCGTTGCAGGCGAAGGGGATGATGTTGATCAGCGGGGGTTCGTAGTACTTTTCAGGCTTTGCGGCCTCCTCGATGCCGTCGGAGGCGAGACTTACTTCGGAGGCGGTGCGCAGGGGCAGACCGCATGCGAGGCGGAGACGCTCGGTTACGATGGCGCGCTCGAGAAAGACGTCATGGCGGTACTGTGCATCCTCGCCGGGGATGATCTTGTATGGCAGAGCATCTATCCGCGAGAAGTCCCCGCCCTCATATGCCAGCCGGGCGACCTCTGTGAACACCTGACGCCTGAGATCATCAACGACGCTGTGAATACCTCTCATGTGATGTCCTCCTGTGGGAAATGGATTTGGCAATTAATTATACTATTGTTCCGACGCTTTGGAAAGATAAAGATGGTATAATAATTATTTGGCACAAATTACCTCTGGAAAATTGCATTTAGCAGTTTTATACTAATTAAGTAATTAATTGACTAAATCGTTATTTTCTGAGACTTTGGAGAGCAGCGCCGTACGATGGCAGAAGTCGCGGTTTCCGCATGTAGCGCACCCGCGCCCGCAGCCGCGCTTTTTGGACTGATTGGTCTTTAGCATGATAATAACTGGAATGCCGATACATAGCGCCGCCAGAAGTATATAGAAGATAATCATAATAAATATCACCTCACGGCGATTATATCATACAAAAACCAAAAGAGAAGACCCGAAAAAAACCGCCCCCGGCGAACCGGGGGCGGAAAACCTTTAGGGTTTAATTAGTTATTGCCGTCTCAGACAATCGGAGTGATGACAGCAACAGGAGTCTGCAGAGTGAAGGTGCCGTCCACAGTGGGATACACGGTCACAGTCACGCTGTAGCTGTTGGAGCCGACAGGGATCACAGGAGTAGTAGCGGTGACGTTATACTCAGTGCCCGCAGCGCTCTGGAAGGTGAGGGAAAGCGCCTTGCCGACGGAATAGTCGTCAGTAGTGAAGGAGACCTTCACATTCAGCGGGGTGCCGAAGACATAATTCGTGGTGTTGGCCTCGACAGCGATGTCAGTAAGGCCAGTAGCGTCAAAGCTCATGGAATTAGCCTTCATGCCGCCGAAGACGACGGAGACTTCCCTCGCGGTCTGAGTGGGATCGGTCGGGTCATAGGTCACGGTGATGGTGCCGTCAGCGTTGCCCTGAGCAGTCGGGGCAGGCTTCAGAGAACCATTCTCAGTCACAGTGACGTAGTTGGTGTAGGAAACAGCAGAAGCCTTCACGTTGACGTTCGCCAGCTTGTAGGAAGTGGGCGCGGTAGTGGTGTCGGTGTAGGTCAGGCTCTTGACGAGGCTGCCCTTGGCATCGACGAGGCGCCAGCCAGCAGCGTAGAGATCATCGCTCACGGACACGGTGGTCTTGTACTGCCAGCCAGCATCCAGGATGTACGCAACATCGATGGAGTTGTTGGACAGCGTGTAAGCTACCATGAAGGTCTCGTTGCGGAAGTTGGCGACGAGCTCATCAACGGTGTCGATCTTGTCCGCATCCTTCACGCCGGAGCGCAGGTCAACAATGACAGGAGCGCTGACGAAAGCGTGATTGTCGAGCATGACAACATTAGCTGCAGTGGTGAGAGTGCCGAGGCCGACATAGACGTCAGTGGTCTTCTCGGTCAGGGTCCAAGCACCGTTGCTGATGCTGAAGTTGTAGAAGCCACGAACCTTGGCGGCATCGAGAGCGCTGGAGACGTAAACCGTCACAGGCACGCCGTTCAGGTAGAAGCCGTCATAGGAGTAGAGGCCGGTGCTGTAGCTGTAGGTCCAGTCAGAAGCCTTGAGATCCTTGGGCAGGAACAGGTTCCTGCCGGTGGAGGTGTAGCTGCCCAGGTAACCGAACACGACGCTGCAGGCAGCGTTCTTAGTGCCGGTGGTGTAGACAGTCATAGCAGTGTTGACGAAGGTCACATTGCTGCCGGTGAAAGCTTTGAGCATCTCAGCCAGACTGTTGTAGGTGGTGACAGTGACCTTGCTGCCGGTGCCGTTGGCAACGATGAACTTGGTCGGGTTGTCGAACACAACGTCCTTAGTGCCCTGGCCGTCCTTGACGTTGACCTTGATGGTGCCAGCGGCGAAAGTCACGCTCGGCTTGATGGCGTAGGTGCCAGCATAGATGCTGTCGTTCTCAGTCTTCTCAACGGGGCTGTAAACGCCGTTCTTGTCAGCGTAGCCGACATCGTAGAAAGCGCCCTTGGCAGTGCCGAGGTTATTGACTACGAAAGTGCTGTAGACAGGCAGCTCAACGACTTCACCAGTGGTGACGTTGATGAACTGAGCGGAGTAGGTGCGCTCGCCGTACCAGATGTTGTGGTCGCTGGTGAGCTTGGCCTCGCCGGTGTAGAAGTACAGGTTGGCGACGCCGACCTTGGTCAGGCCCATGTAGTGGCCGTGGCTATCCAGCAGGAAGGTGAAGGTCTTGCCAGCGTCAGCGGTGGTGAAGCCGTACTGCGAGAAAGCAGAAGGCGCGAGCTTGGTGCCGTCGGTCAGGGTAATGACCTTGGTGCTGTTGTTGTAGCTGTCGATGGTGCCAGTGGTAGCGCTGTTAGCGTAGATGTAGTACTGGCCGCCCTCAACGAGGTAGACAACAGAGGCGCCCTTGCTGATCTTGCTGATATCGGTCCAGATGTTGGCGCTCTTGACGCCGGCGTTGGACTGATAGTAGCTGGGATCGTACAGATAGGTCACACCGGAGCTGGTGGTGATGCCCATCTCAGCAGTGCGGTAGTTGTAGGTGACAGCGCCGTAGCTGTTCTTAGCATAAGCGGTGTTGTCGATGAGGTCGAGCTCATAAGGAGTGCCGGTGCCGATGGTGGTGGTCTTCGCACCAGCCTTGGCGGCGGCAGCCTCGCCGGCCTTAACAGCGCAGTTGTACTCGGTGACCTTCGCGAGGTCGTACACGAACACGGAGACGTTCTTGACGCTCCAGACGCGAGCAGCGTGGTAGATCATGTCGGCGCTGGTCTTAGCGTCGATGACAGCAACGCGGCTGGTGGTGGCGTCGGTGTAGTCCTTGGACAGGTAAGTAGCGTTGGCACCGATGCCCTCGTTCTTAACGATGATACCGGTGTTGCTGGTCAGGCCGAACACATCCTGGCCCAGGGTGGAGCCGATGCCGTTGACGGTGGTGTAGCCCTGGATGCCGTAGACGTAGCTGGTGACGTTGGGGCTGTAAGCAACCTTCTTAACGTTGGTCAGAACGTTGAAGGCATACAGAGCGGCCTGCTCACGGCGGAGAGCGGTGTGGTCCGCGCCGTCGAGGTCGCCCTTGAAGAGGTCAACCTTGTGGGCGACCAGAGCGGTGTTGACGCTCCAGCTGCTGCCGGTGAACTCGCCCTTCACGCCGAAGCCGATGGCGCAAAGCAGCATCTTCGCCCACTGGAAGCCGGTCAGAGTGCCGGTGGGCTCGTAAGTGGTCGCGGTCATGCCGTCGATGATGCCCTGCTCAACGCAGAAGGCAATGTAGCCGGCGGACCAGCGGTTGGCAGCGACGTCCTCGAAGGGAGCGACGGTGCAGCCCAGGCTGTCAGCCTTGTCCTTGCCCAGCATCATGTAGGCAATGATCTTGGCAGCCTGCTCACGGGTGTAAGTGCCCTGGGGCTCGAAAGCCGTCTCGGTCATGCCGTCGATGACGCCGATGCCGGTCAGGACACCTACCGCCTCATAATACGCATCGCCGATCTTGCTCACGTCGTCGGTGAAGTCTTCGACCTTGTTATAGGCCGAGGCGCCGACCACGCAG
>ENA-UOIV01000863-UOIV01000863.1-human-gut-metagenome-genome-assembly--contig:-C59-NODE-863-length-29717-cov-8.555964_pt1 | contig 29717 bp, 47 predicted proteins | sample MGYA00242333_ERZ723880 | MGnify/ENA metagenome assembly ERZ723880 | reverse complement strand
GGCTCACGGTTTCCCTTTTCATAACCCGTTAGAGTGGACTTTGCAACACCAATCTGTTGCGCAAGTTGTTCCTGGGTTAAGCCTTTTTGGAGCCGTGCATCTCGCAATCTATCGCCAAAAGTCATTAGGGCATCACACATCCTTTCCATGAAAAAATTATATTACCGATGGCTTAAGAAGTCAACAAAAAGTTTTCGTTATGCAAACTTTTTGTTAAAATGCTATTGACAAGTTTGCGTTACGAGACTAAAATAAAGCTGCAAGGTTGCAAATCGAAAACTTTGGAGGTGATAATAATGCTTAGAAATCTCGAGGCCGAACAAGCGAGATTTGGTTATACAAATGCTGATATGGCCGAATTGTTGGGAATATCTCGCGTAACTTACGAAAGAAAAAAGTGTTCAGGTATGTTTAATAGGCCGCAAATTGATGCGTTACTTCGTCTGTTTGATTGCAAATTCGAATACTTGTTTGCAATAGATGACCAACAAGCATCTTGAATGCTTATTTCCCGCTACGAGCGGGCCAATGAGGGAGGAGATAAGAAAAGGGGTATCAGAGAGGCTGAATGAAATCGCAATTTGAAGGCCAATTCTCGGTAGCTAAACAATTACGACGCCACTCAACAGTTCTGTTCGCGGAATAGACGATGTAGTCCGCCAGGCGTTCTAAATCCTCGGGAGAAGACACAAAAACTCTGACGCTTTCTTCCCCCTCGGCAAGAGAAGATGGCGCACACGGAAAATCACATTCTAAGTTCTCGGGTGGATGTCTCAATAGGATATATCTAAACCTACCATCCAATTTTACGCCAAAAAACGAACGCAAATAATCAAGATTGGAACGATTGCGATCATTCGTTAAATCTTCGACTGCCACTCCTTCTCGCAAAATAATTTCTTCAACCTTGGAGAAATATTCGTCAGCAGATCCGGTCATCAGCAATGAAATCTTTGCAAGCTCAGAAGCAGGCGGCGCTTTTTTCTTTGCCTCTTCTTTCTTATCCATTATCCTTTGATGTCTTTCACGCTCCAATTTAGTTTCCTGGTCATGTTTTGATTTCTCTTCAAGAGCTTGCTTCTGTAATCTAATTCCCTCGGGGAGAGCAAGGCACTTTTGAAAAATTTCAGCTGTTGCCATACAGTCGCCAAGTGCCGTATGAGGAATGCCCCCTACATGAAAGTGTCTGCGAAGATCGTCTAACTTATAGTGCGGTAGGTTCGGTTCAGCTTCCTTGACAAATGAAAGTACGTCAAATGCCGGATTTTTAATACCTTTTCCTAAGCGGGTTTGCAAGAACCTCATATCGAAAGAAACGTTAAACCCGACAATGATGTCGTTACCCAAAAATTCAAGGAGCCTTCGGGAGACCTCTGAGAAATAAGGAGCCTTACAGACAGTGCTCCACTTTATATGATTTATTTTGCTCGCCTCTCGTGGAATAAAGCCCTCTGGGCGCACAAAAGTGTGATACCGACCAATTGCGCGGTGGTTTCTATATCTAATTGCGCCTATCTCTAAAATTTCACAAGTACAGGCACCCAATCCCGATGTTTCTAAATCTAAAACAGTGTAGTCGGTTGGCGGTACGGAAGTTGAACAGTAATATCGCAACAACCGCATTCCAGGAGCCGGTTTAGTGGGAGCCGGAGGCCCAAATAAAGCCGAAAATAATCCCATAGATCACACATCCTTTGTATATAAAATATTACAACATTGGGAAACGAAAAGCAAACAAAACCGCTTAACCCGCCCGCGAGCGGGCCAAAAGAGGGAGGGAGGTGAAATTATGATAGCCTTTCTATGCGGAGATTGGGGCTGGTTAGCAGTGATAATTCCAGCGATAATTTATCTTTTATATCTAATCTGGAAAGATTGGCGATTGAGCAGGTTTTAATTTTCTAGATTATTGAAAAAGCCATTCCATTCCTTATTAATTTTTTTGCTATACCTCATGTAAGCAGGGTCGAGAAATAGCTTTTTTGAGAGCACATTAAATACCTTTGTGATGCGATTTTCTATCATAAAAAAGTGTTCATCTGCTTCCTCTTTGCACATGTCTAAATTATCATAAGTCCATTTAAACCGCATTAAAAGTTCCTTTAGCATTGAATCAGCATATTCATAGTTATTAAATAATAGGTCCATAAATTGCTTTTGCAGTTTCGGGTCGAGATTCGAGAACTCAAATGCTCCATGCGTTTCACACCATATCAGCTTCTCGAAAGGGGCATAAAGTTTCTCGAAGCGCTCTTGTATTCGCTGCCGCCTCTCAGTATATCTACTCTGTAGCTTGCTTACGAAATACCCTACTAATAGGGAAACGATAGCTACAATTATTTCCTTCATTGTGTTCTCCACCTTTCGGCAAAATTTTACCATATTGGGAGTGCAATTGCAAACAAATACTCCCTTGATGAAAAATTCATCCAGAGAGAAGAAGGCCAGTAAGCATCTTAGAAAGGAGAAAAACCATGCTGACAGTTGTATTATCAATCGCTTGTATCATTTTCGCAATGCTGACAGTTGTATTGTTAACCGCTTGTCTCATCTTTGCAATTGGCTGGCTCAAAAACAAGATCGGCTTATTGACATTGACGGCCTATATCACTCAAAAAGGCTACGCACCCCCGTCAGACGAAGAGACGCAAGCGTGTACGGAATATACAATTAAAAACCTGTTTAGAAAGGAGAAATCAATATGAAAATCAACGGTAACACGCCAGCAGTCGATATAATCGACGGTCATGAAAAAAGAATAGGAACCATCGAACTGATACTTCGCGGATTCCTATTGTATTTAGTTCTTCAATCAATGGCTAAAATTATTTCGGATAAACTCCACAATTTGGAGCACGATTGCTGACCAGTCAATTGATTCAATAGCGTCATGAATCAAGTCTGCTGCGAGCTGACCTAAAATAGCACCAAACAGAGTTTTTAAGGCTCGCTCTTTTTCGTTTTTGGGTTTGAACCGTTTTAACTCTGTTTGGGCTGCTTCAATCAACTGGTTTAATGGTAGATTACATAGTTCTTGATTGGTCAAATTTAACCGTTTTAGCTCTTCATGGGTAAAAAGTGTAAGCTCATCATGGGTTCCCACCTGTTCCACCTCCTTTATTGATAAAATATTACCATATAAGGAAAGAGAATGCAAATAATTGCGTGCCCCACCTGTGAACCGATAACGAGGAGTTCAATTAGAAGCAACGCATAGGACAATCCACCGCCCGAATACTGTAAATCGAGGTGATACATATGTTAGACGTCCGTGGGCGTGATATCGGAACCCCCAAAGTGCGGAAAATTTATCTTCCGGCCACGCCGGAATCCGTGGCGAGAACGCGCGCCGATTTTGAACGGGCGCTATCCCGTATGTACAGCGAGATCAACGGATACCCGACGAAGGTGACAGTAGATTGGCCGGATGAAAAGCCGGAGGGGTACGGGATCAGCGACCCGCTGCCCTAAGCCCTATCCGGTGGACAAGCTTTAAAGGATGTGAGATCAATCAGTATTACCATCAATAGCCGCAAACCAAAGGCAAAATCAAAGCCCTGCTATGTGGAAACAAAGAACGCGCGATCTTTGCGCAGAAGCGATAAGAGGTACCTATGAAACAATATAAAGTAACAATCACCAACGGCGATTACCCGCTATCTTACACCTGTGACGCGATCTCAGATGCATTTGAATGCCTGAGGACGCTTGAAAGTTGGGCGCCCGAGCGGATTGCATTTAATTGGGACGATCTGATGGATAGCCTCGTACAGATGCGCAGAAAAGAAATGTTAGAGGTTGAATACAGAGGTTGCGTGATCACCGCACCTGAGGAGGAGGATTGATGCCCATCTGGCTAGAAGCTGCCCTAGGCTTTGCCGCTATCGCGCTGGTAGCAATAGCGTGCTGGCGGGAGGAGAAGCTGGTGGAGTGGGAGAGTAGGGTGACCAAAAAGATAAAACGGAGGAGAAAGGAAGAATCATCATGGAAAAGAAAAAGTTTGACCGGGAAGAGGCCATAAACCTGATCGCAAGTGGGGAGATGGACAGGTTATTAGATTTTAACCTGCGCGGAGCCGATCTGCACAGAGCCAATCTGTGCGAAGCCAACTTGCAGAGAGCCAATCTGCGCGGAGCCGATCTGCACAGAGCCAATCTGTGCGAAGCCAACTTGCAGAGAGCCAATCTGCGCGGAGCCGACCTGCGCGGAGCTAACATCGATTACGCCTGTTGGCCGCTATGGTGCGGGAGCCTGGGCGTTAAAGTGGACGTCCGTATAGCGCGGCAGCTTGCGTACCATCTGTGTGCTTTGGACTGCGATGACCCAGAGTACATCAAGGCCCGGAACGCGATCCTTGATTTCGCAAACCGGTTTCATCGTGCAGACGAGTGCGGGATACTGGAGGCAGAAATAAAGAACGCCGCCCCTGACACGGCAATTGTCAGAAGCGGCACGATAGGAGAGTGCTGATCTGATGGAAAATCGCGAGAAGATTATCTTGGATCTATGCGGTGGATCCGGCGCATGGAGCAGGCCGTACAAGGAGGCTGGATATGATGTCCGCCTGATTACACTGCCGGACTATGATGTCCGTACATACCAGCCTCCCGATCATGTATACGGCATACTGGCTGCGCCGCCGTGCACGGAGTTCTCGGTATTGAATTGTAAGGCGGAGCCAAGACCGCGCAATGTGGATGCTGGATTGTCCATCGTTACAGCATGTCTGCGCATCATTGCAATGTGCCGTCCTGTATGGTGGGCGCTTGAGAATCCGTCCGGACATCTGCGGGAGCACATGCACACTCCGACGCTCACGTTCCAGCCGTGGGAATACGGAGATCCGTGGACGAAGCGGACGATGATATGGGGGATTTTTAACCTTCCGCCGAAAGTCTACAGCAATTGGGAGGATGTACCTAATAAACTGCCGCTGTATACGCGGGCTGGCCGCAAAAAACCTAATTATGCGTATCTGCATAAATCGTCGCAATCCCTAATCCCGCAGTTGGCATGGGCGCGTCCGCAGACGGACGCAGACTTTCGCGCGATCACCCCACCCGGATTTGCAGATGCGTTTTTTCGGGCAAACAAATAAGCCGCTTCCCGACTGCCATCGGAAAAGCGGCACGTAAGAAAACCCGAACAAAATAAGGCGATCCTTACGGTTACAGTGTAGCATGAAGGCTATCGCAAAGTCAATGAAATAGCATGGAATTATACAGTAATACTGTCTGCCCGGTTTGCGGCGCAGACGTAGAATTGTGTCCGAATTGGACACATTGCCCTCGTTCTCAGGCGCTGATTTGCATGTGCCACTGCTACGAAGGATGCCCCTTTCTGAACCAAGCGATCAGTGCAACGCACTGTACATACAACTATCAGAAGCATTGAGAGCGGGTTTCAATTTCATAAACTGTACAATTTTCTCCGCAAGTATGATGCAGGGGGAAAGAGGCTTTATTGCCTTTTACCTCTCGAAAAGCATCCTAAAAACAAGAAAGTTGGTGAGTAAATGGATTACAGTTTCAATGCCGAGATTGCGCAAATCTACGGCGTTGACGAGGCGGTTTTCATCCACAATCTCTACTGGTGGATCGCCAAAAATGAAGCGAACGGCAGGCACTACCATGACGGACGCACTTGGACGTATAACACCATGAAGGCGTTTGCGGAGCTCTTCCCGTTTTGGTCGGAGAGGCAGTTATCCCGCATCATCCATAAGCTGCGGGATAACGGCGCGCTGCATGTCGGCAATTACAACGAATCAAAGCGTGATCGAACGCAGTGGTACGCTCTCGACGAGAGTGTTACCAAGGTCTATCGGAATGGCTATTTTGCACATCCCGAAACGGGGACATGCATTCCCCCAAATGGTCGATTGGAAACGCCCAAACGGTCGCTACCAATCGACCAAACGGGAGATTGTGTTATAGGTACAGATATTAAACCAGATAGTAAACCAGTTATGAAATCCCCCTTACCCCCTTATGACGATTTTGAACCGCTCAACGAGGCGATCTGCGCTTTTATCGAACACCGTAAAAGAATACGCGCCCCAATGACGGACCATGCGATTGAACTATTGCTCAATCGCCTGCGCAAGCTAACAGCAGACAAAGGCGAGCAGATTAAAATTCTGGAGCGGTCGATTATGAACGGCTGGCGCGGAATCTTTGCACTGAAGGAAGAGCCCATGCCCGGCGAACGAAAGCAATCAAGGCGGTCCGCCTCGTATGATCTCGACCGGTACATGCAAGAGGCGGTTCGCTGCCCGATTCATTACGAGAAGGGAGGAAAGCAACATGGCGGAGGATAAAGCAATTGGCATAGAAGCACTTGTCATGCTCCTTGTTTCTGAGCTTAAGCACTATGCCGAGGTGTATGGAAAGAAAACCGTGCAAAAGGCGGTAAGAGTGGCCTATGCGGAAGTGTTTCAGGAGGGAAAGAGCGATGGCAAATAAACGATCTGCGGATCCCGTCATTCCAACCGAGAGCGTGGAGCAGCAATGCGTGTTCCATTGGGCTGCCTGGGCGCGTGGGCAGTGGCCGGAGATAGACCTCCTTTATCACGTTCCGAACGGTGGATACCGCAATCCATCCGAGGCCGCGCGCTTCCGGGCGGAGGGCGTGAAGGCTGGCGTACCGGATCTTTGCCTTCCAGTTTCGCGAGCGGGCTATCACGGGCTGTACATCGAACTCAAACGTAAGCGCGGCGGAAAAGTGAGCGCCGAGCAGAACATATGGCTTGATAGGCTCGCACAGCAGGGTTATCGCACTGCGGTATGCCGCGGTGCGGATGAGGCGATCAGAGAAATAAACGCATACCTGAGAGAAACGTCGTGCCCAAAGGAGGCAGAGGCAGATCCATGCGACGCACACGACTAAGCGCATGCCCGGCCAAGCCAATCGAACAGATGACATTTAAAGGCCGGTGGGAATATGCCTGCCCGTATTGCGGAAATCTGCTCCTACTGCGGCCAGGGGGGATAGAGGAAGAAGAACCACGCTGCAAAAATTGTGGGCAAAGGATATTCTTGCCCCGTGGTAAGGAGATTATGAAATGACAGTAATATCCCTCATGCAACAGACGATACTCACCAACCGTATCCGCAAAACCTGGCTGTGTCGATTGCGTTTTCTGCTGATCAAGGCAGTTTGCTCCGCAGATTGCCCATCCTGCCCATACCGCTGCTTGCAGAGAGCTGGGAAATACCAGTGGGCGCGGGAGCGTTGGGCAGAACGCGGCATTTCCATTCCACCGGAATCTACGAAACGGAAGTGATCTTGTGAAAACAATCTCCATCATCAACCTCAAAGGCGGCGTTGCAAAAACCGTCACCGCTGTCAGCATGGCGCATATTCTTGCTCATTATCACGGCGAGCGGGTTTTGCTGGTCGATAACGACAAACAAGGCAATGCCTCCAAGACCTTCGGCGTACATAGCTATGCCCGCGATAGCCTGTCGGAGCTTTTGACCGACCGCCGTGCCGATCCACATGCAGTTATTCGGAAAACAGCATATAAAAACATCGACGTCATCCCGGCGAACATGACGCTGCTGAAAGCAAACCTCGAAATCATGCTGGACAGCACCCGGACCCAACAGACCCGCCTTCGCTGCGCGCTGCACAGCGTAGCAGAGGAGCATGACTATTGTATCATAGACAATGCGCCAGATATCAATATCTCCACCATCAACGCCCTTGTCGCATCGGATGATGTGATCATCCCGATAAAGATCGATGAATACGCTTTTGACGGCTTGCAAGAACTCACCGAGCAGATCAGCAACACGCGAGATGAATTAAACCCACGCCTGCGCCTGTCAGGCTGCCTGGTTACCTGCTTCCAGCGCACGGAAAGCGATCGGCAGGGAGAAGCCTATCTGCGCACAAAGACGGATTACCCGATCTTCCAAACGCATATCCGCTATTCAGAGAAAGTGGTTGAGAGCACCTTTGCCCGGTTACCAATCGCAGAATACAGCCGAAGGAGCGGCGCGGCTGCCGACTACATTGCATTTGTCAAGGAATATCTGGCGAGCGGGCAGAAAGGAGCGGAACATGGGCAAGTTTAATCTCAATGATCTGTTGAACGCTACATCCCTGCAAGCGTCAGAGCAACCGAATCAGCAGGAACAGGGCGAGCGGGTCAGGATGCAGTACATCAGCGCATATGACTTGGTAGCGTCAGAAGACAACTTCTACTCCATAACCGAAATCAACGAGTTGAAAACGGCGATTGAGCTTGCCGGGAAAGTCATGCAAAATCTGACGGTCATACCTCTGCCGAATGGAAAATACAAAGTGATTTCCGGCCATCGCCGCCGCCTCGCGGTGCTGTCCTTACTGGAAGAAGGAAAGACGCAATACGAATTCGTTCCGTGCGGCATCGAGAGCGCCGATCAGGAGGAGGCGGAAATACAAGACCTCCGGGAACAGCTCCTGCTGATCGTGGCGAATTCGCAGCGTGTCAAAACGGATTGGGACAAAATCGAGGAAGTAGGCCGCATGCATGAGCTGCTGGAACGGCTGGGAAGAACGCAGAAGCTTCCAGGCCGGAAGCGTGAGATCATCGCGCAGGCGCTGCATACCTCATCCGCGCAGATCGGGCGTATTGACGCAATCCGTAAGCACCTTTCGCCGGAGTTGACGCAGGAACTCAAGGACCAGCGGATTAACCTCTCTACAGCTTATGAGCTTTCCGGCTTGCCTCTAGAAAAACAGCGAGCAGCGTTTGAAGATCACCAGCAAAAGGGGAAGATTACGCTTCGTGACGTAAAGCAGAAAAAGAAGCAAGAAAAAAAGAAAAAGCCGGAACCGGCGCAGCGCATCCATGAAATAAAAATCCTTCCCAATCTTTTTGAAGCAAAGCTACGAGGCTTGAAGCCCTGGGAGTTTCGACAGGATGATAGAGGCTACGCAGTGGGCGACATTCTGAACGAGCGGGAATATGAACCCGCGTCCAATTGCTTCACTGGCAGAAGCATCACCGAGGAAGTGGTTTATATCCTGCACGGTGGTCAATACGGAATTCCGGAAGGCTATGTGATTATGACAACCCGAGAAATCAGGAGAGGGGGCGAGCGGGCATGATTGAACCCATCACGACGAAACTTCGTCCATCGGGCAACACTGGGATTTTCCATGATAGCCGGGCTGATGCAAGAACCTGTATGAACACGCTAAACATCTGCATCAATAAAATTAACGAACTTGTGAAAGCTGTAACCGAAATTCAGGAAAAGGCAGTAGCATCTGCCGAGGGAGGCGAGCGGGCGTGAATTATGAGCGCTATGCAATTGATAAAATGCAAGAGTATCATAGTAAACTTGTCGGAGTCAGAAATCTGGAGGAAGAACTTGCAGAGCTAAGAGAGCGTCAAACCTCGCTGAAAACCTGTAGCTTTGACGCACTGGCCGTTCCGGGCTCCGGAATGTCTCGCGCAGAAGATGCAATGATAAACCTGATTGCAAACATTGATGAAAAGGAACGGATCCTAAAGCAGAACAAACGAGAACTGCGCAGAGTGAAACGGGCGCTCTCTGCTCTGACAGAAAAAGAAAAAGAGGTTGTAACAGTCTTTTTTCTTGATCCAGTTGATGATCCAATTAGATGGCTCAGAAAAGAGAAAAGCTACGAGAGAACTTGGATTTACGATACCAGGCGGAACGCTATTAGAAAATTTGCAAAGGCATTCTATGGTGTGGTAGATGATTGACAGGGCTTTCGCAATTTCGTAGCATGCGAGCGGGATAAAAAGTGCGGACAAATTGCGGACTAAAACCTTTGAAAAGTGTGCTATAATAAGAACCATAGAAAAGCGCATAAACGCAGAGGGAACGCTCAGTGAATTACCGGGCGTTCCCTTTTCTATTGAGCTTTTCGAGCAATCCTAAGCGGGAATTATTCCTTCTCCTTGGGGTTGCCGTATTCCCGGCGCATGGCGTCTTCTGTCACGATCCACTGCTTTCCGTACTTTTTGGCGTCAACACCGTCAATCAGCTTGCCATAGGATATAGCCTTGCGTAGGGCGCTTTCACTCAGGCCCCATGCATCAGTTGCTTGCTTTGATGACAAGAGGCCGTCGAACGGGGTGCTCACGACGGCCTCACCTCCGTGCCGTTCTCCCATAGTTCGTTGCAGGATAGATCGAGATCATCATTCCATGCAATTCCATAGCCGCCGGCATCCACACGCACACATCCAAACAGGCCGGGGATTACTTCAAGAGATCGGAAGACCGGCCATTTATCCAGCAAGGGGCCGACGTCATATTTCTTGACCGCGCCGTTTTCAAACTGTACGCGCAGGCGCAGACCAGGAAGCGGCTCGACCTTTCGCACTTTATAAAACATTGGATGCACCTCCCACATTTATGATGGATGCTACCGCCCGCTTTATTCAAGCGGGGGCAGCGTTTTGAATTCCTGTGTGTTCCACATGCGCATTAAATCATCCTGATGTGCTTTGATCCATTCCTGCACCATAGAGAGCGCCTTTGGCGGCAGGTCGCCTTCCAGCATCTTCAGCGTCTGGATATCGACAGCGCCGACATACTCGCCGTAGACCGCATGGATGTGAGGCGGATTGTGCTCACTCTGTGCAAAGAACATCTTGATGACCATTCCATAAAACCTTGCGATGACAGGCATTTTGCTTGCCTCCTTTCTACGATTTCATTATATCACGATACCGTGACAAAGGCAAGCGATTTATAAAAATAATTGGAGGGATTTGTTATGCCAATGAAGCCACTGCGGCCATGCAACTATCCGGGATGCACCGCGCTTACGCGGACTAGATATTGCGAAACTCATGCGGTGCGGTCAACGGTTCAGAGGCCTTCCGCTTATCAAAGAGGCTACACATACAAGTGGAGCAAACAAGCAAAGGAGTTTTTGCGTGCTCATCCTTGGTGCGCTGAGTGCGCGAAAATAGGTCAGCTCGTACCAGCGACGCAGGTCGATCATATTATTCCACACAAGGGGAACCAGAGTATCTTTTGGGACAAATCCAATTGGCAGGGATTATGTGACAGTCATCATAGTCAAAAAACGGCGCGAGAAGATGGAGGATTCGGGAGAAAAGCGAAATCAATCCCCCCCACCCAAACAAAATGACGATTTGCAAAGGGCAAGACCGTTCAGGCACCTCTGCGCAAAAAAAATTCCCACATCAGCCTTGCAATAGGAGTGTGATAAAAATGCCAACGCCGCCGAAACCGATAGTTGTACTGGAAACAGAAAAGAGATCCCATCGAACTAAAGCTGAAAAGGCCCAGAGAAAAAAGGCAGAAGAAGCTCTGCTTACTGGACAGGCAATGCGTGAAAAGCCACAGGTGAAGCAGAACAACATTGCCCACAAAGAGTTTCTGCGAATTAAAAAACTCCTTGAAAAAATCGATAAAAATGATGATTTAAATGCGAATGTTATTAACCGCTATTGTCAGATCTATGCCGAGTGCATTGACTTTGAAGAAAAACGCGAGATGTTTTGTCAGCGAGTTAAAGATTTTGAGGATAGTCCGGACATTGATCCGGATATTGACTATTTTAAAACCTTAGCGACCTTGCAAGCACAGGTAATCGCGATTGATAAACAAATTCAGGCGAAGCGCAAAATGATGCTTGATATCGAAAAAGAATGCTTGATGACCGTGGCGGCCGCCTTGCGGTCCATACCCAAAAAGCCAATTGAAGAAGAGGAGGATCCGATGCAGCAGCTTCTTCAGAGGCGTGCGCAGAGGTAGCAATGTACAATGAAGAATCCGCAGAATTCGTCTTAGATTTTATCCAATGTCTGAAGCACACTGATGGAAAGTGGGCAGGAAAGCCGTTTATTCCGATGGAGTGGCAGGCAAAAGCCGTCCGGGAGTTCTACGGAACACTCAAAGAGGATGGATATCGGAAGTATGAATACCTTTACCTTGAAATTCCGAAGAAAAACGGCAAGTCGGAGTTGTCGGCAGCGCTAGGCCTCTACCACACCTTCGCCGATGGGGAGATTCGCGGAGAAGTGTATATCTGTGCCGCAGATAAACAAAATGCAAGCATCGTTTTTAACGTCGCCCTTGCCATGATCGAACAGTGTCCGTTTCTCAAAAAACGAGCAAAAATTCGGGAATCCACCAAGGAAATCATTGACAAAGAAACACAGACTATTATGAAGGTCATGTCCAGTGAGGCATTTTCAAAGCATGGTTACAAGCCCAGCTGCGTGATTTTCGACGAGTTGCACGCGCAACCAACCCGCGAACTATGGGACGTTATGACGTTTGGCGCAGGAGATGCACGTGAGCAGCCTGTCTGGATCGTACTGACGACAGCGGGTGATGATCCGGATCGTCAATCCATTGGATGGGAAATCCATAAACGGGCGCGTGGAATCTTAGAATTCCGAAAAGGTAATATTGATGGAAATGTCGATTACGAGAACTGGCTACCGTTCATATGGGGCATGCCAGATGATCCGGACGAATGTGCAAAAATCGATATATTCGATCCCAAAACGTGGTATGCTTGCAATCCTTCATTGGGTGAAACGCTCAAAGAAGAAAAGATTGCTTTGGAAGCAAAGCAGGCAAAAGGAAGCGAGGCAGAGGAGCGCAATTTTCGCTGGCTGCGTCTAAATCAGTGGATATCTACAAAGACGGTCGGATGGCTTCCAATTCCGTTATTTGATAAGTCGGAAAAAGAAATAACGTTTGAAACGCTGAAGGAAAAGACGTGCGTAGGAGGATTAGACCTATCTACCACAACAGATCTTACAGCGTTTGTTTTATTATTTCCGCCGCAAATTGGGCTAGATACCTGGTATGCGATCTTTAAAGCCTGGATAACGGAAGAAAAACTTACCGAGCGGGAAAAGAGAGATCACATGCCCTTCCGTGAATGGGCGGAAAAAGGATATGTTGAAATCACACCGGGCAATGTGATTGACTTTGATTTTATCGAAGGAGAGATCGTGAAATGCTGCGAAGAGTATCAAGTGAAGATGGTTGGGGCTGACCCATGGCTCAGCAGAAGTATCAGCCAGCACCTTGAAGGCGTAACAACGGTTGTTGAAATTCCGCAAACTATGCAGGGGCTGTCAGGCGCGATGAAGGAATTGGAAAAGCTGTTGCGAAAGCGGGTAATGAAACACCCGAAAAATCCGTGTGCACGCTGGTGCTTTGGAAACGTCAGGTGCGCGGTAGATGGAAATGAAAATATGAAGCCGATGAAAAATAAATCTATCGGCAGAATCGATATTGCGGTTGCTTGGATCATATCTATGGCGGCCTGGTTGTTATCGGATAAGGTGGTTGATAAAAATGCAGCGATTTTGGATGATAATTGGTCGATGTAAGACGGCACTGCTTAATGCAGTTCCGGATTTACTGGCCATTATTGGGGCAATTTTGATTGCTTATGGAATATCCATGATTTACCTCCCTGCCGCATGGATCGCTGCGGGAGCAGAGTGCATAGCGGGGGCTGTGATCTGGAGCCGTGGATATACCGGAACGGGAGGTGATGCAGCGTGATTTTCGATAGAGCTGTAAATCATAGAGTATCTAATCAAGCACGCGCACCAAGCGGGACAACGCTGACGATTTCCGACGCAACCTCATGGGAGACAGGTGCCATCAGTGAGGACAAATCAATGAAACTGTCGGCGGTGAACGCCTGTGTAGAGGTGCTATCAAACACGATTAGCAAACTGCCGATATATGTTAGCGATGGAAACACAAAAGAAAAGCTAAAAAATCATCCGCTTGCCTATCTTCTATCTGTCCGTCCAAACGAAGCGATGACACCGAGCGTTGCCAAAAAGTTGACACACTGCAATGTTCTGTTGGGTGGAAATGGCTATCAGATCATCGTGCGGGATTCAATCAATGCAAGACCGCGTGAACTGATCCCGGTTCCATATTACTGCATAGAGCCTTTCTTCGACACGGAAGGAAAGCTATGGTATCTCTACACCAATCCGCGCACGGGAGAAATGCGTAGGCTTAATCAATTTGACGTACTCCACTACAAAGCGTACAGCGAAGATGGAATCACAGGAATTTCTGTGCTTACCCGCGCTCAGGAGACGATAAGCACGGCTAGAGCCGCGCAGCGGTACGAGAATAAATTTTACTCCATGAATGCACAGCCCTCCGGTGTGCTTACAATCGATACGAGCCTCGACAAGGAAGCGAAAGACAAAGTACGCGCCGAATGGGAAAGAATCCATAGCGGCGTAGACAATTCTTTTCGCACGGCGGTGCTGGACCTCGGTATGAAATACCAGCCGATATCAATTTCCAACAAAGATGCGCAGTTTATTGAGAGCAAGGCTGTCACAGTGGAAGATATTTCCCGCTTCTTCGGCGTGCCCCTTTATAAACTGGGTGCCGGGAAGCAGAGCTATAATTCAAACGAGCAAAACGGGATCGAATACATCTCAGGAACAATTCATCCCTACATCTCCCAATATGAGGAGGAGGATAGCTATAAACTGCTTTTCGACAGCGAACTCAACCGAGGTATGTGGATCAAGCGAAATATGATGGCAGAACTTCGCGGTGACACCGCAAGCCGTGGTCCCTGGTATCGAAACATGCGGGAGATTGGAGTTTTTTCAGTTAACGATATCCGCGACTTGGAGGACATGCCGAATGCGGAGGGCGGAGACACCCGTTATGCAAGCTTGAACTATGTGCCGCTTGACCAATTCGCGCAGCTCAGCGAAAAACGCGCAGAGAATGGAGAGAAGAAATGAAGTTTTGGAACGTCGTTAAAAATGAGGAAACGGGCGCCGTAGAAATTCGAATCGAAGGCCCCATCCAGATGGAAGAGAGCTTTTGGGCGTGGTTTTTTGGCGAAGAGGAACAGACCGCAAAAGGTCTCCGCGAAGAGATACGCAAGACGGATGGCAAGGACATCACCATATGGATCAATTCAAACGGTGGCGAATGTATTGCGGCATCTGTCATTTACACGGCCCTCAAAGAACACAAGGGTAAAGTGACGGTCAAGATTGACGGCAGTGCGATTTCTGCTGCTTCCGTCATCGCTATGGCGGGGGATGAAATTTTAATGTCCCCCACATCCGTTATGATGATCCATAATCCGCTAACCTGCGCGGAGGGCGAAGTCAAAGATATGAAAAAAGCGATTGAGGTGCTGACGGAAGTTAAAGAAACGATCATCAATGCCTATGCAGCAAAAACAGGAAAGCCACGCGAGGAAATCTCCAGGCTTATGGATGATGAAACGTGGATGGGTGCAAAAAAAGCGGTCGACTTAGGGTTTGCGGACGGCATTCTCTGGGATCAAAACGATCCAGACGAAAATACCATGAACGGAATCGTAAGAGGAATGCGCACCATTTACAATAGCCTGGATGGAAGCACAGTGAACACCAGCGAACTGATTGCACACTTAAAACCAAAGAATGATGAAGCTTGGAAACTGGCGAGAGCCCAGTTAGCCATAGAACAAAACAGATTTTAATGCAGGAGGAAAAACGATGGAAAAGATTTATGAACTAAAGAACCAGCGCGCTAGTCTGCTTGATGAAGCGCAGAAAGCACTTGATGCGCACAGCATGGAAACGTACAACGCAAAAATGGATGAGATCAGAAATCTAAACACGGAAATTAGCGCACTAGAAGAATTGAATGTTGAAAAAGGCCGGTTTGAGGACAGCAACGCAAACATGGTGACGAAAGCGCATGTTGCACAGCAGCAAAAAGAGGATCAGCAGGTAAAAAATAAACTGGATAAGGCGCGCAGCGGAAACGAGTACGTTAACGCCTTCGTAAATGCGCTTCGTGTCGGCGCGCGGGTAGGCCGTGACCGGAACGAGAAGTTGGAGCCGCTGTATAACGCACTCTCCATCGGAGGAGGGGAACCAGCGGGCAGTGACGGTGGATTCCTTGTGCCGGTGGAATTTGATGATATGATCCACCGCGTCATGAAGGATTATATTCGCCTTTCCGATCGTTTCAAATTGGAGATCGTCAACGGATTTACCGGTTGGCGAGCGATTGAAACAACGGCACTTCGTAAGCCACTGCCGAAAATCGGAGAACTGAGCGAGATCGGTAAAACAGATCAGCCGAGTTTCCGAAAGGTCGAATACTCGGTCGATAAATACGGCGACCGAATCGAAGTTTCAAGAGAGCTTCTGGCCGACAATACGGCAGGGCTTCTACAGTATATCGCCGAATGGTTTGGGCCGCGTGTCGTCATGACCGAAAACGCCTTGCTTCTCTCTTTACTGGATGAACTCGCCGCAAAGAATTTTACAGCGGGAAAAGAGATGAATGAGTTGAAGTCCTTACTGAACAAGGGGCTCAATACTGCAATTTCCCGCAACGCTATTATTCTGACAAATGGAAATGGGTACGATTTCTTCGACCAGCTTGAGGATAAAAACGGAAGGCCGATGCTTGTGCCGAACCCACAGGACCCGGACGTTTATCGATTTAAGAGCCGCCCGGTGGTATATGCAGATGCCGATCTAATCCCAAGCCGCACCGTAACGACAGCGGGCGCGACCAAGGGTGATTATGATCCGGTATACGTTGGATTCTTTAAAGCGTTCGGAACGCTGTTCCGCCGCCAGGCGTTGGAGTTTAAGACAACAGATGTCGGCGGAGCAGCTTGGGAGCACGACACGACAGAACTGCGTGGCATCGTGCGCATGTGTGCGCGCACAGTAGATGCGGATGCAGCAGTCAAGCGCGAAATTTTCACGCCTGCATCTGCCTAAGAAAAACGATTGGAGGGATAGGCCTTGCAGAACGGCCTGATATCAGAGGCAGCGCTGAGCGATTATCTGGGAGTTGACGATGAATCATATGAGACTGTTAGTCTGCTCAGAGATGCGGCAATGGATGATCTTCGGCGCAGTACAGGAATCACAGAGCAACAGATCACGAATTTTGGCCTCGTAAACGAATATGTTATGTGCAGCGTCTATCTCTCCTTTTATGCAACCAGGGACGGAAGCCAGAATACGCAGTATGTGGAGAGCAGACGTAATCAAATCCTAAAAAAACTACAGTATGCGCCAGAAACGACTAGCCAGAGACGGAGGAGATCGAAATGATGCTTAGCGAGCGGGCAAATATCCTTACACTCCGGGAAATTGGGGGCGGAGTGCAATTTTCCTGGGTTCCCCAAGCATGCACCTGGTGCAAATCGGAACTAAAAACGCAGGGAAACATTTTCTCAAAAATCGGGATCAGTGCGCGAACAATTGTGTTTACTATGTACCGACGCAATATTACACCGAAAAATGCGCTACGTTGGAAGGGCCAATTTTGCTTTATTACCGACGTTGTCTCGGACGGAATCTATTTGATCGTGACCGCCGCTCTGGTGCAGCCGACCAGATGCATTGCCAAACGGATCGTTAGCAACACAGGAGATAATAACCTTGTCACGGAGGATGAGCAACCGGTCGTCGGATTTCCCGGAGTGTTGACGGAAAAGTATTTGAATTACAGTAAAGATGAGCCACATAATGCCAACGAGATTACCTTCGTACTCGTTACGCCGAAACAAGTCCAGCTAAAGTCGGGGGATATCGTGGTAACGGAAGAATGCAGTTATAACGTTATTGCCTGCCATACACTGGATGGATATAAAAACGAGTACGAAATCCGAAGAAAGAAGGAAGTCTGACATGCCAGAAGTCCGACAGAACGGCCTAGATTCATTAGATCGATCTTTTCAGGAATTATTGAAAAAAACGCCAGAAAAGCGGAAGGAGTTACATGAACGCATTGCGGACCGCCTGAAAGAGACGATAGACGCAAAGATAGTAGAACACTTGGATGATTCGGATGGAAAGGTACAAGGATGGCAAGAGAAAGCGGTAGGCAGTGGAGGGGGATACACTGCTATCCGTCCGAAAAAGGGCGAAACTGGAGATAACAGCCCGGGAGCAATCACGAACTATCTGGAGGGAGGGCACCGAATCAGCCCTCCAAGAGGGGGAAAAGATTATCATCCCCGCATCAACGTTCCGTATGTGAAAGGTTACTTTTTCTACGAAGCAACAGGTGATGAAGCTGAGCGGATCGCACTCGAAGAAGCCGAGCGATTTGCCGACGAACTGGCTGATATGCTGGAAAGGAGCCCATGATGCTGGGGCAATTGCAAATTGGAAAAGGGATTAATGCGGCCATTTACAGAGCTGGCATCGAGGGTGCTGCGTATATCCAGCGCTGTCCGGCAAATTTTGCAAGGCCATGCTATTACATCAGTGCCGTAAAGGAGGATGTGCGCTCGGATAACAAAAGGCTAGTGCATGTCACCTCTTATTTCACGATTACCTACTTCCCTCAACTGATAAAACACCAGGAGTATTGTACGACGGAAGCGCTACTCGTAGCACAAAACGCAGTTATGTCCGTTTTTCGGCCCGGATATTTGCAGGTAGAGAATCGTGCAATCACTGTGCAATCTTCATCAGGTGGAATTGCAGAAGATCGTGTCTACATCGAGCTTCAGGCCGAATATTACGATGACCGCACGGAATTATCAGCGATACCAGAAGAGCCAGTCGCAGACAACATAACGATTAATTTTGAATGAAAGGATGAGCAAATCAATGGGAATGCCAAGCATTGATGTTGTATTTACGGAAAAAGCAAACACATCGATCCGGATGGCGGAGCGTGGGATTATGGCGATTGTCGTCAAGGATGCGTCCCAAGTAGAAAGCGGGCAAGCGTATACGCTGCTCAGTGTCGCTGATATTCCGGAAACGCTGAGTGATGAAAATAAATCGTATATAGAACGTGGATTTATTGGTTACGTGAATCCGCCGCGTAAGATTTATCTTTATGTACTGCCGGAAGCAGTTGAAAACCTGAACGAAGCGCTGGCATATTTTGAGACGTTCCGATTCGACTATCTAGTTGGGCCGCCCGATCTGGATGAAACCAAAGCGGCGGAGATTGAGAAATGGATCAAGGCACAATGGGAAAACGATAGCACGCCCCGTGCTGTATTGCCACACAAAGCTTCTGACTTTGCGCCTATCGTCAACTTTACGACGGAAGAGATCAAAGTGAGAGAAGATACATACACAGCGGCACAGTATTGCAGCCGCATGGCCGGGATGATCTGTGGAACGCCACTTACCATTTCCTGCACGAGTGCTCCTCTGCCCGAGGTCGAAGATGTCAAGCGTCTGACAAAATCAGAGATGGATACCGCCGTGGATAACGGGGAACTCATCATCTGGCACGATGGAGAAAAGGTCAAAATCGGGCGCGGTGTCACCAGCCTCAAAACTGCGACGGAAAAGCAAGGCGTGTCATACAAAAAAATCAAAATTATAGATACAATTAGCCAGATCAAAACCGATCTGAAACTCACGCTTCAAGACACCTATCAGGGCAAGCATCCTAACAGCTATGATAGCAAATGCCTCCTCATCACGGCAATCCAGAATTATTTCTCCGCTATGGAGCAGGAGGGCATCCTGCAAGCCGGTTTCTCTACGGTGGAAATTGATATCGATAAGCAGCGTACCTACCTTCGTGAGAAGGGCGTTGACGTTGAAAGCATGAGCGAAGATGAAATCAAAAAGGCCGCAACAGGATCACACGTCTTTTTGAAAGCGTCTATCCGTATTCTCGACGCAATTGAGGATATTGCAATCGAAATTACGATTTAAGGAGGGTAATGATTATGGCAAAGGGCATGGACAGCGATAAGCGGGTGATCAATGGTTCTTATGGAACTGTATGGTTATCGGGTGAAGAGGTAGGAGAGGCATATGGGCTCAAAGCTTCATCAAAATTTTCAAAAGAGCAGATTAAACGCGCTGGCGTGATGACGGTGGGACATAAAACAACGAGCATCGAAAACACAGGGTCGCTCATGATGCACAAGACGAATTCGCGCATGGCATCTCTGATTTCTGACAAAATCAAAAAAGGCGAGGATCCGCGTTTTACAATCGTAACGCTACTGGATGATCCAGACGCTTATGGTGCGGAGCGAGTTGCGCTGTATGACGTATCCTTCGACGATTTAACGCTTGCCGACTGGGAGGCTGGGGCTGTCGGAAAGGTCGAATCGGCATTTACGTTTGGGGACTATAAGTTCTTGGATAAAATCTCAGTGAGGTGAGTGAAATGGATCAAACAATGGAGCTACTGCTTGGAATGGGCGCACGCAAGCAGGCGGAAAAAGAAATCAAGTTGCTCAAACTCAGCGAGGAACTAGGGAAAGATGTGATTTTTAAAATCTGTTCCCTACCATACAACACGGTGGCGCGGCTGCGAGAAAAAGAAGAGCAGAGTGAATTCTCCCTGCACGTTGTCCTGGAGGGTGTTGTGTATCCAAACCTGCGCAGCGAAGAACTGATGCGGGCACATGACGCTCCAACACCGATCGAACTAATCAAAAGCATCCTTCGCCCTGGGGAAATCGAGGATATTTCTATTCAGATCGAAAAGCTTTCCGGATATCGAACCGATACGGTCAGGTTAGTGGAGGATATTAAAAAAAAGTAAAAACGGATGGGGAGATGCAACTCCTCTACTGCCTTTTTCGGGACCACAATCTCCTTCCGGGGGACTATTATAGGCTCCCGGAAGGAGAGCGGATCATTATCAGAGCATTTTACGAAAAAGAACACGGCGTGTAAAGGGTGAGAGCATGGGGCGAGATATCAGCATCGCGGTGAGCGTCAAGGACAAGTATTCAGATGCAGTGACTAAGATGCAGTCAGCAAGCAAATCATTCACAAAGGATCTCGACGGAATGTATAAAAAGCTGGATACGCTGGATAAAGCACAATCCAGGCTAAAATCGGACACAGACGGCCTTAAAAAAGCCATGCAGGACGCGCAAAAGGAGTTCAAAAAAACAGGTGAAGAATCAAAGAAAATGGCGGCACAGGTTGCCAGTGATAAATATGAAAATGCCAGACGAAATTTGAAGCTTGTTTCCGATGAAGCTAGATCAACCGCCAAAGAAATTAAATCCATGTCAGACGCAATTAGCAAGGCGGATAACCGCGCGGGGAGTTTTAAAAAAGTCATCGGTGCCAAAGGCTCAGAAGATGCTGAAAAAAGTATCCTTTCATCACTGGCTGGCGCCGGTATGGGACAAATGATTGGTAGCGCCCTATCGGAGGGCGCGACAAGCGTTATTTCATCCGCATTCGGAGACAGAACCGGAACTATGTTCGGAACCGCACTATCAAACATTGCGCAGGGAGCGGCTATGGGAAGCGTTGCAGGAGCGAAAGGTGCAGCAGTTGGTGCCGCCGCAGGCGCAGTTTCTGGCATTATTTCTAGCGCAACTTACGATTTTTCCAACAAAAACGAAGCGTATAAAAGCGCGGTGCAGGAAGCATATACAACCGTCACGAACCAGCAGGCACAGGATCTAGAAAATGGAATTAAACTGGCTGGAAGTCGTGAGAAAACGCAGATGGCCTTCTCCACCATGATGAAGGATGATGGAAAGGCGAAGGCTTACTTGGCAGAGGTAAAAAAGATGGCAGATTATACGCCGTTCCTTTTTGACGATCTGACGGCAATGTCAAAAACGCTGCTTACCTATGGCTACAATGAAAAAGAAATGATCCCGCAGCTTACGAAAGTCGGGAACGCGGGCGCGGCGCTTGGCATGAATACCGAAGATATGAAGATGGTGGCAACGGCGATCGGGCGCATGAAATCTTCCGGGAAAACCACACTGGAGTATATCAACATCCTTCAGGAGCGCGGTGTTGATGCAATAGGCTACTTAGCACAGGCTGGGGGCATCAGCAAAGGAGAAGTGTACGAAAAAATCTCAAAAGGATTAATCCCTGGCGCGGAAGCTGCAAAAGCAATCTCCGACTATATGGGGAAAGCTTACGAAGGTGCGATGCAACTGCAAAGCACGTCGTTTGAGGGTATGCAAAGCACATTGCAGGGTCTGACTGAGAACTTGAACGCCGCAATGGGCGAAGGATACAACGAAGAACGCAAGAAAGGTATGCAGGAGCAGATTGATTACCTCGGAGGTGAAATGGCGAAGGAACAGCAGGAAGCCTATAAATCAATCGGCCAATGGAAGGCGAGCCTTGAAAACGAGCGCGAGAAAGCGATGCGCGATGCCGTGCAAAGCGCGATGCAATCCGATGCATATCAGAAGGCCAAAGCGACGAAAAATGGCGCAGAAATGGGGCGCATTATGGCTGAAGCACAGATAGAAGGTGAAAACGCTTTTAAGGATACAGAAGGGTATAAAACAATGGTACAGGCCGAAAAAGGCCTTGTAGGTAGTATCCAGAATTCCATGAAGCAGGATAAAACCTACTGGAACTATGGTTACGAGATGGGGCAAGAATTCAGCCGCGGATATTTGTCTGCCAGAGGGGCAAGCTACACCTCCTACGTTACGCCGGAGCGTAGCAAATTCCAAAAGCCTTTTAATTCCAAGGCAATTGGAATGCTGCGTGTCCCATATGATGGGTACCCAGCCCTCCTGCACGAGGGAGAAGAGGTGCGTACTGCGAGCGCCTCCCGCGCAGGAGATGATAGTCAGGGGTACATCATCAATATCAATAATCCTGTGGTACGGGAGGAACAGGACTTTTACAGGCTAACGCAGCAGATAGTAGGAGCGATCCGCCAACAGGCGGAGATCCAGGCGGGGTGATAAAGTGGAGCGCAAGGTTATTTTTAAAAATGAGACAAAAACTGAAGAGATTACTTTACCGATCACACCGGAATCTTACCAGATGCAGCGCGGAATGAAAATTGAGACAGTAAATATCCACGCCTTGGGCGATGTCAGCCTTGCGGGCTATACCACCCTTGCATCTATCACAGTCGAGGCTGTTCTCCCGAGCCGAAAACGCCCGGAAATGGTGCCAGGAGCACGCGCGAATCCGCAGTATTATATTGATAAATTTTGGGAATGCACAACAAACCGCCACAAGCTACGTTACATCATCTCAGGAACAAAGTCGAACCTCCCTGTCTATTTAGAAAATCTGGAATACAGAGAAGATGACGGCACGAACGATATCAAAGTAACCCTGACTTTACGCGAGCGCAAGGAACTTAAAAAGCTACGCACGACAACCGTTAAAAAGAATAAACCTAGAGCGGCGCCCGTTAAAAAATCGACGGTACGTAGCTATAAGGTGGTGCGCGGTGATACCTTGTGGGGGATCTGCAATCGATTTTACAAGAAACCAACTCTTTGCTATAAACTCGCAAAATATAACGGCATTAAAAACGCAAACCTCATCTACGCTGGACAGGTCATCAAGATCCCGGAGGCATCAAAGCTATGAAGATCACAATTACGGGTGGCGGGAAGGCGACGGACGTCACGCAATATGTCACTACGGTGACCTGGGGCGGAGACTATCAATCGTGTGCCCGAACACTAAGTTTCGGAATCCTCTCCTCCCCCACGGATCGCACAATTGAAAAGGTGCGCTGCGATCTGATGGATGCCGTCGCGTTTGACCATAATGGAAGGATTTTTGATGGCTATATCTTTCGGAGAGAGAAAAGCACGAATGAAAGCGAAATCACCATCACTTGTTTTGATAAGGGCTTCTATCTTAGAAAGATTACCGCGTCGTATAAATTTACGCGAACAACGCCTGAGACGATCACGCGCCGCGTCTGCGCAGACTATGGGATTCAGGTTGGTAGTATCGCACGAACGGGCTTTACTTTATCGCGCAACTTCTTGGGGAAAAATTTATACGATATTATCCAAAGCGCCTATACGTTTGCCAGCAAATCAACTGGGAGAAAATATCAGATCCGATTTGAAGGCGGAAAACTTTCGGTACAAGAAAAAGGCGTTAACAGTAGCACGATTATCATCGAAGGCGGCGTAAATCTTATGGATTCCGCAATTTCGGAATCTGCGGAAAATGTTGTAACGCGCGTAAAAATCTACAGTAAGGATGATAAATTTGTCCGCAATGTGGACAATGCACAGGCTATGAAGCTTTACGGATTGATGCAGGAATACGTTAAGCAATCAGAGGATGACAACGGACAGGCCCGCGCCAAGGAGATATTGAATGCTGGGACGTTAGAACAGAAGATAACGGTCAACGGAATCGGGGACACTCGTTGCACCACAGGAAATGCGGTTGTCGTTCAAGAACCATATACCGGGATCTATGGCCTGTTTTACATTGATTCTGACACGCACACTTGGAAAAATGGGCAGTATTATATCAAACTTGTTCTAAATTTCAAAAATCTCATGGATGAAAAAGATGCGGGTGCCATTGAAAAGGCCAGTAAAAGCAAGGCAGGAAGTTCGAGCAACAAAAAATCAGAAGGCAGTGGAAGCTCATGGAGCTATGTCAATAAGCCTACATAAAAGGAGGAAGCGTTTATGCAGGATAACCCGTTTGCATCCATGCTTGAACTCATAAGGAACACTGTACAGGAGCAAAACACACCAGCCTTTCGCCTCGGCGAAGTTATCAGCGCTTCACCATTAAAAATCAATGTGATGGGTACGCCACAGGATCGAGATTCAATAGAAAAAAACGAGAGTATTAATGCCTTTTCAGTAGGCGAACGTGTCCTCCTTGCCTGCCTCGACGGAGATCAACGCTTTGTCGTGATTTGTAAGGTGGTGAGCGTGTAATGGATATATTTCCAATGGTGCAGCCGAATACGGAGGAAGCAGAGACAGATCCAGAATACCCGCTATATCGGGATGTCAAATGGGATTTGCGCGAAAATAAACCGATCTTTAAAAACGGCGCGCCTGTTATCGTAGAGGGCCAGGAGGCAGTTCTCGGTTGGGTACTGCGTGCACTCTGCACGGAGAGGGACCGATATGAAATCTACTCAGAGGAATACGGCTGCGAAATCGAAATACTAATCGGCCAGCCTTATACCAAAGAACTGAAAGAGGCAGAGGCGGCACGGTATCTTGAAGAATGCCTGCTTTGTAATCCGTATATTACGGGAGTGACGGATGTCGCGGCATCGTTCGAGGATGGCAGAATGGAGCTCTCATGCAGGATCTCAACGATTTATGGGAATGGTGAGGTGAGTATCAATGTATGAAGATTTGACGCCGGATGATATCCGAGAAGAAATCCTTACGAAGATACCGAATCTTGATACGAGGGAAGGTAGCTTTGTGAGCGATTTGACAGCCCCGGTTGCCAACGCAATCTATAACCTCTACATGGCGATGAATGCCCTCATTCCAATTGCGTTTGTGGATGCGACAAGCGGAGAATACATCGATAGACGGGCAGGAGAATATGGAATTGTCCGAAAAGAAGGTGTTAAGGCGCGGGCAATTTTGCAATTTACCGGCGAGGATGGAACCTCCGTGCCGACCGGCAGCGTCTTTACTACCAATACAGGATTGGAATTTGTAACGCTGGAAGATGCAAGGATTGCGGATGGAACAGCGCAGGCGTCGTCGGAGGCTGCTGAACCCGGTGCTCAATATAACGTGGAGGACGGAAGTATTACGGAGCAGTATCAGGTAATTGAGGGTCTAACAAGCGTTACAAATGAAGCGGCGACAGGCGGGATTGATCAGGAAACGGATGAAGCGCTAATGGAGAGGTTAAATCTATTAAGAAGGCGCCCAGCTACATCGGGGAACGCATATCACTACATCATGTGGGCGCTTGAAGTAGACGGCGTCGGTGGCGCAAAGGTAACGCCATTGGAAAATGGACCAGGAACAGTTGGCATATTGATTGCTGGGCCGGATAAAGAGCCGGTTAGTAGCGAAATTGTAGAAAGCACGCTGGCACATATTGAACAGGAGCGTCCAATTGGCGCGCTGGTCACCGTAGAAAGCGCCCAACCGATTGCTGTGAATATTAGTGCATCTGTCAAGCTAAATGGACTTGTAGAATTATCTACAGTTAAAGAAATTTTGATTCAAAAAATGCAGCCTTTTCTTAGCAATCTGACAAAGATTTATTTTGAAGATCCAGAGTTAAAAGTTTATGAAGTACCGATCAACGCAGTAGGCGCAATCCTCATCGGAATAGAAGGCGTGCTGGATTACAATACCCTAAAAATAAACGGGGAGACTACTAATCTTATAATTGAGAAAAAGCAAGTGCCGGTTTTGGGGACGGTGAATCTCACATGAATCTGGTTGAAAAGATGCCTAATTATTATCATCAAAGCGAGGAAGTTTGCGCTATTGAGAAAGCCTTTGGGCAAGCGGTGGATCACGCCCTGAGTGATCTGGAAGAATTACTAGAACAATGCTTTGTGGACACAGCGACTTGGGCTCTTCCTCTGTGGGAAGAAAGCGTCGGGATTGAGTCAGAAAAAGAAAAAGATATTTCCTATAGAAGAACACGAATCTTGAGCAAATTGCGCGGCGGAGGCACGGTCACAAAGGCAATGCTAAAAAACACAATTGAAAGCTTTTACAACGGAGAAGTAGATATCCTTGAATATCCAGCAGAACACCGGTTTGAAGTGAAATTTTTGAGCACCATCGGTGTTCCGCCTAATTTATCCGATGTAACACAGGCAATCGAAGAAACAAAGCCTGCGCATTTGGAATATTCTTATCTCATTTTATTTGTCCTGCACGAGGAGTTAATCCAATTTACACACCATCAGCTTACGGAAAAAACTCATGAACAGATTAGAAACGAGGCGGTTACAAATGACGGAAACAGAACACTTGCACCTAAAAAAACCCGGACAAGGTGATTATTATAACGTCGATGATTTTAACGGAAACGCTGATCTTATAGATACAAAGTTGAAGGAAATCGACGACAGTGTGGCCCAACCCTCCGGCATCGCCACCCTCGACAGCAGCGGCAAGCTTGCACAGATGCCCACGGCGGCGGATGTGGGGGCGGTGCCGTCAATGCTTACGGATATCATCTATGTTGATCAGGAGGAGCCAGTACCACACTACGACAACCTGCGTAACTACATCACGCCGGGGCAGCGTGTCCATATTGCTACCATAACCACCGCTATGAGTGTAGATAACTGCCCGGAGATGTCACCGGGGATGCTAGAGGTAATCGAGTACAACCATAGCGTTAAAACGGGGCAAACGCTGGCCATTATGCAGCGCTTTACGTCGCAAATCAGCGGTATCACCTATACTTGCATACACATCCCTCAAAATGGATATTGGAGCAATTGGCAATCACCTGTGGCTTGCAGCGATCCATCAGACGGTAATATCTGCATTGAGTTCGGAGGAGGTATGCATCTATGCGCGGCCTCCAAGACGTGGTCAAATGTTGCAATCACAAGCGCTCCAAATGCGGGGTGCTATACCAGCAGCAGACTATATTTTAGCGATTTCCCCCGGGCGTTTGCATCCGCCCCCAAATGTATCATATCACTATCGGTCGGCAGCAATGGCCCTTATTGGGTGACGGTAGACAGCAACGGGCCCACCACCAATCGTCCTCAGAGCTTTACATTGACCACAACAGCCAGCGCAACTGTATCAAGCGTAACATTATCATACATCGCCATCGGCGTATCGGCGTAAAGGAGGCAAACCATGTCAATCACAACCATCAAAGCCATTATTGACGGCCAGACGCATCCGCTTACCCTGCCGGAGGACGGGTATTATGTGCTGGCGGGCACCGCACCCGCCGAATCCAGCGCCAATGAGCCGGGGGGCTACTATGGCGTAAAGATTGTCGCTACGGACGAGGCAGGTAATGAGACCACGATCAACCAGGAGGACGGCACGTGGGGCAGCCAGCTGCAATTGACCGCTTACGAGAGCGTTAAGCCCACCGTCACCATCACCTATCCCTCTAACGACAGCCGGATCAATACCTGCACCCCGACCATCACCGCCCAGCTGCGGGACAACGATAGCGGCGTTGATCCCGCCACTCTTGACCTGCGTATTAACGGCGGCAGTAAGATTACACAGGGTGCGCCAGGGCTTACTCTGACACCAGTAGAGGGCGGCTATGATCTCTCTTACGCCGTGCCCGAGGCGCTCCCGGAGGGCAGCACGACAATCTCCATTGGCGTGTCCGATAAGGACGGCAACGCAGCTGATCCTGCATCAATCACCTGCACAATTGCGGTGACCGCGCCGACCATTAGCCTGTCCTCACCTGCGGAGGGTCTTGTAACCAACCAGGCGGCGGTGCAGATTACGGGCATCACGTCGGATGATCAGCTGACATCCGTCACCCTGACTGTCACCGTCAACGGCCATGACCAGGGCTCGGTTACAGTGGACGGCCAGACGGGCGCATTTGCGCTGCAAGCCAATCCCTCCCACATGCAAGAGGGAGCCAACGTAATCACAGTTAAGGTTGTAGACGCGACCGGCCTTGAGGCCGAGATTACCCGCAACGTTACGCTGGATACCATCCCGCCGCGCATCATTGAGGTCATCGGCGTGACCGACCGTGTGCACGTTGGGTCGCCTTTTACCATCCGCGTCAAGGTGGAGGATTGATATGATTACGCGCATTGAGGGCATGGCTGATAACCATGCCCTTGTGTTTGCCCGTAGTGAGGATGGCTACTGGACGGCGGAGGTGCCGCCAGACCTGGAGGATGGCACGTACTACGTCACCCTTACAGCCTGGGATATGGCGGGCAACAGCACATATTACGCCACGGTATTAATGACAGTGGATATAACCGGTATCCGGTTTGCGTGGCAGGATGGGGATTATCTGCTGGACTGGATGCAGGGATACAACGCGGCGTGGGGCGCGGGATATTGTGTAGATTGGGAGGGATGTTAGATGGATGGGCCAACAATCCGGCTGATGCCGGGCGAGCGTAGGCAGCAGCGCGTGCGCATCTATGGATGCGATCCGGGCGCAAAGGTAATGGTACAGTCGGCTACGTGGGAGCTGCATGATTTTAGCGGTAATACAATCGCCCGAGGCTCCTGCGTGGTGTCAGAGGGTAATTTGCTGACGTTTATGCTGGCTGTGGACGATCCGGGACGATACCACCTGCTGCTAACCTGCTCGATCGGGCCGGAGATTTACAAGACAACTGCGGGGGTGATCGTGTGTGATTGTCATTGAGGATGTGCAATTAACCCCTAAGCGGGTGCCGGTAGGCGGTAATTATCTGCTGCGCGTAAGAGCACGAGATAATGCGGATGTTTCCTATGCGGATACCGAGATGCTGGAGATGGCCATCAGCATGGTGGCGCAATATACACCCTCTGATTACAAGGACTTTTCCGGTGTCGAGGCCGCTGTTGCCGCGGCACAGGCACTGCTCAATGCGAAGCCCACAGTTGACCGGCAGGATGAAGTCGATGCCGCCGCAATGGCGATCTTCGACGCGATTGCCGCGCTCGAATGGGCAGAGGGGCACCGTAATAACCCGATCCCATACCGGCACCTGATGTCGGTGACCGAGGGGCTGTACTACAGCTACAACGGCCACATCTATCGATGCCTGCAATCTGCATCCAGCAGTATGATGATCCCGGGCACAGCCCCGCGCTATTGGGAGGCGGTCACATGATCTACAGCCAGACAGCAGCAGCCCATATCTACATTGGGGTTGCAATCATATTAGCGATATTGGTCACGTCAATTTTTGGCGTGGCCTTATCTATTATCTTAAATTTAAGGAGCGATCAACATGAGCAAACCAACCATCTACATCGCCGCCGGGCACGGCGGGAGCGATCCAGGCGCAGTAAGCGGTAAATACATCGAAAAGGCGCTGACCCTCAAAACCGCGCTGGCCTGCC
>ENA-UOIV01000861-UOIV01000861.1-human-gut-metagenome-genome-assembly--contig:-C59-NODE-861-length-29749-cov-13.770358_pt1 | contig 29749 bp, 27 predicted proteins | sample MGYA00242333_ERZ723880 | MGnify/ENA metagenome assembly ERZ723880 | reverse complement strand
CGCGTCACCGGGCGCGGGCGCGGCCGGCTGCCCGCCGGGGGCGGCGCCGCACGCGGCCAGCGACAGGATCAGAACGAGGGCCGTCAGAACAGAACATACAGTTTTCAACATGGATGATAACTCCTTTCAAAAGCGGGATGATTTGATTTGCGCTTGATCCGAGCGCCGGGCGTCATTCGGCGATCGTTGCGGGGAAAAGGTCGTCCACCGTGATCCGGGGCAGGCACAGGCCCTGCTCCTTGGCGTACCGCAGCATCGTCTCGAGCACGTGCCGGTTTGCCTCCACCCCGTATGGCCAATAGTCCCTTCCCATCAGCTCCATGGCCTTTTCCGCCTCGGAAAACGCCCAGGGCAGGGTCACCGGCAGGGTGCCCATCCCGGTCAATTTCCCCAGCGCGATTTTCTTCGCCCGGGCGAAGGCGCTGCAGAGGCTCCGGGCCGCCCAGGGGTACTTCAGGGCAACGTCCCTTCGGATGACGACGACGTGCATGATCGGAAAGATTTTGGTCCGGGCATAGTAATCCGTTTCCATCTCCCGGTAGTTCTCCCACAGCCGCGTGATTTTCCGGCCGTCGAAACAGCCGGGCTTGCGGGGGTTCAGCAGGACGTCGATCTCGCCGTCCTCCAGCATGCCGCTCAGGCACTTGCCGGGGGGAATCCTGTGGATTTTGACTCCCGGGGGCGGCGCGAAATCCCCCATTCTGTCGTCGGGGCCGGGACCCTCGACGCCGCCGGTGAACCATTCGACCTCCTCCGGAGAGACCTGGTATTCCTCCCACAGGATCCCCCGGAGCCAGAGCGCCAGGGTGGTGTGGTATTCGGAAACGCCGATCCGCTTCCCCCGAAGGTCCCGGGCCTCCCGGATTCCCGACGGTTTATGAATATAGATGTTCGAGTGCCGGAACGCGCGGGAGAGGAAAACCGGGATGGCCACGAACCGGCGGGGGCTTTTGCCGCATTCCATGATGTAGTTGGAAAGCGACATCTCCGAGACGTCGAATTCCTCGTCCTTCAGCATCCGGCGGAAGATTTCGTTCGGCTCCCGCACGACGCAGTCCAGCGCAATCCCTTCCGGATGCACGGAACCGTCCCACAGCGGCCTTGTGCGGTCATAGTCGCCGCAGGCCAAAGTCAGCCTGATGTCATCCGCCATACGCTTCCTCCCTCCGGCAGACCGCGCGCGTGCGCGGCGAATCCATTACCGCTTTCCGCAATCCACGATCACTTCCACTTCCACGATCGCGCCCGGAACCAGCCCGGTCACCTCGACCGCCGTGCTGGGGGGACGGGGCGCCGAAAAGAATTGGTTCCGGAGCTCCCGGAATTTGCCCAAGTTGTTGATGTCCTTCAGGTACACGGTGAATTTGATGACGTCGTCCAGAACCGCCCCGGCTTCCTTCAGGATGCTTTCGATGTTTTTGAAGATCCGGACCGTCTGCTCCTCAAAGTCTTTCTCGAGGATCTCTCCCTTTTCATTGCGCGCCGTGATACCCGAAAGGTAGAGGAGATCCCCCACTTTCATTGCCTGTGAAAAATCGTCGGTGACAAATACGTTTTTGCTGACCACCAGTTCTTTCACTTTGTTTTCACCTCCGCGAGATTCAAAATGATGGGACGGACGGGGAATTTCCCCGTTCCGGCTTTAACAGGTCGTATAGGTAGGAAACGTTGTTTTTCTGCACCTTCTGCATCAGGTCCTCCGTCCCCGGGGACATGGGATACCGGTCGGCAAAGGAGATCCCCCGGATCGCCTCCTCCTTGGTCCAGCCCCGTTCGACGGCCTCCTTCACCCGGTCGATCCACTCCAGGATAAACGCGCGCTGCTCCCGCAGATACGATTTGCCGCACACCTCCCCGTGCCCGGGGACGATATAATCCACATCGAGCTTTTCGATTTCCGACAGCGACTCCAGCCAGAGGTAGATGTCCCCCGAATGGAGGAAGGACTGCGTCTTATAAAACACGTTGTCGCCCGTAAAGAGCACGCGCTCCTCCGGGATCAGGACGCTCGTCTGTCCCATCGTGTGGCCCGGGTGGTGGATCAGCCGGATGGTATGGCTCCCGGAATGGAGCGTCAGCCGGTCGGAAAAGGTGATGGTCGGCGGATTGGGCTCCCGTTCGGCGACGAGGCGGTACCCCTCCGGGTCGATGACGGCCACACGGCTCAGAATATCTCCTTTGGGGACGGACAGGATTTCTTCGCGGGTTTTCTCCTGCCCGATCACCGGGACCTTGAAAAAACAGTTGCCCGTGAAGTGGTCCCGGTGGCATTCCGTGTTGATCAGGTATTTCGGCTCCCCCTTGGACGCGATTTCCCTTGCCCATTCGCAGGCAACCGTGGGGCGCTGCGGCGAGTCGATCAGAATGATCCCGCCGCCGGTGAGGACGTAGCCCACGTTGCAGCCCCCGATTTTGGTTTCCACAAAAATGTTCTTTGTTAATTGCATTGACCGCGCCTCCAAGCCAAATCACAGATGCCGGAACAGATAGCTGCCGTTTCCTTTTTGCTCCGCCAGGCGGCCGTCCTCCGCCGCGACCCTGCCGTTGACGATGGTCATCACGGGCCATCCCTTGAGAGTCTTCCCCTGGAAGATGGAAAAATCGCTGCTGGACCCGAGCCTCGCGGGATCGACCTGCTGCTCCTTGTCCAAATCCAGGATGACGATGTCGGCGTCCGAGCCGACCCGGATGGTCCCCTTGCGCGGATAGAGCCCGAAAATTTTGGCGGGCGACATCGTGGCCTTCCGGACGATATCGAGCAGCGGCACGCCGCGCTTGTGGTATCCCTCGCTGATCAGCACGGGCAGGTGGGTGCCGAGGACCGCGTAGCCCGTCCGGCTTCCCCACATCCCCTGGTCGAGGCGCTTGTCCGCGATGGTCCGCGTCACGTTGTCCGTCCCGAAGGTGTCGACGACGTCCTCGCGGACCCCTCGCCACAGGGCTTCCGAATCCTTTTTTTCACGGATCGGCGGGACCATCTTCGCCAGCATCCCGATGGGGTCCTGCGTGTTCAGCCCCAGATGCGCCGAGGTGACCTCCGCGTACAGGTTTTTGTTTTCCTTTTTCAGCAGGCGCATCCGTTCGATCGCCGCCTGCGAGGTGATGTGGACCACATACAGCCTCGCCCCGGCCTCCTGCGCGAGGCGCGCGGCGCGGATGACGGCCTCCTCCTCGGCGATCGCGGGGCGGGTGTCCTGCCAGTCCTGGAGGTTCCCGTCCTGCTTGACCGCCATCGCTTCCCGCGTCCACCGGTCGATGATGCGCTCGTTTTCCGCGTGGACGGACGCCATCGCCCGTTTCCCCAGGGCGGCCACCTTCCGGAACCCGGCGTAAATGAAGCCGTCGTCGGCGCTTTCGACAATGCCGGGATTCCCGCACATGTAGAACTTGAAGGTCGTGGACCCGATTTCCGCGGCGTAGGCGGGCAGCTCGCTCAGGTGCTCTTCGGTGCTGATTTGAATGTGGAAGCACATATTGGAGTAGATCCCGTTGTCGATGGTCTCCAGATAGTCCTTGTACGACTTTAAATAGCTGCCCTGGTCCCGCAGGTAGCAGCCGACCGTCGTGACGCCGCCGATCACGGCGGCCCCCGTTTCGCTCACGGCCAGCCTGGAGAACTGCTCCGGGTTCGTCCCCAGATGGACATGCGGGTCGATGACGCCGGGCATCACGTATTTCCCGGACGCGTCGATGGTCCGTTTTGCCTCCGGGAGGCAGCCGGGGGCGCCGATCCCCACGACTTTACCGTTGTCGATCGCCACGGCCGCCTCCACCAGACCCGCCTCGGGGATCACCAGGGTTCCGTTTTCTATTCGTAAATCCACCACTTCGCATTGCCTTCCTTCCCGCTTTTTTGGTACCTGGTCCGCAGCGTTTGGGCGGCGTCCGCCGCCGCGGCGCCTGCTCGCCGGGGATTTTCACGTTGCTTCTATGTTATATATTATATATGATTATGTCAATGATTCGATTGACTAAAAATCCGACTTTATCTTTGTGGAAATTAGAGATTTCCGAATAAAATGATCGGGAATTCCGTGAGAAAAGGCCGATAACCCCCGGTTGTTTATCGGATATTCACAAGAATACGGAGCAAGATTTAGGCAAAATCTTAGTTGCACATAAACCAAATATCATATATCATATATAATAATCAACGACAGAGAACCGTTGGCCGCCTGAGGGGGAACCGCAGGAGGGACGGCTTGGCGGTCCTCCTGTCCATGCTCGAGAAAAAGGAAAGGGATGATGTAAATATGGACACGCGCTTATGGAAAAACGAGAACTACTGGGTCAGCGGCTACAATTTCGATCCGGAGACGGTGGCGGGGCATCACATATCCGACAACCTGAAAATTCACGACGCCACCCTGCGCGACGGGGAGCAGACCCCCGGGGTCGTGCTGCGCAAAGAGGAAAAGGTGCGGATCGCCCAACTGCTGGACGAAGCCGGCGTTCAACGCATCGAGGCCGGGATGCCCGCCGTTTCGGACGAAGATAAGCTCGCCATCGCCGAGATCAAGCGCCGGGGCCTCAAGGCCGAAATCTTTGGATTCGTGCGGGCACTCGAATCCGACCTGATCCTCTGCAAGGAATGCGGCGTGGACGGCATCGTGCTCGAGGTGCCGATCGGCCGGCCGAAGCTGGAACTGCAGTTCAAATGGGATATCCGGCGCGTCATCGACAGCAGCGTGGCCTCCATCCGCAAGGCCAGGGAGCTGGGCCTCAAGGTGATCTATTTCCCTTACGACACCACCCGCGCCGACGAGGACGACCTCGACCTGCTGCTGGATTCGCTGCGGGGGGACGCGCGGCCCGACGCCATCGGGCTTGTGGATACCATGGGCTGCGCGCTGCCCGGCGCCGTCGCCACCATGATGCGCTACATCAGGGAGAGGACCGGCGGCCTTCCCATCGAGATCCATACCCACAACGATTTCGGCCTTGCGGTGGCCAGCACCCTGCAGGCCGTGCTGTGCGGGGCGGACACCGTCCACTGCTGCGTCAACGGGCTGGGCGAGCGCACCGGGAACTGCTCCCTGGAGGAGATCGTCTGCGTCATCCAGATCCTTTTGGGAAAGGACCTGGGCATCGATCTTTCGAAGCTGCAGGGGCTTTCGGACTATGTGGCGGAGAAGAGCGGAATCCCCGTCATGCGCAACAAGCCCATCGTGGGAAAGGACATCTTTGCGCGCGAGTCGGGGATCGGCGCCGATACGCTTTTCAGCGCGCCGCTCGCGATGTTCGCCCTCAACCCCGCCTTCCTCGGGAAACAGCCGCGGCTCATCCTCGGGAAAAAGAGCGGCATGCTCTCGATCGGAAAGAAGCTGGAGCTGCTGGGCGTCACGCTGGATGACGACCGGAAACGGGCCCTGCTCGGCGACGTCAAGGCGCTGGGGATCCAAAAGGAGCGCGCCCTCACCGACGAGGAGTTCCTCGCCCTTCTCAGGAATTATCAGTAAGAGCGCGGGAATAAGGCTATTGAACTAGCTTGGCAAATTCTGCTATAATAGCGGTGGAGAACAGGACCCCATTACAGCGGTAGGAGAAGCCTTCATGGAAAAATATAAAAGCAAAGTCGACATCATCTACGATCTCCTGATGACGGATATCGCCAAGGGCGTTTACCGGCAGGACGACCGGCTGGTCATCAGCCAGATCGCGCGGCAGAACAACGTCAGCGACATCCCGGTCCGGGAGGCCCTGCGCCGCCTCGAGAGCGAGGGGTATGTCAAGATCAGCGCGAACCAGGGCGCGACGGTGTGCGCGTTCAGCATCGACCGGCTGCTGGAGATCATCCGCATCAAAAGCGTGCTGGAGGGCTACGCCACGCGCCTGAGCATCGATTATGTGACGCCGGCGCTTTTGAAAAAGCTGCGCAGCCTCAACGGCCAGATGAAAAAGGCGGTTGACGCCGGGAACTACCCGAAATATTCGGAGCTCAACGTCAAGTTCCACATGAGCATCTACGAAGCGACCCCCTACACTGAGCTGTACAATATGATCCAGGACCTCTGGCGGAAGTGGAGCATCACCCGGTCGGTCTTCGCCGTGGACCCAAACCGCATGCAGGAATCCACCCGGGAACACGAGGAGATCATCCGGCTGCTGGAGGAGCGGCAGTACGATCAGGTGGAGCAGTATGTCCGCCTGCATAAACAGCGGACCGAAACCGTGTTCCTGAGCCGCGAGCGGCTGGACGATTCCCGCGGCGCGTGATCTTTCGCGCGGTTTTCCGCATGAAAAAAGCCTTACGCAGGTTTTCTGCGTAAGGCTTTTTGCTGCTTCGGCGCTCTCGGGCCGCCCGCGGGCGGCCGTGTCAGACCGCGCAGTTTTGGGCGATGAAATCCAGCGACTCGCGGATTGCCCGCCGCACCTCTTCCGGCGCGGGCGTCAACTGCTCGATCGCGAAATCCGACGCGCGGACCCGGAAGCTCTGCGGCACCTCCAGTCCGCAGGGGATGGAGGTGCGGCTCTTTTCCAGCGCGGAAAAAACCGCGGCGTACCCCACCTCCCCCTGGCCGATGGGCGGGTTGTAGATATAGCCGTCCCGCAGCAGGGCGTCCTTGAGGTGCAGGCAGTCGAGGACCTCGAGGCTTTCGCAGATGTCGTCTGCGATGGAGATTTCCCCCCGCGCAAAGCGGTAGTTGTTTCCGGGGTCGTAGTTGCAGCGGACGGACGGATGGCCGATCTCCCGAAAGATGGGGCCGCATTCCCGGGCGGTGCCTACGATGTCCCCGTAGGATTCCAGGTTGATCCGCAGCCGGTAGGGCGCGGCGGCCTCGACCGCCCGGGAGAGGTTTTTGCGGAACTTGACGGTCCGGCACACGGGGCCGCACCGGGTGTTGATCCGCGTCGCGCCGATCTTCCCGGCGAACTCCAGCTTCTTCAAAAACCGGGCGAACTGGCGGTCGTTCGTCAGGTCGCAGTGCCCCGAGACGGCGACGCAGCGGAGCCCGCGCTCCTCCAGCCGGGCGCGCACCCACGCGACATACTCGTCGCAGACCCGTTCCGCGACGATCTGCTCGCTGATGCCGTCGATGGCGGAGAGCTCCACGTCGGAAAACCCGAATTCCCTGGCGGCGTCCAGCGCCGGTATGAGATCGTCGCCGGGCACGCTGTTGGTACAGAACCAAAAAGGGGAGAGGTGCAGCATCCTTGACTCATCCTTCCTCATCGAATTGCAGCATCACCTTGGCGTGGACGCCGCTTGCCTTCTCGGCGAAGGCCTGGATTCCCTGTGAAAAGGGGAACAGCCCGGTCACGACCTCCTCCAGCCTGAGCCTGCCGGCCATGGCGATGGCGGAGGGGAAGTAGCCGCTGGGGACGCAGACGCAGGAGATGGTCGCGTCCTTCCAGTAGAGGTTGAAGAGGTTGACCTCGAGGTTGAAATCCATGCCGTAGAGCCCGAAATAGACGACCGAACCGCCCCGGGCGACGATGTTGAGCGCCGTCTGGGCGGAGCCGCGGCTGCCGGAGGCCTCGATGACCGCGTCGTACCCCATGCCGCCGTTCAGCAGCAGCGCCTCGGTCACCAGGTTGCACCCGCTCGGGTCGAGGACCACGTCCGCGCCGAACCGTTTGGCCATCTCCCGCTTGGCCGCCACCGGCTCGACGACCACGATCTTCCCCAGGGGATACTGCCGCGCCAGCTTCAGGATGATCTGCCCCATGGCGCCGCCGCCGAGGATGATGAGGTTCTTTCCCCAGTCGAGCCGCGCCTTCGAGATGGCGTGCATGGCCATCATCAGCGGCTCGATCAGGCTGCCGGCCGGCAGGGAGACCTCCGTGGGCAGCAGGAAGGCCTGCTTCGCGTCGATCGAGATGTATTCCGTCATCAGATCGGAGCGGCCGCCCGGGTTGATGCAGAAATTCGGCTGGTTGCTGCGGCAGGCATCGCACTGGCCGCAGAAGGTATACGGATTGATCGCCACCCGGTCCCCGGGCTTGAACTCCGCGGGGGAGACCCGCTTGCCGACCGCCTCGATGATCCCCGAGCCCTCGTGCCCCAAAACGCCGTTTTTGGGGTAGGCCGCCTTGCCGTTCAGCATCATCATGTCAAACCCGCAGATGGAGGCATATTTCATCCGCACCAGCACCTCGTCCGGCCCCGGCTCGGGAGGGTCGGGCAGGCCCAGGAAATAGAGCTCCCGGTTTCGGCGCATCCGAAGTGATTTCATATGCCTCCCGCCTTTCGTAATTCCGTCCGGTATTGCTGCGGGGTCTTGCCGACCTGCTTTTTGAATACCTGGCTGAAGTATTTCGCGTTGTCGAACCCCACCATCCCGGCGATATCGATGATCTTGTAGGGGGTTTCCAGCAGCTGCATCGCCCGCTGGATCCGCCGCTCGTTCACATAGGCGCTGAACGAGCTGCCGGTCTCCCGCTTGAAGAGCCGGCTGAGGTAGGTGGCGTTGATGTGGACGTGCCCGGCCGCGCGCTCGAGGCTGATCTCCTCGCCGAGGTTTTGATTGATGAAGCTGGTGACCTCGATGATCAGCTGGTTGGAGCTCCGGTTTTCGTTGCAGAGCTGGTCGTAGAGCTTTAAAAACAGCTCCCGGAACGCCTCGAACGCCTCGTGGGCGCTGGAGAACTGCCGGATGCGCAGGGCGAACTCGTCGTCGGAGCCGGTCAGCCCGAAGTTGTAGCGCAGGCGGCTGTACTGGACTGACAGCTGCGTGGTGACGAAAGAATAGAGGTCGGTGGACATGTCGTGGCAGACCAGCGCCTCCAGCGAGCCCAGCGAGGAGACCAGCTGGGGCCGCGCGAGGTTTTGCAGCGCGAGGGAGAGGACGCTCAGCAGGTCGCGGACCTGTCCCTGGGTGGCCGTGGACTGGTAGGCCCGGACGGTTTTGGGCTGCAAGAAGGGCGGGGAGAAGAAGAACCGTTTGTGCCGGAGCTGCAATAGATCCTTGCACTGGCTGTGCCAGCGCTCTATGGGGAGCGGCACGTCGGAGATCTCGAAGGCGAGCGGCGGGATGCTGTAGGGGGCGAGGGCGAGATTGATCTTTCCGATCAGCCGCTCCCAGTCGGGTTCGTCCTGCCCCTCCGCCAACAGGATGCAGAGGTTGCTCTCCCGGTAGACGCACAGCTCGCATTTGCCGACCGGCTCCAGAACGGCGAAGAGATCGTGGAGCACCGCCTCCAGGCTGTCGATCTGGCTGAAAAAATTGAAGGGCTCGTCGTTGCGCGGCTTCGGGCTTCCCAGAAGCTGCCAGCAGTCGCTGCGCCCCACGCGCAGGCGGCCGAACTCCACCTGCGCCTCGCCGGTGCGCAGCGGGATCAGGCCCATCAGCAGCTCCATGACCTCCAGGCTGTGCTGCACCGCCTGGTCGTGCTGCTCGCGTGCCGGCGGCTCCCGCTTCTTCCGTCCGTGCTGCTCGGCGGCGGCGCAGAGCGCCTGCAAAAGGTCCTCCTCCGGCGGGAGCTCGGTCGGGAAGACGGCCGCCACCCGGGAGTTCACGGGCGCGCCGAGGGAGAGCCCGGGTTCGTCGTTCAGAAGCAGGAAGGTCGGGCAGATGCCGCGGGGGAGCAGGTAGTTGATGAGGTCCTCCGCGTTCCAGAAGTTCATGTAGGCGGGCATGATGACCAGGTCGGGCTGGGTCGATTCAATCAGGCTCATGCCGAGGACGCTGTTGTCGGCGGTCCCGCCGAGCTGGAACTTGTCGGGATATTTCTGGAGGATCCCTCTGAGGTACTGGATTTGGGAATACTGGGTCGAAATCATCAGCACGGTATGGATCTCCGCCGCCCCCTCTCCGTTGTGGATGCAAAAAAACAACCTTTTTCACGCGCCCGCGCAGAAGGTTATATTAAATATATATCCTACTTTCCGCGCGAAAGCAAATGTTTTTTCCCCTTTTTGGGCGATTCCCCGAAAGTGGTAGAATATGCGGACTTTTTCCCGCCGGTCTTCTGACCGCCGCAAAATATTGACCGTGCCGCGGGCCACCCTGCAAAAGGATACTGTCCATTTGAAGTAAAAAAATTGAACCTTTTTCCAAATCGGATACCGGCTTCCCCCGGCGGACCGCGCGCCCGCATAAAATTGCACAACAAATTCGACCAAAATGGAAAACACAATGCGCCTATTTTTTGTTGATATTATAATATGATTTAGAAAAGCCATCCACCACATCAATTGTAGAAAAGAGGAGTGCATTATGCGCAGTATTCGTTATTTCGGAAACGGAACCCTGAAGATGCTCGACATTCCCGAGCCCCAGATCACCCGGCCGGACGACGTTAAAATCAAAGTGGCCTACTGCGGCGTCTGCGGTTCCGACCTGCATTTCAAACGCGCTGAACTGGACTTCCTGTTCGATAAGGAAAACGGAACGCCCATCGGGCACGAGGCCTCCGGTGTCATCACCGAGCTCGGGCCGGCCGCGACCGCCAAGGGGCTCAAGGTGGGCGACCAGGTGACCTATTACTACAACGAGCACTGCGGGAGCTGCTATTACTGCCGCAACGGGCAGGAGCAGTTCTGCGAGAATATGACCGGCTCTTCCGCCGCCATGTCCGATTATCTTGTCGTGCGGGAGCAGGCGGTCCACAAGCTGGTCGGCGGCTGCGACCTCAAGCGCGGCGCCCTCATCGAGCCGATCTCGGTCTGCCTGCACGGCATCGACCTGGCGCGCATCAAGGTGGGCTCGACCGTGGCGATCTCGGGCGGCGGCACCATGGGGATGCTGATGACCCAGCTGGCCAAACGCTCCGGTGCCACCAAGCTGACGGTGATCGAGCCGATCGCCATGAAGCGCGAGATGGCCAAAAAGCTGGGCGCGGAATATGTGATCGACCCGGTGGGCCAGGACCGCAAGGAGGAGGCGCTGAAGATCACCGACGGACGCGGATTCGACGTGGTCATCGAGGCGTCCGGAAGCTGGCGGGCGTGCGACGGCATCGAGGAGCTGGTGGGCAAGGGCGGCACCCTGGAATTCTTCGCCGCGCTTTACCGCAGCGACTACGACTACAAGCTGAACCTCTTCCAGGCGTTCTTCAAGGAGATCCAGATCGTGGGCGGCGTGTTCCAGTCCCCCTACGCCTTCCCGCGCAGCGTGGCGCTGGCCAACGTGCTGGAGCTGGATCCCATCCTGGTGGACGGATGCGTCTTCGAGGCGGAGGATTTCGAGCAGGCGTTCGAGGCCCAGATGGACGGGCGGACCATCAAATCCCTGATCAAGTTCGACTAGTGACAAGTGTGTGTTAAGGAGGAAAGAGGCGAAGTATGGACAACAAACAATATTACGTCAAGCTCCCAGTCTGGAAAAAATGCGCGTTCGGCTCGATCGACACGGCCAACAACTTCAGCTGGTCCTACATCAGCTCCTTTTTGGCGATCTATCTGACGGACACCTTCCTGATCCCCGCGAGCTATGTGTCCATCATGTTCCTGGTGTGCCGCTTCTGGGACGCGATCAACGACCCCATCGTCGGCTATCTGGCCGACCGCACCCGCACCCGCTGGGGCCGCTACCGGCCGTGGATCTTTTTCGGCACCGCGCCGCTCTTCATCACGACGGCGCTGCTCTTCTGGCCGCACCCCGATTGGGCGCTCCCGACCAAGATGGTCTACGTCTGCGCCCTTTACGCGCTGGTGGTGCTCTTCTACACGATGGTCAACCTGACCTACGGCTCCCTCAACGCGGTCGTCACGCAGGACCCGGCGGAGCGCGGGTCGCTGGCCTCCTACCGGCTGCTCTTTGCCTACATAGGCTCCACGGCGATGACCCAGCTGGTCGTGCGCGCGGAACCCGTCCTCTCCAGCAAAAACCCCGGCATGGGCTACTTCTACCTGGCCGTCATCTTTGCCGTCTTCTGCATCCCCATGCAGATCTTCGGCGCGAAGGTGCAGAAGGAGGTCATCCCGCCCTCCAACACGGGCGTCAAGATGTCCATCTTCAAGCAGCTGCGGCTCTCCTTTAAAAACGTCCCCTTCATGATGGTCTGCATCATGTTCCTCGCGCAGGGCTTCTCCCTCTACGGCGTGGGCGCGATCAACACCTACTGGTTCAAGTACGTGGTGGGCGACACCAACCCGCTGGCCACCTACTCCCTGATCACGCTGGTGCCCTCGATGCTCGGCTGCTTCACCTCCCAGTTCTGGAGCAACAAGCTCCGGAACAAGGGCAAGGCCATTGGCATCACCTACGTCGCGCAGGCGGTCTTCTTCACCCTGCAGTTCTTCCTGTTCCGCAACACGGTCAACATCGGGGTGATGTATTTCCTCGGAATTGTCGTGCAGTACTTCGCGGGCGCCAACATGTCGCTCATCTACGGCATGGTCCCGGATACGATCGAATACTCCGAGCTCATCACCAAGGGAGAGCGGATGGACGGTTTCCTCAACACCCTCTCCTCCTTCTGGAACAAGGTGGGCATCACGATCGGCACCGCGGGGACCGTGTGGATCCTGGACCTGGTGGGCTATGTGCCGAACGCGGCGGACCAGCCCTCCAACGTCATTCTCGCGCTCGACCTGATGAAGTGGATCCTGCCGACCATCTTCTGCATCATCGCCCTTGTCTCGCTGATCTGGTACAAACTGGACTACGCGAACTTCGACAAGCTGGTCGCCACCCTCAACGAACAGCGCCCGGTCTGGGAGGCCGAACGCAAAGCCGCCGCCGGGAAGTGACCCCGTCCGGCCGGAGGAAAAGGAGGATTTCCAATGTATCAATCCGACGTGCAGCGCTTTGAACGCTCCAAGAACACCGACCTGTTCGTCACCTTTTTCCCGCTCGTCCTGGCGTTCGGGCTGCGCGGCTTTCTCCTGAAAACCGGCCTTCCGGAGGCGGCCCTCTTTGCGGCGCAGGCGCTGCTGGCGGTCTTTCTGGCCGCCGCGTTCCTGCTCAGCCACCACTGCTATTTCCGTCTCTTCCGCTATACGGTGGCCGAGCGGGGCGGGAGCGGCTACCCCGCGGAGTCGCTCACCTTTGAGCGGCTCTGCGGCAAAAAGTCGCGGATTTACGAGCGGGTCCTACGCGGTGAAATGCTTTATCTGGCCGCGCCGGATGAGCGCTGCGCGGCGTATGGGAAGCCCTCGGCTTCCTACCGCCTCACGGTCCTTCCCTCCCGGAGCGCCTGCCGGCTCTATTACCGGCAGGAGGGGACCCTCTACTGCGCGGCCTTTCATCCGGACGAACGGCAGGCCGCCGTCCTGCGCCGGTGGACCGGCCAGGACAAAGCGGAAAACCGGCCTGAAGCGGCCGGATCATGTTAGGAGGTAAAATCTTTTATGGCTGAGAAATCACTGGTCCGGAGGCTGGAAAAGGCCTCTCTGGACACCAAGCTGCGTCTGCTGGACCTGTGCCACCAGACGATGATCCACATTGGCGGCGACCTGTCGGTCTGCGACATGATGACCGCGCTCTGGCAGTATGCCATCCGCTACGACGTGGAGAACCCCCACTGGGACGGGCGGGACCGTTTCGTCCTCTCCAAGGGGCACGCGGCGGCCGTCACATCCTTCAGCCAGGCGGCCATCGGCTGCTACGACGTCCAGGACATCTACAAGGAATACGCCACCGACTTCGGGCGGTTCGGCATGCACTCCTGCAACCTGGCGAACCCCTATGTCGACGTTTCCACCGGCTCGCTCGGGCATGGGATGCCCGTGGCCGCGGGCATGGCGGCGGCCCTCAGGCGCAAGGGCTCCCAGAGCAGGGTCTACTGCGTCATCGGGGACGGCGAGTGCGGGGAGGGCTCCATCTGGGAGGGCGCGATGTTCGCCCACCAGTACCAGCTGGGGAACCTGGTCGTGTTCGCCGACCGCAACGGCTTCTCCTTTGACGGCCCCACCGAGGAATACATGGCGCTCGAGCCCTTTGCCGGCAAATGGCGGGCGTTCGGCTGGAATGTGGTGGAGATCGACGGCCACGACATGGACGCGATCATCGACACGATCGACCGCCTCCCCGACGTGTCCAGCGACACGCCGACCATCGTCATCGGCAAGACCGCCAAGGGACACGGCGTGAGCTTTATGGAGAACAACGCCTCCTGGCACGCGGGCGGCGTCAATACGGAAGACTGGGAAAAGGCGAAGGCGGAGCTGACCGCCGCTTATCAAGAGAAATGGGGTGCGGCCGTATGAGCGGAATGACGCTGAATATGGAAGTAATGACCAGCCTGCGGGACGCCGTCGGAAAATGCCTGGCGGAGCTGGGCAAAAAGTACGACAACATGCTCGTCATGACGGCGGATGTGGACACCTCCTCCCGCATTCAGGCGTTCAAGGAGGCGTTCCCCGACCGCTGCTACAACGTGGGGATCGCGGAGCAGTGCCTGATGAGCACCGCCGCCGGGCTCGCCCACGAGGGCTTCAAGCCGCTGACCTTCGCCTTCGCGCCCTTCGCCTCGATGCGCTGCTACGAGCAGGTCCGCACCGACATCTGCTACACCAAGCTGCCGGTCATCATCATCGGCAACGGCGCCGGGTATTCCAACGGCGCTTCCGGCTGCACCCACTGCGGCCTGGAGGATTCGGCGCTGATGGTGGCCTGCAACAACATGACCGTCATCGAACCGGGCGACCCGGCGCAGATGGTAAAGGTGCTTGAGGCGGCCATGGAGCTGAACGCGCCGGTCTATATCCGGCTGGGCCGCGAGGCCACCACCTCCCTGTACGCGGAGGACGTCAAATATGAGATCGGCAAGGCTCTGATCCCCCGCGAGGGGAACGACGGGGCGTTCGTCTGCACCGGCATCATGGTCCACTTCGCCATGGAAGCGGCGAAACGGATCCGTGAGGAGCTCGGCAGAGAGATCCGGGTGGTGGATATGCACACCGTCAAGCCCCTCGACCGCGACGCGGTCATCGCCGCCGCGAAGACGGGGCGCGTGGTCGCCGCGCAGGACCACAACATCAACGGGGGACTGGGACAGCTGGTCGGCTCCACGATCGCCGAGGCGGGAATCACCTGCAAGCTGGCCATCCGCGGATGCCCGGACGAGTTCGTCCCGATCGCGACGCCGGAGTTCCTCTACGCCCGCAACGGCATGGACGCCGACGGGCTCTACCAGGCAATGAAGGCTCTGCTTTAATCTACCGCCGCAGGAGATGGAGGCGGGCGGGAGACCGCCCGCCTCCATTTTGTGAGAAGGGGGAAACGCCATTGGATAAGCTCCGCGCCGGGCTCCTCACGGGAAGGGAGGCCCGCCTGCTGCTGCTCCTCGCGGGCGCCAGCTTTTTGCGAAACCAGCTCTGGCTCACGCCGTCCCCCCTGATGACCGTCATCATGGACGATATGCGCATCGGGTACCGGCAGGGCGGGCAGCTGCTCTTTATTGTCACCGTCCTGATGGGGATCTCCCTCTTCGTCGGGAGCAGGGTCATCGACCGGCTGGGCGCCAGCCGCGCGATGGCGATCGCGATCGGCTGCCTCGCGCTCGACGGCCTTTTTGCCTTCTTTTGCAGAAGCTACCCGCTCGTCCTCGTGGGGCGCGCGTTCAGCGGGATCAGTTACGGGCTGGGCAGCGGGGCGCAGGGCGTCCTGGTCACGGAGCGGTTCCCGCCCGCCCGGCGCGGGCTGATCAACACGATCAACGCCGCCGTAAACGCGCTGAGCATTGCAGCCGCCTACGCGGTCACCGTGCCCCTCTACCGCTTTTTCCACTCCTGGCGCGGGACGCTGCTCTTCTGGTCGCTCGTGTCCGCGGCTTGGATGGGCATCTTCATTCTGTTCGACGCCGCCCACGCGCCGTCCGCGGCCGGCGCGCCGTCCAGGGCGCCCGCCAGCCTTGCGCAGGCGGCGCGCCTCCCGAAGGTGTGGTGCATGGCCGCTGCGATGGGCGGACTGACGATCCTGTACACGGGCTACTCCTCCTATCTGCCCTCCTTTCTCGCCGAGGCGCGCGGGTTCTCCCTGCAGGCCGCCGGGACGGCGACCGGCATGATCTCCGTGGCGGGGCTGGCCGGATGCCTGCTGTGCGGTCCCCTCTTCACGCGGCTGCGCGCCGTCCACATCCCGCTGCTTGCGCTGGAGCTTCTGGTGCTGGCGGGCGCCGCGGGGACCGCGCTCTTTCCGTCCCACGCGGGAATCTACGGCGGCATCTTGCTGCTGGGGTTCTGCTTCAACGGCTGGGGGACGGTCTCGGTGACCGCCCTGATGAACATGGACGGGATGACGCCGAGGCTGATGGGAGGGGCGGTCGCGATCTACAGCGGCCTTGGGGGGATCGCCGCCGTCTGCGTCCCGGGCATGTTCTCCTTCTTCCAGGCGCGGTTCGGCATCCGGAGCGCGCTCGCCCTCTTCTGCCTCTTCGTGCTTCCCGCGCTGGCCGGGACCGGGCTGTACGCCCTCCTCTGCCGCCGGCGCGGCGCATGAAAAAAGCCTTGCGCGGAACCCTCGCGCAAGGCTTTTTTCACCGGTGCGGCAAATTTGCGGCAAAACAAAACCGGCCGGTCAGAAGACCGGCCGGTTTGATCTGGTGGGAACACGGGGACTCGAACCCTGGACTTCCTGCGTGTGATGCAGGCACTCTAACCAGCTGAGCTATGCTCCCGAGACAAGTGATATTATAGCACATCGTCCGGGGAAAGGCAAGCCCTTTTTTGCACTCAGTCGTCGAACTCCTGCATGACGTTCCCGATCGTGATCGTGCGGTGGGGAAGCCAGACATACTGCCCCTCCAGCCGGGGGACCGCCTCCTTGACGTCCCGCCCGGTGGAAAGCGCGTAGGCGAGCTCGAAGATCGCCTCGGCCTGTCCCTTGGCGTCGTTGAGCACGGTTCCGGTCAGCGTCCCCTCCTTGATCGCTTCGCGGGCGGGGGGCGTTGCGTCGATGCCGACGATCACCGGCAGGTCTTCGATGCCCGCCGCGCGGTAGGCGTCGATCGCGCCGAGCGCCATATCGTCGTTGTTGCTGAAGACCACCTCGATGCGGGGGCCGATCTCCTCGTCCTTCAGCCACTGCCCCATCTTGGCGGAGGCCTGCGCGCGCTGCCAGTTGGCGGTGTCGTTGGCGAGCTTCTCCACGCTGATGCCCGCGCCCGTCACCGTCTTGATCGAATATTCGGTGCGGATGGCGGCGTCCTGGTGGCCGGGCTCCCCCTCAAGCATGACGTATTGGATCTTGCCGTCCCCGTTGCGGTCGACCAGCTCGGGGTTCTGGTTGAAGAGGTTGGAGACGATCCGTCCCTGCAGGACCCCCGATTCGCTGGCGATGGCGCCGACATAGTAGGCGCGGTCCCACCGCTGCATGTCCTCCTCGACCGGCTCGCGGTTGAAAAAGACGATGGGGATGTTCGCGGACTTGGCCTTGTCGATAATGACGGAGGCGGCCGTGCGGTCGACCTCGTTGACGCAGATGACGTCGTAGCCCTGCGAGAGGAACTTGTCCACCTGGTCGTTCTGGATGCCCTGGTTGCCCTTGCCGTCCATCACATTGACGGAGATCTTGACCTTGTCCCGGGACTCGCGGGCCTTTGCGGTCTCGAGGAAATACCCGCTGAGGGTGGAGATAAAGGTGTCGTCCTGCCGGTAGACGGTCATGCCGATCTTGATCTGCCGCAGGTCGGGGTTCTGGCTGTCGTCCGAATCGCTGCATCCGCCGGAAAAAAGCGTCAGGCAGAGCGCGGCGGACAACAGGAGCGCCGTCCTTTTCCAGAGCGTGTTCATGCGAAAACCTCCTTCTTGCGGGTCCCCGCCGGGGCGCCGGTTCAGCGGATAAACGGGAAGAGCAGCCGCTGGTTTTCCGGGTCGTACATGTTTTTCCAGTTGATCATGCGGTGCTCGACGACGGTGGCCGGCGCGACCGGCCGCTTCCTGAGGGAATCGACGGCCGCCTTGACCCCCAGGTATCCGATGCCGAAATCGTTCTGCACGATCGTGGCGTTGACAATGTCCTGCTCGATATAGGAAGCGACCTTGCCGGTCGAGCCGATGCCGAAGAGGGTGAGGTAATCGGCCTGCTCGTCGATGACCGCCTGCGCGGCCGCCTCGAGCGCGGTGACGTCGAGGGTGACCACCACGTCGACCGACTTGGGCCGCAGCTCCTGGGCCAGCGTCCGGGCGGCCTCCGACGAATCGTCGGGGAGCGTCCAGCTGATTACCTCGCCGCCGATCTCGCCGAGCACGCTCATGAGCCCGGCGCGCCGCTGCTGCACGTTGCTGCACTGCGCGCTCGATTCCACGACGGCCAGCCGCTTGCGGGCGTTGCCGCTGCGCACGATCTCCTGGCCGAGCTGGACCCCCATGGCGTAGTTGTCCGCCGAGATATAGGACTTGACCGCGGCGCTGTTGACGGTCGATTCGATGCAGACCACCGGAATGTTCTCGGAGACCTGCTCGACCGTGCTGACCAGGCCGTTGCTGTCGGCGGCGGCGAGGACGATCGCGTCCACGCCGCTGTCGTATTCGCGCTGGATCAGGGAGATCTGCTCGGGGAGGTTGTTCTCCTCCGACAGGGTGATGAAGCTCAGGTCGACGTTCATCTCGCTGGCGGCCTGGTCGGCCCCCTGCTTGATGCTCTCCCACTGCTCGCCCGTCTTGCCCCGCACGATGAGGGAGACGTCGTAGACCTCGGGGACCTTCTCCTCCCCGAGCACGTCGAAGGTGAGGATCGCGAAGGAGATCGCGAACGCGGACAGGAGCAGCACAAACACGAGGATCTTTCGCTGCGTCATTTCACATCCCCTCCTTTCACAGCCTCGTCGTAGCTGTGGCGGGGCAGGTGGATGCGCACGGTGGTGCCCACGTCCGGCTCGCTGAGGATGGTCAGGCCGTAGCCCTCCCCGTAGCGCAGCTGGATGCGCTGGTTGACGTTGCGCAGCCCGATGCCGGACCCCTTGGAGCGCACCCGCGTCTCGTCGGTCAGCAGGGTCCTGCAGACCTCCTCGGGGATGCCGCTGCCGTTGTCCTCGACGTCGATGTACAGGTCGCCGTCCTCCCCGACGTAGGAGCGGACCCGGATCTCGCCGTCCCCGTCCATGAACTCCATGCCGTGGTAGATGGCGTTTTCCAACAGCGGCTGGACGATCAGCTTGATCGTCTCGAGGCGCAGCGTCTCGGGCGCGGCGTCGATCGAGACGGCGAATTTGTTCTTGTAGCGCATCTTCTGGATGGTCAGGTAGTTGCGCGCGTGCTCGAGCTCGTCGTTCACCGGGATGACCGTTTTGCCCTTGGACAGGCTGATGCGGAAGAGCCGCGCGAGCGCGGTGACCATCGTGACCGCCTCCTCGTACCGCTCGTTCTCGATCATCCAGACGATCGAATCGAGGGTATTGTAGAGGAAGTGGGGGTTGATCTGGCTCTGGAGCGCGTCGAACTCGCTCTTGCGCTTGGCCTCCTGCTCGACGACGATGTCCTCCATCAGCTGGCGCATCTGGCCCACCATCCGGCGGATCGTCTTGCCGAGGTGCTGGATCTCGTAGGAGCCGCCGACGGCGATGTTGACGTCGAGGTTGTTCTTTTCCAGCTCCTTGACCGAGTTTTCCAGCGCCTTGATCGGGTTGGCGATGCGCGACGAGACGAAGAGGTTCGCGAACACCATCAGAAACATCGTAAAGAAGATGATGAAGACCGCGAAGGTTCGGATGTGGTAGTAGTCGGCGGTGATGTCGGCCATCGGGGTCACGCCGACGATCTTCCAGCCGGTGTAGCCGACCGTCTTGACGGTGACCACCCGTTCCCGGCCGTTGAAGGTTTCCACGTGGTTGCCGTCCTCGTAGTGGACGGCGGCGTGGTTGTTTTCCTCGAGCAGGTTGGAGTAGAGCAACTGCTGACGGGGGTGGTAGATGATCTCCCCCTCGCTGTCGATGAGGTAGACGTAGCCGCTGCCGCCGAGGCGGACGTTTTTGAAGAGCTGCTCGATGCCCGAAAAGTTCATGTCGACGAGCAGCACGCCGTGGCGGACGTTTCCGCTGCTCGTCAGCTCGACGGCGCGGGAGAGGGAGACCACCCACCGGTAGCGGTAGTCGGGGTCCTCGAAGAGGTTCTGCACATGCGGGGCGGAGAAGTGCAGGTTTTCGATCTTGCCCATCGCGCGCACGAACCAGTCCTGCCCGTTGGGCTGGACCGTCTTTTTCAGGATCGAGAGCGGGGACGCAGCCACGAGCCCGCCCTCGTCGTCCACCACCACGATGCTGACGAGCAGGTCGCGGTTGGTCTCATAGAGCAGGTTCATCTGCGCGTCGATCGTCTCGTCCGCGAGGTCGACGTTCTTGATGACGCGGTAATACATCGCGTCCGAGACGCGCATCATATTGCGCAGGTAGGTGTCGAGGTTCATGTTGACCTGCTCGATGACGCGCCGGTTGTCCTCCTTGACCATCTGCTCGGTCGAGGTGGCGAAGCGCAGGTAGAGGGTCAGCCCCAGGAAGATCATCCCCACCATCGCCACGATCGTAAAGGAGATCGAGATCATGTACTGGATGCTGCGCTTCTGGTAGGACTTGGTGACGCGCCGGAACCACTCCCGAATGGCGTCAATCATGTGCGGCCCCCTGGCTGCTGCGGTATTTGGTCGGCGACATGCCGAACTGCTTTTTAAAGACGTAGCTGAAATAGTTCGGCTCGGTGTAGCCGACCTTCAGCGAGATCTCGTAGGTCTTGTCCTCGGTGGTCGAAAGGAGCTTGACCGCCTCGTCCATGCGCACCTGCGTGAGGTAGGCCACAAAGCTCATGCCCGTCTCCTTTTTAAAGAGGGTGGAGAAGTAGGCGGGGGAGACGTGCAAATGGTCGCAGAGCATCTCGACCGAGATGTCGGGGCTCTGGTAGTTTTCCGATATGAACTGCTTGGCGCTCTCGGCGATCTCCTTGGAGGAGTTGGTGCGCTCCCGGCGGATCATTGTGGAGATCGTCAGGCACATCTCGGTCAGGCGGCGGCCCAGCTCGTCGAGGGAATCGAAGCTCGTGAGGGCGAAGCCATTGTCGAAATCCCGCCCGAACACCTTGGAGGCGTCGAGCTGGTAGGTGCGGATGACCTTGAGCAGCTCGGCCATCATCTCCATGAGGCAGAGCTGGTACTGCCCGATCGGCAGGCGCGCCTCCTTGAACCGCCCGACGCAGCGGTCGACGGCGTGACGGATATTCTCCGGGGTCCCCAGCTTGATGGCAGCGAGCAGGTCGCGCTTGTCCTGCTCGTCGAAGGGGAGCTGCGCGGTGGGGTCGGGCTCGACGTCGTCGATGTAGATCGCGCGCCCCGAGCCCATCAGCACCCGGTAGTCGAGCGCGCTGCGCGCGCCCTCGGCCGAAAAATGCAGGTCGGCGAGCGACTCGCACAGGCTCCCGACCCCCGCGGTCAGCGTCAGGCGCAGGAACCGCTTGGCCAGCTTGCAGACCTGGTTCATGCCGTCGATGAGGGCGAGCACCTGTCCGCGCTCGTCGAAGCTGGCGATGACCGCGACCGAGTCGTTGTAGAGGGTGCTCTTGAAGCAGCACCGCCGCCCGAGGTTCTCGTCGATGATCTGCCGCACCGAGAGGGGAAGCAGCTCGCTCTGGCGGATGGGCGCGTCCTCCGGCGTGTCGCTGTCGAAATGGGTGAGCACGACCGCCCAGTACCGCCCCGACAGGTCGATGCCGTACTGCTCCGCCTGTTCGCCGGCGCGGCGCTCGGTAATCCGCCCGTCGAGCAGGCGGGCGTAGAACTGCTCACGCAGCAGCGGCAGGCTGCTCTGGTAGCGCTGGCGCAGCAGCGCGATGTTTCGCTTTTCGGCGAACTCCGCGTCGAGCTGGCTTTTCAGGCGCTGCAAAACCGCCGTCAGTTCAGCGGCGTTGATCGGTTTTAGGATGTACTCGGCGGCGCCCATCTGGATCGCCTTCTGGGCGTACTCGAAGTCGTCGAACCCGGAGAAGATCACGAGCTTGGTGTCGGGCATCAGCTCGCACAGCCGCTTCCCGAGGGTGAGCCCGTCCATGAAGGGCATCTTGATGTCGGTCATCACGACGTCGGGGTGGAGCTGCTCGGCCAGCTCGAGCGCCTCCTGGCCGTTTTCGGCCGAGGCGACCAGCTCGAATCCGTTGCCCTTCCAGTCGATCTTGCGCCGGATCCCGTCGCGGATCTCCTCCTCGTCGTCGACAAGCATAACGCGGTACAGGGACATGGAATCCTCCTTCCGGCCGGCGGGTCCCCGCCCGCGGCCGCAAAACCTCCCCGGCGGGAGGGCTTTTCAGGCGGGCGGCCCTTCGCGCCGGCCCCCGCTGCAGTGGGAAAACAGGGCGCGTCGTGCGCGCCGGAAGGGGTTCTGTGCAGGATACACAGTATTGTTCCCCTGATAATCACTAGCATTATATCATTTTCTTCCAAAAAAAGAAAGGGCCGACTTGAAAAGCCGGCCCTTTTTTTGGGAAACCAAACGGTTAGGATTATTTCTTGCGATATTTGCCCATGTCGATCGCGACCGCGACGGCGATGATGATGCCCTTGATGACCTGCTGCCACATCGGGGAGATGTTGATAAACTGCAGGCCGTACTGGATGACCGAGAAGATCAGAACACCGGAGACGATGCCGCCGACCTTACCGATACCGCCGTTCAGCGAGACGCCGCCGACGACGCAGGCGGCGATTGCGTCGAGCTCGTAGCCGTTGCCGTAGTTGTTGGTGGCGCCCGCGGTACGGGCGGCCTCCAGAACGCCGCCGACGCCGTAGAGGGCGGAGGCGAGGATGAAGATGCCCATGATGGTCTTGAAGACGTTGACGCCCGAAACGACCGCCGCTTCACGGTTGCCGCCGATGGCGTAGACGTTCTTGCCGAAGACCGTCTTGTTGAGCACGAACCAGATGATCACCAGTACGACGAGGGCGATCGGGACGAGGATCGAGATGCCGGGGAAGACGACCTGTCCGGCCGCGTTCCTGATTTCACCGAGCTTGGTGAGACCGAGGGCGGAGAAGTCGGAGCGGATGCCGCCCAGAGGCTGCGAGTTGTTGGGAGGCAGATCGAAGTAGAGGGAAGTCGCGCCGTAGACGATAACCTGGACGGCCAGCGTTGCGATGAACGGGTGCATGTCGTATTTCGCGACGAGGAAACCGTTCAGGGTGCCGAAGAACATGCAGGCGACGATCGCGAGCAGGATCGGCAGGATGATCGGGACCTGCGGCAGGTCGGGGTAGAAGCGGTTGGCATATGTAGCCGTCTGGAGCATCGAGCAGGAGATGACCGCCGCCAGGCCGACCATACGGCCGGCGGAGAGGTCGGTGCCCGCGATCAGCAGGGTGAAGCAGATACCCAGCGCGATGATCAGCCTCGTGGAGGAGATCGACAGGATATCGAGGATAACGCGGACCTGCATGAACCGGCGCTCCTTGATGCAGATGATCACAACGAGCACGAGCAGCGCGAGGATGATCGCGTAGTTGGTCAGGAAGGCTTTCGCCGCTTTTTTGGAGAACGTGACGTCGCCGAGGGTGGCGCGCCGGGAATACTGGATGCCGCCGTAGATGGCGACGATGATGCCGAGGCCGATCATGATGACCGGCAGGTCAAAAATCACCTTGGACAGGTCAACGGCGAATTGCAGGAGCAAACCGAGGACGATCAAAACGCCGCCGCCAATGATGAAGCCAAGGGAGAATTTCGCGCGGGGGACGATCTTTCCTTGCATTCCTAGTACCTCACTTTCCTAAATCATTTCATAAACTGGGTTGCCAGGCGCATAACCTCGACCTGGTCGAACTGGTCCTTCTCGAGGAAGCCGGTAACCCTGCCCTCGCACATGACCATGACGCGGTCGGCCATGCCGAGCAGCTCGGGCATCTCGGAGGAGATCATGATGATGCTCTTGCCCGCCTTGACGAGCTCGAGCATAATGGTGTAGATCTCATATTTGGCGCCGACGTCGATGCCGCGCGTCGGCTCGTCAAGAATCAGGATGTCGGGGTCGGTGAGCAGCCAGCGGGCGATCAGCACCTTCTGCTGGTTGCCGCCCGAAAGGTTCTGCATGGCGGTCTCAAGGGTCGGGGTCTTGACGTTGAGCTGCTTGTCGGCTTCCGACGCGGCCTGGTAGCGTTTCTTCTCCTGAAGCACGCCGTGTCTGGCGTATTTCTGCTGGCTTGCAATAACGGTGTTGTCGAGCACCGAAAGGGAACCGAACACGCCGGTCGCGCGCCGTTCCTCGGTCAGCAGGGCGATTTTGGCGGCTTTGGCGTCACGCACGTTCTTGACGTGGAAGGCCTTGCCGTTCTTCTCGATGATGCCGGAAGCGATCTCCCGCAAACCAAAGATCGCTTCGACCAGCTCGGTGCGCTGCGCGCCGACCAGTCCGCCGATGCCGAGAATCTCGCCGCGGTGCAGGTGGAAGCTGACGTCCTGGAATGATTTGGGAAGTGGGGAGCAGAGGTCCTTGACACGGAGCACCGTCTCGCGCGGGAAGGGCTCGTAGTCCTTGGGCGGGAAGCGGTTGGTCATGTCGCGGCCGACCATGCGGCTGATGATCAGGTCGGTGGTCAGCTCGGCGGCGGGCCAGGTGCCGACATACTGTCCATCACGCATGATGGTGACCTCGTCCGCGATGCGCAGAATCTCTTCCATCTTGTGCGAGATGTAGATGATGGAACGTCCTTCGTCGCGGAGCTGGTTGATGATCTTGAAGAGGTGCTCGGTCTCATTATCGGTCAGCGACGAAGTCGGCTCATCCATGATAATGATCTTCGAGTTGTAGCTGACGGCCCTTGCGATCTCCACCAGCTGCAGGGTGGATGCGGAGAGCTCACCGGCGCGGATTTCGGGGTCGATGTCCAGATCGACCTTTTTGAACAGGTCCTTGGTCATCTGGATCATTTTCTTGCGGTCCACGGCGATGCCCCTCATGGGGAACCTGCCCAGCCAGATGTTCTCCATGACCGGCCGGAACCGGATCGGGTGGAGCTCCTGGTGAATCATGGAAACGCCCAGATCAAGCGCCTGCTTGGAAGTGTTGATGACTTCCTTTTTCCCGTCGAGAATGATCTCGCCGCCATCTTCGTGATAGATGCCGAAAAGACATTTCATCAGGGTGGATTTGCCGGCGCCGTTCTCACCCATCAGAGCGTGCACGGTGCCCGGACGGACTTTTAGTGTAACGCCGTCCAAGGCGGTGACGCCGGGAAAAACCTTGGTGATCTTGTTCATTTCCAGCACGTATTCGCCCATACAGTCGTCCTCCTTCTTTCCTGAAATAAGATGCCCGCGTTTGCCGTGCTGCGGGAAACAGCGCACGGCAGCCCGGCGACCGGTCCGCGGACATAAAATTCGGCGGGGAACGCGGAAAGCGCTTGCTTTCGCGTTCCCCGCCTAAAGGTGCCTAGGAATGCCCGTTTATCAAACTAAATGCATCTGAGTGATTCAGATTACATGAAGTCCTGATAGTTGTCGGCAGTGACCTTGACATACGGGACCCAGATGTACTTGCCATCGGTGACGTCGTAGCCAACGGTATCCTTGGTGATCTCGAGACCCTGCGCAGCCGCGACGGCCACGTTGACGGTCGCGATGCCCTGGTTCTCAGCGTCGTTCAGGACGGTGCCGAGCAGCTCGCCCTTGCTCATGGACTCCAGAGCCGGAGCGGTCGCGTCAACGCCGACGACCGGGATGTACTTGGAAGCGTCGCCAGTGTTGTAGCCTTCAGCCTTCAGGGCTTCGATCGCGCCGAGCGCCATGTCGTCGTTGTTCGCGAAGACAGCCTCGATCTTGTCAAGACCCTGGGAAGCGATGAAGCTCTTCATGAGGTCGGTCGCCTTGACCTTATCCCACATGGCGGTATCCTGGCCGAGCGCCTCGGTCTTGAAGGTGCCGTCGTCCTCGATGGCCTTGATGCAGTACTCGGAGCGGAGAACCGCGTCCTGATGTCCGGGCTCGCCCTGGAGCATGACGTACTGGATCACGCCGTCGCCGTTCTTGTCGGCGCCTGCATTGGCCTTGAAGTAGTCGAGAATGATCTGGCCGGACATCGTGCCGGACTCCTCGGCGCGGGCGCCGACGTACCAGGTCTTGTCATACTTCGCCATGTCCTCTTCGGAAGGCTGACGGTTGAGCAGAACGATCGGGATGCCAGCGGCGGAAGCCTTGTCGATGATCGGGCCGGCGGCGGTCAGGTCGACCGGGTTGACAGCCAGAGCATTGACGCCCTTGGTGATGTAGGTGTCGACCTGCTCGTTCTGGGTCGGCTGCTTGTTCTGGGAGTCCACGATCTCGATGGTCGCGCCCAGGGACTCAGCCTGCGCGGTCATGTTGTTGCGGACGCCGGTCATGAAGGTATCGTCGAATTTGTAGATGCAAGCGCCGACGGTGATGCCGTCGCCGTTCAGGGTCGCGGGGGCAGCATCCGCAGCGGGAGCTTCCTCGGACGGAGCGGCGTCTTCGGCGGGAGCAGTGGACTCGGCCGGAGCGGCGGGCTCAACCGGAGCGGGCTCGGCGGCGGGCTTGCTGCCGCACGCGGCCAGAGACAGAATCATGAGTGATGCGAACACGAGAGCGAGAATTTTTTTCATCATTCAATTCCTCCTAAACATTTGTGTTCTTTCTTCCGGCGGTATGGACGTATTCTCCCGATACGCTCACGCCACCGTTTTCATTATAGACGGGGGTAACTTCGAAAACCATCAAATTTTCTTTGCAGTTTCATGAAATATCTTCACAGATATGACATTTTGGACGATAAATGCACCGATTGATTGTTTAATTTGACAATGAACTGTAAAATACAAACAGAAAGCATTGAAAAATGTGAGATTTTTTTGCCCAAACTAAACAGGAAAGGAGCGTTTTCCCACCTTTTCCAGATATTGACGAAACGCCCGAAAACAGCCGCTTTGCGGCGTATGGAAGCTGTAAATTTGGTGCAATATTCCATTGTGGGCGGTCCCGCCTTGACAAGCGCGGCGGGGTGGGGGAAAATATGAAATCGGAATTCATTTTCAAATTACAGGGGGGCGAAGGGATGCCGGACGGATATAAGACGCGCCAGCGGGAGCGGATTCTGCAGTTTCTGACCGAGAACCGCGACAGGCACCTGTCCGCGGAGGACGTGGCCGCCCATCTGCGCGCCCAGCAGCTCCCCGTCGGACGGACGACCGTCTACCGGACCCTCGACCGGCTGGTCGAGCAGGGCGCGGTGCGCCGCTACTACCTCGGGGAGGGCGCGGGCGCCTGCTACCAGTTCACCGGACGGGAGGACTGCCATGAGCACTTTCATTTAAAGTGCACCGGCTGCGGCAGGCTCATCCACGTCGAGTGCGACTATCTCGGCGAGGTGTCGAAGCATGTGCTGGAACACCACCAGTTTACGATCGACAACACCAAGACGGTGCTCTACGGCCTCTGCGCCGACTGCGCCGCGAAGAACCAGGGAGAACCCAAATGAAAAAGATCCAAAGAATAGCCGCCGCCCTCCTCTCGGTCCTCCTGCTGGCGGGCTGCGCGGCCCCGGCCGGAGACGGCGGGGAGGACGGCCGGGTGAAGGTCGTGGCGACCCTCTTTCCCCAGTACGACTTTGCGCGGCAGATCGCGGGGGAGCACGCCGACGTGACGCTGCTGCTGCCGCCGGGGGTGGAGAGCCACTCCTACGAGCCGACCCCCGCGGACATCATCATGATCGGGAAGGCCGACCTCTTCCTCTATACGGGCGAATATATGGAGCCGTGGGCGGAGAAGATCCTCGCCGGCGCCGGGGAGGGCGTGCGGGCGGTGGACCTGTCGGCGCATGTGACGCTCGAAAAGGACGATGACGGGGACGGCCACGACCACGGCGGGTACGACCCGCACATCTGGACCGACCCGCAGAACGCCAAGATCATGGTGGACGACATCGCGGCGGCGCTCTGCGCGGCCGACCCGGGGAACGCCGGGGAGTACCAGACGGCCGCGGCGGAATATAAGGAACGGCTCGACGCGCTCGACGAACGGTTCTCCGAGGTCGTGGAGACGGGAAAGCGCCGGGAGATCGTCTTCGGCGGCCGGTTCGCGCTGCACTATTTCGCCGAGCGGTACGGGCTCACCTGCATCTCGGCGTTCGACTCCTGCTCGGGCGAGACCGAGCCGAGCGCGGGCGCGGTGGCGCAGATCATCCGCGCGATCGAGACGGACGGCGTCCCCGTCATCTACTACGAGGAGCTGACCGACCCGAAGGTCGCGCGCTCGATCGCGGAGGAGACGGGCGCGAAGCCGCTGCTGCTCCACTCCTGCCACAACGTCTCCAGGGAGGAGCTGCAAAACGGCGCGACCTACCTCTCGCTGATGGAGCAGAACGTTGAAAACCTGCGGGAGGGGCTGAACTGATGGCGCTGATATCCTGTAAAAACGTGACGATGGGCTACGAGAACCAGCTGGCCGTGGAAGACGTCAGCTTCGACATTGAGGACGGCGACTACGTCTGCATCGTCGGAGAAAACGGCTCGGGCAAGTCGACGCTGCTCAAGGGGCTGCTCGGGCTCCTGAAGCCGCGCGCCGGGGAGATCGCCTTCGGCGACGGGCTCAAACAGAATATGATCGGCTACCTGCCCCAGCAGACGATCGTCCAGCGGGACTTCCCCGCGTCGGTGTGGGAGGTCGTGCTCTCGGGCTGCCTCAACCGCCGTGGGATGCGGCCCTTCTATTCGCCCGCCGAACGGAGGATCGCGTCGGCCAACATCGAAAAGCTGGGCATCGGCGGGCTGGTCAAAAAATCCTACCGCGACCTGTCGGGGGGGCAGCAGCAGCGGGTGCTGCTCGCGCGCGCCCTCTGCGCCACCGAAAAGCTGCTGCTGCTCGACGAGCCGGTGACGGGGCTCGACCCGGTCGTCACCAGCGAGCTCTACGCGCTGATCCGGCAGCTCAACCGGGAGGGCGTGACGATCGTCATGGTCAGCCACGACATCAACTGCTCGGTGCATTACGCGGGCAAGATCCTGCATATGGACACCGGCGTGCTCTTCTACGGGCCGTCGGAAAAATACCTGCAAAGCGACGTCTGCCGCAGGCTGCTGGGAGGTGACGCGCATGGGTGAGCTGTTCCGCGAGCTCTTCTCCTATTCCTTTATCAGCCGCGCGCTCATCGTGGGCATCCTCGTCGCCCTCTGTGCCGCCCTGCTCGGGGTCTCCCTCGTGCTCAAGCGGTATTCGATGATCGGCGACGGCCTCTCCCACGTCGGGTTCGGCGCGCTGTCGGTCGCGATGGCGATGAACGTCGCGCCGCTGGCCGTATCGGTGCCCGTCGTCGTGATCGCCGCGTTTCTGCTGCTGCGCATCAGCGAAAGCAGCAAGATCAAGGGGGACGCCGCCATCGCGCTCATCGCGTCGAGCGCGCTCGCGATCGGCGTCATCGTCACTTCGCTGACCACCGGCATGAACACCGACGTCTACGGTTATATGTTCGGCAGCATCCTCGCGATGAGCGGGGAGGACGTCGTGCTCTCCGTCGCGCTGTCCGCCGTCGTGCTGCTGCTCTTCGTCTGCTTTTACAACAAGATCTTCGCCGTCACCTTCGACGAGGCGTTCGCGCAGGCCACCGGCACCAACGCGAAGCTCTACAACATGCTCATCGCCTTTTTGACGGCGATCACCATCGTCGTGGGCATGCGCATCATGGGCGCGATGCTCATCTCCTCCCTCATCATCTTCCCGGCGCTCACCTCGATGCGGGTCTGCCGCAGCTTCAAGGGGGTCGTCGTCACCTCCGCGGCCGTGTCGGTCGTCTGCTTCTTCGCGGGGATCGTGGGGTCGTTCGCCTTCTCCACCCCGGCGGGCGCGTCGGTCGTCGTCGCGAACATCGCGGTCTTCGCCTGCTTCTGGCTGGCGGGGCTCGCGCGTTCCCGCTTCGGGAAGGCATAGCAAATAAAAACGGGCGGGCCGC
>ENA-UOIV01000858-UOIV01000858.1-human-gut-metagenome-genome-assembly--contig:-C59-NODE-858-length-29801-cov-5.419283_pt1 | contig 29801 bp, 25 predicted proteins | sample MGYA00242333_ERZ723880 | MGnify/ENA metagenome assembly ERZ723880 | reverse complement strand
CCTCCCCCCCTGGCACTTCATAATACAGACGGCAATATACATTGGATAAGGATTTCGCTTCTATAAATTACATCGGTATCGACCTAAGCGGCATCAACGTAGCTATCGCTTTGGTGTCTGAATACGGCGCCATCCTGGCCCGTCACAGATTCCCTTTCTCCAGCGGGGCGGAAACGTGCCCGACACCATTGGCTCTTGTGTCGCCTGCTTTTAGATCTGCCACAAGCCAGGGATATCCCCTGCCGGGCCTTAGCACCCCTCAATACCATCGACTCGGTGGCGGGAGAGGTAGAATACTGATCCAATTCCGATTTTCAAAACGTCCCCTGTTCCAGATGCTCACCGAACGACTGAACCCGTCCGTACCCATGGAGAATGACTCTACCTGCGCCGCTTTGGGTGAATATGTGGCCGACACTGGCCGGAGCAGCCGCTCTATGCTGGTCATCACCTGAATACCGGGTGGTTGCGGTGTGGTTCTGGCCGGAAAGATATACACTGGCTTCAACTATGGCTGAAGGTGGGCCACTTCATCATCAAGTATAACGACCGTCCCTGCACCTGCGGTCGCCGAGGCGGTTTCGATGCCTATTGCCTCGTCACCGCCCTGATCCGCGAGGTCCGGGAAACCATGGAACGCGTTCCGACTCCCTTCCGTGACGCCTTGTCGGAGATCTTGACCACGAGGAGGGCAAAACTGTTTTTCAGCCCGTCGAAGCCCAGGATGAGGCAGCCAAACAGATTTTTCAGGAATTCACTAACTGCCTGGGCAACGACGTAACCAGCTTGGTAAACATCTTTCTGCCGTAGGTGCTCTGTATCGGCAAGGGCGTGACCAACACCAGTGCTGCCCTCCTGGATCCTGTTCAGAATATACTGGGTCGGGAGGAACGCCTGCCACCCCGCCCCCGGCTCCAGCGGCCCACTAGGCAACGACACCAGCATCATCGGCGCGGCCCTGCTGAAAACTTCCAGTAATCAGAAAAGCATCGTCAGCTCAAATCGCTGACGATGCTTTCTTTTACGGGTTCAGTATTTTTCGAATGCGCCCGGCATCCACCTTTTCTCTCCGTTCCGCATCCAGCAGACCATTCACTTCCTGCTGCACGTCCGTCAGTTGTGTATAGCAGAAACCGCAGATATTGGGATTTCCCATGATCGCCTTTGTGATCGCAGCAAACCTTCTGAAGAAAGCCTCCTCATCTCCCGCTTGGCTGCCATATCCCCAACCCTGTCCATCACAAAAAGCGATTCCGCCATATTCACTGATCATCACCGGGCGACCACCAGCGTAAAACCCCTGTGCCATCGCGTATTTTGTGTCGCAATGGGGGCGGCGGCCATCCATCAATTCGTCCCAATAATCTGTGTACCGCCATTCAAATTCGCCGCTGTTCTCTTCGTAATCATGCAGCGTCACAATGTCTGAGACCGTGTGTTCCCAGCCGTCGTTAACGATCACCGGCCGCTCACCATCCAACGCCTTTGTCATATGATAGATCGCCTGGGTAAATGCCTGCTGTCTCCGGTCCGAATATACTTTGGGGATCCCCCAAGACTCATTGAGCGGAGTCCATGTGATAATGGACGGGTGGTTGTAGACCTGCCGCACAACGCTAGCCCATTCCCGCCCAAATGCGGTGATCGCATCATCCGTATACCGATAAAAAGACGGCATTTCGCCCCAGACCAAAAGCCCTTTCACATCGCACCAGTAGAGGAACCTCTCGTCCTCTACCTTTTGGTGTACCCGGACGCCGTTAAATCCGAACCGCAAAACAGCATCAATATCCGCTATGATCGCATCCTCATCTGGCGGCGTCAAATGACTTTCTTTCCAATAACCCTGATACAGTACCAGCTTCTGATAAATGGGATACCCGTTCAGCAGCACCTGGTCCCCCTTGATGGAAACGCTTCTCATGCCAAAGTAGGAGCAAACCCGGTCCAGGTGCGTTTTCTCCTGACTCAAGAAAAATTGAACATCATATAGATTCGGCATATCCGGCGTCCATTTCATGATCCCCCAGAAATCCGTCCCGGTATGATAGAGGTTCAATCTCAGGTTTGCTCTGCCCTGCCTGACCTGAACACTGCCCTTTGCCACCGGCAATCCGTCATAAAAAACTTCCGCTTCAAAATCCATGCCGTTTGGCCTGTCGCCCGCCACAACCGCTTCCAGTAAAACCTCATCATGTTCCAGGCAGGGCGTGATCTTCACATCACGAAGATATGTTTTTCCCACACATTCCAACCACACCGTTTTCCATATTCCCGTGGTCTGTACATACCAGCAAGCATAGCTATCCTTTTTCCATCGCTGCTTCCCCCGCACCTGCTCCTCACTGAGGCTGTCACATGCCCGGACCACCACCTCATTTCCCCCAGGAAATACAAAGGGTGAAATGTCCATGGAAAACCTGTCATATCCCCCCACATGCTCTCCGGCGGCCTGTCCATTGACCCACACCGAGGCGTGGTAATCTACCCCCTCAAAGTGGAGCAGGATCCGTCCCTCCAGCATTTCCGGGGTGAGCTGCACGGTTTTCTGATACCACACCACTTTGTGTTCGCCCTCATCCCCGATGCCGCTTTTAGGCGTCTCATAGGTATATGGGACCAGGATTGTCTGCCCCTCCGGGATCCCTTTTTCCGCCCATCTCATAGTCAGCCCCCGGTCCTCATCATCAAAGCAGAACAACCACGAGCCATTTAAATTCATCCACTGTTCCCGGATAAATTGTGGGCGGGGATGTTCTATTTTATCACGTCTCACCGCTCTTTCACCTCTCACGTCGCTCTGTCAGTATTCAGTCATATACGGACAGTTTCCCCACCCGGATCCGGCAGCCCGTGGCAAGCGGCCCCTTTTCCCCGGTCACCACCACTTCGATCTTATGGTCTGCATGCTCCAGTAAAGGGCTGCTCCACAAAAAGCCATCCCGGTACACTTCGGTAAAAAATTCGCTGTCACAGGCATACTGACTGACCTTTCCCATGGACACACCATCTATAAATATTTCGCAGATGCCTCCGTCCATGGCCAGCGAACCCCAAATTTCCGCGCGCCGGCCCGAAAACTGGTACACAAAGCCGCTCCCCGCCTGCGTGGAAAACCACTCGTGCCCATCAAACCGCCATATGCCTTGGTAGTTGAGTTTATCCCCGGAAATGGTCTTTTTCTCCCCGTTGGGGACCCAGCTCATCTCTGTGGCCACAATACCCGGACCGCCTGTACCGGTCTGGCACAGATACTCCCTACCCCCGTGGGACACGATCTCCACCGCGTGGACCGGCCAGGATGCGCAGGCAAACGCCTCCCCGGTGTGTTCGATCTCCGGAAATAGCGGGTCCCTACTGGCAAAAATGCGGGTAGGCGTCCCCAAGTAAAACGAACGGGAAGACCAGGTTGCCCACATGTAATACCACCCGTCCCGGTACACAACAAAGGGTGATTCATCCAGAACCTCCCCCGGGGCCACCGGTATGATCCTCAAAAGCTCCCACTTGTCCAGGTCCTCTGACACCGATATGGCGATGCCCACATTACTGTCCGTCTGGGTGGTATAGGTGGTGTACATATAATAACGCCGCTCTGCCTCCACATAGAGGATCATGGGATCCCTTGTCCCAAGCTCCCAGCCGTAGTCCCGTCTCAGCGTCCAATGAAACAGATCCGTTCCATGGCTTTCATAGCAGCGGAGCGTATCCTTCGGCATTCCTCCAATATACATCAGGAACATCTCCGGACGATATGGATCCCGGACGATATGGGGCGCCCAGTTATTTGAATCAGTCAGTTTGATATAATCCTGCCTGGTCCACGGCCCCAGCAGATCAGGCGCGGTGGCATGGGAAAGGCAGCACCGGGGCTCGGGATGCTCATGGGCGCCAAACCAGGTGATGGAAAAAATATGCCAAATCCTATTGTCGTCCTGCACAACGCAGAAATCGTTGTTCCCCTTCCCGTCCTGGCGGATCACCGGCATCAAAAGGCGCTGTGTTCCGGGCATCAATACCGGTATCTTCTCCGGCACGTTCATATTAAGAACCTCCTCCTGCAATTATTGCTTGGACAGCTTTTCCGCGAAATGACAAGCGCAAAAATGCCCTGGACAGATTTCCCTCAGCACCGGCTCTTCCTGGGTACACACCTGCTGACAATAGGGGCACCTGGGGTGGAAATAGCATCCGCTGGGCGGATCAATGGGGTTTGCAATATCTCCCTCCAGCGGGATCGCCGTCTTTTTCCTTGTGGGGTCGGGCAGGGGGATCGCAGACAGCAGCGCCCTCGTGTAGGGATGGGCGGGCGCCGCATACAGTTCGTCTGTGCCGGTCAGCTCCACGATCTTCCCCACATACATCACAGCGACCCGGTCGCAAATATAGTGTATCACCCGCAGATCATGGGAAATAAACAGAAAGGTCAGCCCCATTTCCTGCTGAATATCCTGCAGCAAATTGAGGATCTGCGCCTGAATAGACACATCCAGCGCAGACACCGGCTCATCCGCCACAATAAACCGGGGTTCTGTGATCAGCGCCCTTGCGATACCGATCCGCTGCCGCTGGCCGCCACTGAACGCATGGGGATAACGGTTCAAATGCTTCAGGTTCAGCCCCACCTTATCCGCGTATAGCTGGACCCGGTCTCGGATCTCCTGCGCGCTTAATTTCCCCGCCAGCTTCAGCGGCTCCGCGATAATGTCAAACACAGTCATCCGTGGATCTAAGGACGCGTAAGGATCCTGAAACACCATTTGAATATCCTTGCGCACCCGCTCCAGTTCCACCTTGCCCACATGCAGCAGATCCAGCGGCTCCCGGCCTTCTCCATCGAAATATTTTACCTCTCCGCCGGTCGCGGCATGGGCCCGGATCAGGCACCGGCCCAAAGTAGTTTTTCCCGAACCGGATTCACCCACCAGGCCCAGTGTCTCCCCCTCGCAGATATCCAGATCAACGCCGTCCACAGCCTTTACAAAACGGGTGACTTTTTTGAATATCCCATTTGAGATTGGAAAATACATTTTCAAATTTTCAACTGACATAATGGGATCATTTTTCATGTTGCCCCTCCTTCTGCCACAGGAAACAGCTTACAAAATGTCCCTCTTCCACCTGGGTCAGCTCCGGGCGGCGGCGATCACAAAGCCCGTCTATCCGTTTGGAACACCTGCTGTAAAACGGGCACTGCGTCGGCATATTGATGGGCACCGGCACATTCCCCGGAATGGTGCTTAGGCGGCTTCTGGTCGTATCCTCCAGCCGCGGGATAGAGGCCAGCAAGGCCTGGGTATATGGGTGCTTCGGTTCCTGGAACAGCCGAAATACATCCACCCGCTCTACAACCTGGCCCAGATACATCACCGCGACCTGATCACACATCTCCGCAATGACGCCTAGATCATGCGTGATGTAGATGACGGACATTCCTGTATCCTGCTGCATATCTTTAATGAGCTTCAGAACCTGAGCCTGTATTGTCACATCCAGGGCAGTGGTGGGCTCATCCGCAATCAGCAACACCGGATTGTTGGACAAGGCCATGGCGATCATGGCCCGCTGCCGCATCCCGCCAGACAGTTGGTGGACATAGGAATGAAATCGTTCTTCCGGCGCGGCAATCCCTACCTTCTGCAACATCTCAACGGCGATCTCCTGGGCCTGCTTCCTGCTTTTCGTTCTGTGCAGCAGCAGTCCTTCCACCATCTGCGCCCCGATGGTGTGTACCGGGGAGAAAGCTGCCATCGGTTCCTGAAAGATCATGGCGATATTCCGGCCGCGCACTTCCCGTATCTCCCTGCCATTTGCTCTCATCGCCGCAATATCCACGGGCCGCTCCAGCCGTACTCCGTCTTTCTCATATAAAAGGATCTGTCCGCTGATCTTTCCGTTCTTCGGCACCAGACCCATGACCGCCTGGGACGTTACGCTTTTCCCACAGCCGCTCTCCCCTACGATCCCCAGGTTTTGACCCTTGTACACGGTCAAATTCTCACCGTTTACCGCATTCAACAGCTGATGGTCCATTTTGAAGTCCACATGGAGATTCTTTTATTCCAACAAGAGCTCCTTTTTCTGTTCACTCATTCCCACACCTCCTGCCGGTCATTGCTTGTACGGGTCCGCAGCATCACGCAGGCCATCTCCCACAAAGTTGAAAGACAATACAGTGATCACAACAAATATCGCCGGGATCAGCATCCAGGGATAGAGTGAAATGGCCCGGAGGGTCTTAGCCTCCTGCAACATGACGCCCCAGCTCAGAGATGGCGGCTGAATCCCCAGTCCCAAAAAACTCAATGCGGCCTCACCGATAATCATTGAGGGCACTGACAGCGTGACCTGAACGATCAGATAGCTCAAAAACCCGGGCAGCAAATGCTTTCGAATAATATATCCGCCCTTTGCCCCCATCAGCCTGGCCGCCATCACATAGTCCTCGTCCTTCAGCACCATTAGCTTTCCTCGGACGACTCTGGCCAGTTGTGTCCATCCCAGTAGAGACAAAATGATCGTGATCCCAAAATATACCTGCGTAGATGGCATCCCAGCCGGCAACGCTGCTGCCAGGGCCAGCCAGATCGGAATGGTAGGCAGCGAAAGCAAAAATTCGATCACTCGCTGTACCACTACATCTGCAATGCCGCCAAAGTATCCCGCAATACCGCCGATAACACATCCTAAAATAAAACTGATCAGCACGCCTACAAGGCCAATGGACAGGGAGATCCGCGCGGAGTACAGCACACGACTGAACATATCCCGTCCCATTCCGTCTGTCCCAAAAAGGAATACAGGGACGTCCTCTCCTCCCGCATCCACGCCGAACAGGTGGATATCACTTTCAAACAGCCCCCACATCTTATATGGGTCTCCCCGGACAAATAACTTCACCGGATATCCCCGTGAAGTATCCTCTGTGTAGGTAATCCGCAGCGTTTCCGGATCCACTTCCCGCTCCAGCGCATATACAAAGGGAACCGACAGCCCACCTGTCTCCGGGTTGATAATGTGTATTCTCTGCGGCGGGCAATCCTTCAGCCCCGTCCGGGCATTCTGCGGGCTGTATGGCGCCAAAAACTCACAGAAAATCGCGCAAAAATAGAGGATCCCAAGCACCACCAGGCCCACACTTGCCAATTTATGACGGCGAAATTTCCGCCCGATGAGCTGCCACTGTGATGCCGCATAATATTTTTGCTCGTCAAATACTTTTTTCCTGAACAATTTCATCTGCAGCTCACCTACCCTTCGATCCTGATTCTCGGATCAATAAACATCAGCATCACATCGGAAATAAACATGCCCAAAATCGTCAGTGCCGAAAGAAACATCACGATCGCGCCAGCCAAATACATGTCCTGCGTTTTCAGCGCTTCCAGAAGGATCGGTGCCACAGTGGGCAGATTTAATATGATCGCCACGATCGTACCTCCGGAAATGATACCGGGCAGAACCCACCCAATGGTACTAACCACCGGATTCAGTGTCAGCCTGGTGGGATATTTCAGAAGGATCTTCCCTTCCGCCACTCCGCGGGCCCGGGCCGCTGTGACATTGGTCTTGTCCAGTTCATCCAGCATACAGCCTCGGGTAATCCGGAAGGTGGAGGCCATCCCGGAAACCCCGCACAGGACCACCGGCATGGGAAAATGCTTCATCATATCCCAAAACCGCGCCAGGCTCCACGGGGCATCTACAAACTCCGGGGAAAATAACCCAGTCATCGTAGAGCCTGTCAGACTGTACACACCATATACCATGATAAGGGTCAAAATAAAATTGGGGACGGACATACCAATAAATGCCACAATGGTGAATACATAGTCCAATACGCTATACTGTTTCACTGCGGAATAGATCCCGGTGAGAATGGACGTCACATAGGTAAATATCAGCGTCAGTACCGACAATACCACCGTGATCAGCATTCGGCTCCCCAACAAGTCCACCACTGGCATTTTCCAGTTGAAAGAGATCCCAAAATCGCCCCGAAGAAGGATATTCCCCATCCAGACAAAATACTGTTCGACCTTGGATTTGTCTAGACCATATTGTTCCCGCATTGCCTCGATCACTTCTATGCTAACCTCTTCGCCAGACGCAGAAAGCTGTGCCATATAGGTAGAAAGATAATCCCCCGGGGGAAGCTGGATCAAAATAAAAGTGACAATGGACACAATAAACAGCATGATAATCATTCCTGCAAATTTTTTGAGAAGATATTTCCCAATCGCCACCTGGCCATCTCCTTTCTGCCCAGAGATACAAGGAGAGGGCTGACCGGCACTGTGACGGTCGGCCCTCTCCGCATCTTTATGGCTGTCCCTGATTGCTATTAACTTTCCCAGTACCACTGCTCAGGATGGAATACCATCCAGTAGCGGTAATCATAATCGTACACGCCCTCATAGGGAGTGTTCTTCAGCCCGTTTTTGATCACCATGGGTTTGGGCGTCAGGCCCGCTATGCCAATGTTCCACATGCTCTCGCCCTGAATTGTGAGTAGCTCGCCGCCTAGGCGAGTGTACTCGCTATCTCCCATGGGGTAGGAGCGGAACTGCTGTGTCTTTTCCCAGTACTCTGCGTACTCGGGGGAGGGCTCCTGTCCTTCCGTACCGCCAGATTTCAGGTACTTGTCCCATTCCAACGCCTCCGGGGTGTAAAGCAACGGATCTGCGTAGAACCCAAACTCAGAACCGCCATCCACGTTCCAGACCCAGAATTCCAGCTCACCGCTCAGCCGTTTCTCCTGTTGCAGCGCGGTATCAATGACCTTCAGGTTTGTCTTGATGCCAACGGCCTGCCAATACTGCTGGATCATTTCCAGCGCGGCGGTAACATTGCCTTCAAATGTGGAATATTCCACATTCAATTCAAACACGCTTCCATCGGGATAGGTACGGAATTCATTTCCCTCTTCCCAGACCAGCCCGCACTCATCCAGCTTAGCCTTCGCCGCCTCTACGTCATACTGGGCCATATATTCGCCCATCCAATCCTCATAGAAGCTGACAGAGGGGGCGACCGTGGCGGCACGGGTCACCGCCAATCCCTTCCAGATCACATCATTGATGGCCTCACGGTCAATGGCCAGAGACAGGCCTTCACGGAAATTCAAGTTGTTGAATATCTCGTTTTTCTTCTCGTCTTTCAAATTGAGGTTAAACCGGAAGTTACACAGCACACTGCCGCGGCCATCTACCCACAGTTCAGTGCGGTAATCGCCCTGTTCCTCATTTTGTACATAGAGTTCAAAGTCGTCCACATTGGTAAACTGCAGGCCCACATCCAGCTCGCCCGCCGGCAGTTTCAACCGGATGGTTTCCGCGTCCATCAGCAAGCGGTCTTGCCCGTCGATATAAGGAAGCTGATTGCCCTCAGTATCCACTTTCCAGTAGTAGGCATTTCTCTCAAAATACTTATTACCCAGGTCATCCACCCGCTCCAGGATCCATGGATCGATCCCGGGAACGCCAGTGTCCATTCTGGCCTGGATCTCATCAGGATAGATATACAGGAAATACTGGCTCCAGCTTTCATAGCCATTTTCTTTGGCCAGCTCATTGGCCTGAGGATTATAGTCAATGTGGAACTGCTTCAAGTAATGGCCGGGCGCAAAGACCACGCTGCTCAGATAGCTGCGGTTCGCCAGGGCCAGAACACTCAAAATGGCCGGATTTGGCTCCGCAAAGGTGTATTTGATCTCATAATCGCTAACCCTAGTAAAGCCCATCAATTCTGTCCCGGACATAAACGCAGGCGGCTTTACCGGCAGGATCTCATCGTTGAGGAAAATTGCGTTATACCAAAACTCAAATGCATCTGCATTGAAATCAGTACCGTCGCTCCATTTCATTCCCTCTCGCAGATAAACGGTCAATTCTGTGTAATCGTCATTGAATTTCCAGCCCTTTGCCACATTAGGCACTACGCTCTGCAGATCAGCGCCCACGATAAACAGGGGTTGTGTACGCATTGTCCAGGTTTCCGCGCTTCCAGTGACCGGCGAAGTCGCCGCTGTGCGGATTCTGCCGCCATATGTGCCCACCTCATTCAGGGGCACCATCACCATGGGTTCTTTGCTGATGCGCTCTTCCACTGGAGGAAGCGCTCCATTGGCCACCAATTCCGCCAGCTCAGGGGCTTCATCAAAAGACTCAATCGTCTTCCCCGTTTCTGCAGTATAGGCTTCCAGCGTAGCGTAAAAATCATTGGTGTCATAGTCAGAAGCGCCCTCGGAGGGTGCGGGCTCACTTTCCACAGTTCCGGGGTCGGTCACTGTTCCGGAATTTCCCGGATTAGGAGCACCGCTTGCCGTGTTCGGCGGCGCGCCGCAGGCAGAAAGCAGGGCTAAGAGCATGGCAAATATAACTACAAGCGAGATTTTTTTCTTCATCTTTCTCATCATATTCTCTCCTTTTCTTCTGTTTTCATGCTTAAAGTGAACAGCGTACCCCTTTGTGAAATCGTTCCCACATTGTCCCAAAAAAAATGTTTTGTCTTATGCCGCCCTGCTGGTCAACAAAAAACCAGCAGAGCCGCATACAAACACTTTACATCTGGGTCCATATCTGGGAATGTAACCTTATGATACGTACAAGACCTGCATTTTGTCAATAGTCTTTTTTATATTTTCACAAATTACATAAGTGCTCGTCAAATATTATGTTGTTATTGCACAAAAATGTTTTCATATTCTAATTTTTCAAACAGAGCCACCTTCGAAAAGCTCCGGGTTAAATAAAATCACCTGCTTAGGCCTTTTTTTCCCGGTTTTCCCTTTTTCAAGCAGTTCCATAATCGCTTTCGCGGAAACTTTTCCATATCGTCCAGGTTGCTGGACGATACAAGTAATGGATGGGCTGTACAGGGTCTTAAACTCCTCCAGGCCATAGCTGGCAAGGGCCATATCACCGGGAACGCTGAGTCCCTTTGTGTTCAGGATCGCCAGGATCCGTTTGGTAATCAGCGCGTTCAGCGAAATGATGGCGGTCGGCCTCGGCTGCTGGGCCAAAATCCGCTCCATAATGCTATCCACATCCTCGCCGGAAGCACCTGCGTGAAAAATCAGTTTGGAATTCGGCTTGATCCCATTACGCTGCAGTGCCGCAAGATAGCCTTTTTCTCGCTCATTGCTGGCATAGGAATCTGGATGACCTTTCAACAAGGCAATATTCCTGTGTCCTTTTCTAATGACCGTCTCCGTCAGCAAATCGGCGCCCTCTACATTGTCGTCCTTAATCACGTCTAGGGGCAAATCATCATAGTCCCGGTCAATCAAAATGATTGCCACGCCTGCCTCTGCCAACTGTCGTACAAATTCGTTGTTTTTTCCCGTGCTGCATAACAGGATTCCATCCACATGCCGTTCATAAAGCTGCTTCAAGTGCCGAAGTTCTTTTTCCGGGCTCTCGCTGGTATTACAAATAATCAAATTATAATCTTTCTCATAGAGGACTTCCTCTGTCTCCTTGGCAATGGATGCAAAAAACGGATTGGTTATGTCCGTCACTACCAAACCGATAGTTCGGGATGTGTTGCTTTTTAATCCCCGCGCGACCATGTTCGGCTTATAGTCCAATAGCTTGACCGTCTCCATAACCCGAGCCTGGACGTCCTCACTGGCGTAACCGCTTTTATTGAGCACTCTGGAAACTGTGGAAACAGATACGCCGGAAATCCTCGCAACATCTTTGATCGTGGGCAATCTCACTTCGAACCCTCCCGTGATCATATATAGTATCGTTTTCTGAAAACTAATGATTGACAAACCGCTTCTATGCTATTAGTATATAATCACAGCGTATAAAAATCAATCCTTTGTGAACTATTTGCAAATATAATTCTCAAAAATAGCGTTCCCGTCCACGCTCCCATATCTGGAGCACTTTTTTACCTTCTGGTGTGGAAACGTTATCACAAAAAAGGAGGACTTTATGAGCGATTGTTTACAGGAATTTTGTGCCACAATGCAACGCGAAGTAATAAAATACAGCAAAACGCTGGATTCCAACTACTTCTCCACTGCCACCGCATTGATCAACGACTGCACAACATCCGGAGGCCGGCTTCATATTACGGGGATCGGAAAGCCCCATCACGTTGCCAATTATATGGCTTCACTATTTTCTTCTGTAGGCATCCCCTGCTACTTTTTAGACGGAACGGAGGCTATTCATGGCTCCTCCGGACAAGTAAAGGCAGGTGACGTTGTCATCTGTATCTCTTATTATGGGAACGTCCCCGAACTGATCCCCACGATCACCACGTTGAAGCGCAACGGCGCCCGCATCCTCTCTCTTACTGGCTTTGATGATTCCTGGATCGCGCAGGCCGCCGATGTCCACCTTAACTGCCATGTGGAGCGCGAGGGCGATCCCTTGAACAAGCCGCCCCGCACAAGTATGATCATCACCCTCTATGTTTTGATGGCACTTTCTCTAATCCTACAGGAGCAAAACGGTCTGGATGATGAAAAATACGTCAAATTTCATCCGGCCGGCCAGTTGGGAAAGACTGCGGGGTGACGGCATGGCCCATATCGCCCCTACCCTGTTGTGCGCGGATCTGTTAGATCTGCGCGGCGTGCTCCGGCAACTAGAGCAGCACCCTTTCATCTGGCATCATATAGACATCATGGACGGTCATTTTGTCCCTAACATGGCTTTCGGCCTTCAGCAGGCCGCCGCGATCAAGCGGGAGGCTAATTTGCCCGTGGCCGTCCACCTGATGGCGGAAAACCCGGGTACTTTTTTAGACTCTCTCGCCGAGTGTGCGATCGACCTGCTCTCTTTTCACATTGAAGTGGTGCGAAACCCCATCCGCCTCATCCAGGCCATCCAGGCCCGGGACATTCGCGCTGGCGTGGCCATCAACCCTTCCACCCCCATTGAATTTCTCCGTGAGCTAATTCCCTATGCCGATCTCTTTACCGTGATGGCTGTGGAACCTGGGTACTCCGGCCAGCAATTCCTTCCCGGCTGCTATACACGGCTCCAAACCCTAAAGGATATGATAGCCCGCTCTCCCAACCGTCCCCTGATCGAAGTAGATGGGGGGATCAGCTTTGACAACGCCAGCCTGTGCGTACAGGCCGGCGCAGACGTTCTGGTTGGCGGCGCCTTTACCATTTTTCATCCGTCTCACACCATTCACAGCAGCACAGAGCTGTTATTTTCCCGCATATGCGAAGGGCGGTGACAAAATTGGCCAATTACAAAACTCTGGTACATAATGCGACCTGCATCCGCAAAAATGTAATAGAGAGTATATATCGCGCCCAAAGCGGGCATCCCGGCGGCTCTTTGTCCTGTGCCGAGATCCTATCTTGCCTGTACGGTGAAATCCTCCATATAGATCCCTGTGATCCTGCCTGGCCCCACCGAGACCGGTTTATACTCTCCAAGGGACACGCGGCGCCCGCCTATTACGCAGCGCTGGCGCTGGCCGGATATTTCCCGCTAGCTGAGCTATCCCACCTGCGGCAGTTTGACTCCATCCTCCAGGGCCATCCCTGTATGAAAAAAATTCCGGGGGTGGACTTTTCCTCCGGCTCCCTAGGACAGGGGTTGTCTGCCGCCAACGGAATGGCACTAGCCGCCAAGGCCAATGGTGATCACTATCGGGTGTATTGTCTGGTGGGCGATGGTGAGCTGGACGAAGGCCAGGTCTGGGAGGCGGCCATGACCTCCGCCCACTATCGTCTTGATAACCTTCTTCTCTTCATCGATCACAATGGACTTCAGATTGACGGGACAGTATCCGATGTGATGGACTGCTCTCCCATCGCACCCCGTTTCCGCGCGTTTGGCTGGAATGTCTTGGAGATCGACGGACACAGCATCCCGGAGATCTTATCTGCGGCAGAGGCCGCCGCAGCGATGCCCGGCGCCCCCACCGCAGTCATCTGCAAAACAGTGAAGGGAAAAGGGGTCTCCTATATGGAAAACCAGGTTGGCTGGCATGGCCGCGCCCCGGACGCGGAGCAGTATGCGGCAGCCATGATGGAGCTCAGTTCCCCAGAGGAGGTGCGCTGGCAATGACAAAACTCATCTCCACCCGGGAAGCCTATGGGCGGGCGCTGGTCGAGCTGGGCGCACAGTACCGTTTCTTTGTGTTGGATGCCGATTTGAGTAAAGCCACCCAGACCTGCCTTTTTCACGACGCGTACCCAACCCGCTTTTTCAACATGGGGATCAGCGAAGCGGATATGATGACCACCGCCGCCGGCATGGCCAGTTGCGGAAATACTGTGGTTGCGAGTACGTTTGCCCTTTTCGCCACTGGCCGGGCATATGAACAGGTCAGAAATTCCATCGCCTACACCGGGGCCAACGTAAAGATCGCCGCAAGTCACTGCGGCGTACTGATCGGGGAAGACGGCGCCTCCCACCAATGCTTTGAGGACATTGGGCTGATGCGTATGCTGCCCGGTATGACGGTCATCGCTCCCTGCGACCAAGTCTCTACCCGCTGGGCCCTGGAAAGCGCGCTGACCACCGAAGGCCCCTTCTATCTGCGGCTGAACCGCTACCCTGTGCCCAGCGTATATCAGGAGGATGCCCATTTCCAATTGGGCAGAGGAAATATCATCGTCCAGTACGGCAGTGACGCCGTCATCCTTGCCCATGGAGATCTTGTGTGCGAATCAGCACGGGCAGCGGAGATCCTTAAGAGCCAGGGCATCCACATCACTGTGGCCGACATCCACACCATTAAGCCCCTGGACTGTGAATTGATCTCCACCCTGGCCTCCAAAACCCCGCTTGTAGTTACTGCAGAAGATCATAGCGTGACCGGCGGGCTGGGCTCTGCCGTTTCCGAACTCATGGCGGAGCAAAACTTCGGGGCATCCCTGTATCGGATCGGTATTCCGGACTGCTTTGGCCGTTCCGGCAGCCGGGCAAGCCTTGCCAGCCACTTTGGCCTGACTGGAGAAAGCATTGCCGCCCAATGCCTGTCCGCTCTGACCCGTCATTCCAAATGACCGCAGAAAGGGGCTATATATGAAGCATTTATATCTCAATTTGAAGCGCTTTGATGTGCCGGCAGAATATGGCGGTGTCAATCGCACTGTCCCTGCGGCGGAGTGGGGCCGGTATATCGTGCGCAGCACCCAGGAATCGCTTAAACGGTACGACAGCGCCGAGGTAGAGTTTGTCCAGTACTTTCCTGAAGCCCATATTCCAGGTGCGGTGGAGGCCCGATGCCACGCAAGCCCTGTTCAGATCGGCTGCCAGTCCGTATACCGTATGGACACCAGCCCAGGCGGCGATTTCGGCGCGTTTACCACCAATCGTCCCGCCTCCGCCATGGCGGCCTTGGGCTGTACCTCCACCATCATCGGCCACTGCGAAGAGCGAAACGATAAAGCCGGTATCCTTGCAGAGGCCGGCCTAACCGATACTACCGCGATCAACCGCCTTCTCAATCAGGAGATTAGGCAGGCTATCGCCCGGGGCCTCACGGTGCTGTACTGCATTGGCGAAAAGGATACAGAGCGGAACCGGTGGGAGCAGGTGCTGAAGGCTCAGCTCACCATCGGCCTGGCCGGGGTGGACGCTTCCAAAGTCGTTGTCGCCTACGAGCCCATCTGGTCCATCGGCCCTGGAAAAAAACCTGCCGGCAAGGAATATATCACCAAGATCGCCCGGTTTATCAAGGAACAGACCGGAGGGCTCCCCGTGGTGTATGGCGGCGGCTTGAGGGTGGATAACGCTGAAATGCTCGCCTCCATCAAGGAGGTAGATGGCGGTCTCATTGCCCTGACCCGCTTCCAGGGAGAGATTGGCTTCTACCCCGAGGAATACCTGGAGATCATCAAAGCTTACCTGGGAAAGTGAGGGCCTATGAAACTTGATTTTGAATACGGCCATGGCCTGATGAGCGCCGAGTTGCCTGACAGCACCGACGTATTTATCCCCGGTGAAACTGTGGCCGATCCCCCATGCCTGCCCCAAGACTGGGGCAGCCTGTATGAGGCCACGCTGAACTCCATTCGGACACCCATGGGCATGCCTCCCCTGCGGGAGCTGGCCGCCCCCGGCAAAACCGTAGTATTTGTCATTCCCGATATTGTAAAGGGCGGCCTCCAGCCCACCAGCCACCGGAAGGTATCTATCCGGGCCTGCCTGGATGAGCTGTATGCCGGCGGCGTGCGTAGGAAAGACATCTTGTTTTTGATCTCCAACGGTCTGCACCCCCGGGCTACCGTTTCTGAAATGAGAGCCATTCTGGGAGATGAAATTTTTAATGAATTTTATGGTTCCGGCCAGATCACCAGCCACGACTCCGAAGACAGTGAGCACATGGTGGATCTGGGTGTCACCCGCCGGGGAGATCCCGTACTCATGAACAAATACGTCTTTGACTGCGATATCCCTATCCTCATCGGCCACACCCAGGGTAATCCTTATGGCGGCTATTCCGGCGGCTACAAGCACTGTGCCACCGGCATCACCCACTGGCGCTCCATTGCCAGCCACCATACTCCCCATGTGATGCACCGGAAAGACTTCGTCCCCGTGTCTGGTCGCAGTCTCATGCGCACCAAATTTGACGAGATCGGCATGTGGATGGAGGAAAAGATGGGGCACCCCTTCTTCTGCTGCGACGCAGTGTTGGACACCCGCTCCCGCCAGATCGCCATCTTCAGCGGTCACGCCGCCGTCATGCAGCCAGCAAGCTGGGAAATCGCCAACAAGCGTACCTACGTCCCCTTTGCCAAAGAAAAATATGATGTGATGGTATTCGGTATGCCCACCGACTTCCACTATGGAAATGGCATGGGCACCAACCCCATCCAGATGATGCAGGCCCTGTCCGCTCAGGTGATCCGCCACAAGCGGGTCATGAAAGAAAACTGCGTCATCATCTGCGCTTCCGTCTGCGACGGCTATTTTCACGATGAGCGCTGGCCTTATCTGCGGCAGCTCCATGAAATGTTTCAGCATGACTACATGAACACTCTGCCTGATATGAACCGATATGGTGAGTATTTCGCCACCAATGTGGAGTACATTCGCAAATACCGTTTTGCCAACGCTTTTCACCCATTCCATGGCTTTTCCATGATGAGCTGCGGACATCTGGCAGAAGAACATACCAGCGCCATATACATTGTCGGCGCCCGAGAGCCAGGCATCGCCCGCAGCATGGGGCTCAAGACCAGAGCCACCTTTGAAGAAGCCCTGCGGGACGCCATGAAAAAGTACGTAGGGCCCAATCCCAACATTCTGGCTCTGCCCAAAACCTTTCAGTTGGGCGCCGTCCATCTTTGTATGGCCGATCCAGAACAGAACTCCCCCTATTGAGTTCCTTCACATGTTGCTCTTCCTTAAAGTGAATTGTCAAACGAAATACAGCAGGAAATGAGTTCAAAGTCCCACAATCCCTGGGCAAAACGGAAGTTAAGAACCTTACGAGGCCTGGCGTTAATCAACGCCAGGTTTCGTTTTAGGGTAGCAGGAGCAATACGGGAAAGATCTGCCTTTGGGATAAAATGCCTAGAGCAGACCATTGAATTTTCGTTTGTACCCCTCTGCCAGGTACAATAGAAGGCGGCAAAATAGATGTCACAATGTAGCAGTTCTTCGATTCGGCACCAGTTGGCAAACCTCGTTCCCCAGTCAGAGGTAATGGCCTTAACCACCTGAGGTGGAAAGGCAGGTAGTGCAGACACAATGGGATTTTCCATAGTTTCCGCTTTTCAGTCCGGTATCTTCACGGCAATATAAAACCGGGTCTTGCGTTCCGCAGAAGTAGGCAAAGTAGGCTTTACTCTTTACTCGTCCACTGACTATGGTATCAGTTTTCCAATGTCCGACTTCCTGGCGGCTGTATATTGACTTGTCCCGCTTGCAGATCGACTTTCCCTTGCAACGTATCACCTTTAAGTTGCCCTTTACGAGTACTTCTCATATATCCAGCGGTAGATCGTGCTCCGCCTGGGCAGTTTCAGCTCGCAAGGAGTACAGGCAATCTGTTCCGGTGACTATGTCGCGCGCAGCCTTTCTTTTATGTAGTTAACCATCTCTCGAAAATGGAACATCTCACGGTAGCAGACACAAGCCCTACCGGGACTTCACAGATATTCACATTATCGCAGGATCGCTTGTTTGTCACGTAGGAAGTTACGCAGAAGTACACAACCTGCAACCATTCTCTTTTTCTTTTGATGCGTAATTATAAGAGGTGAGTATCCATGCCCCATCTCATCTTCAAGTGCCCCTATATCAAGGGCGGCCCCCCGAGGGCCGCCGCGCGGCTGGGCAACTACGTCCGCTACATGGCCACCCGGGAAGGCGCCCAGCGCGTCCCGCAGGATACGGGAAAACTTCCCGCCACCCAAAAGCAGCAGGAGTTAGTGGAGCGGCTCCTCCGGGACTTTCCCCTCAGCCGGGGGATGTTCGAGTATGAGGACTATGCGTTGTCCTCCACCAGAGCCAACGCCTCGGCGTTCATCACCCGGGTGCTGGAGAACAATTATGATAAAGTTGCGAAAAAAGAAAACTACGTCAGCTACATCGCCAACCGCCCACGGGCCCAGCGAACAGGCACCCACGCGCTGTTCACCGACTCCAATGATCCGCTGGTGCTGTCCCAGGTCGCCGACGCCGTGGCCCGCCACCCCGGCAACGTGTGGCTGCCCATCTTCTCTCTGCGCCGGGAGGACGCCGCCCGGCTGGGCTATGACAGTGCGGAGAGTTGGAAAAAACTCCTGTGCGGCTACGCCATGGAAATGGCCCAGGCCATGAAGATCCCCTGGGACCAGTTCCGGTGGTACGCCGCGTTCCACGACGAGGGGCACCATCCCCATGTGCACATGGTATGCTACAGCGCCGACGGCAAGTCCGGGTATCTCACCCGGGACGGGATCGTGCAAATCAAGTCCGGCTTGGCCCGGCGCATCTTCCGACAGGAACTCTACGAGATATATGAATGCCAGACCCAGCGGCGGGACGATCTGGTCCGGGAGGCCGGCGAGGTCATGGGGCAACTCATCGAACAGATGCGGACTGGGACGCTGGAGAACGAAATGGTCGAACAGCTCATGGAGCACCTGGCTGAGAGGCTGAAAAATGCATCTGGCAAGAAGCAGTACGGCTACCTGAAGGCACCCCTGAAAGCGGTGGTGGATGAGATCGTGGACGAACTGGCAAAGGACATGCGAGTCGCCGCGGCCTACGACCTGTGGTATGAACTGCGGGAGGAGGTGCTGCGGACCTATAAGGATGACTTGCCCCAGCGTCCGCCCCTTTCGCAGCAGAAGGAATTCAAGCGCATCAAAAATATCGTGATCGAAGAAGCGGTGCGGCTGGGAGAAAAGACGGGAGCCATTTCTCAGGGCACTACCACGAGCACATCGGACACGCCGGGACCAGATGACCGCATCTATCATCCCGCGCCGTTCTCCTCTGAAGTCGTTCCTCCTGCCAGCGGCAGCAGACCTTCTGTCCAGTCCCTCGGTCATCATCACGACCCGGGCCCGACTAAGGTGTGGACCTGCTCCACCCGGCTCCTGCGCCATATGGTGAACCTCTTTCAGGAACAGGCACCCCGGCAGACGTTCGGCCCCATCCAATCCACTGACCGCAAACTCCGCCGGCGCATCCGGGAAAAGAAGATCGCCATGGGACATAGGCCGGATGACCACGAGGATGTCACCATCAAGATGGGGTGACCACAGCGCCAAATAAAAAGCCTCCGTCCAGCCATCGAGTTGAACGGAGGCTATGTGATTTGATCTAGAGCTCGAAGTCCAAGAAGGAAGTTTATTCAGAACTGTCCGTGTACCAGGTTTGGATCACTGCCTGCAGTTCATCCCGCAGCTGGGGGATATCCAAAGAGACCGTGTCCCAAACGATGCTCAGGTTGATGCCAGAATATCCATGGACGATCCGGTTCCGCATACCATAAATCTGTGTCCAAGGGATCATCTTGAATTGAGTTTTTGCCTCATCGCTGAGAGCACCCTTTGCCAACTCACTGATCTGCATGAGATTGAAAACTGTTGCCTCGACCAGCATTGGATCATCCTGAAATTCCTGGAGGGACGTACACCCCTGGCAATATCTCATAATGGAATCGATATGCTTGAGCATCTTTCTCAGGACCACACCATCTTTACTATCCAAAGATCTTCACCCCGCTCTGCGCCACTTCCCTGTCGATTCGGGAGCCATGCTCGATTTGGGAGACATCGATCAGGTCCACCGGCGTGTCCAACGCTGTAGCTACACTCTCCAGCAGGCCGAAAAATGCCAGGCCGCGCAGGCCGCTGTCCACCACAAGGTCTACATCACTGCGGGGAGTTGCAGCCCCCTTGGCATAGGAACCAAACAGTACGGCCCGTTTGACCCCATGCTCCGCAAAGACAGGAGACAAGATTGTTTTCAATTCTGGGATGGTATACACCTTATCCATATCGGTGCCTCCCTTCTGATGATCCTGATAACAGTATACCCGATATCTGTGACATTTTCAACTGCGTTTAGGAGGTGAACTATGCCTTACATCCATTTTACCGAGGAACAAAAACTCCGGGCCAGCCGGGTGGACCTGCCGGAGTTCCTCCGCCGCCAGGGGGAGAACCTCATCCGCTCCGGCTCGGAGTTCCGCATGGCCAGTGACCACAGCGTCACCATCCGGGGCAACGAGTGGTACGACCACGAATCCAATCAGGGCGGCGGCCCCATCTCCTTCGTCCAGACGCGCTATGGCATGAGCTATCCGGACGCAGTCACCCGGCTGTTGGAGGGAGAGCGCGGGCTGGTCCGTTCTCTAGCCCCGGAGGCAAATGCAGAACGCAAACGAGACTTCCTCCCGCCGCTTGCTAACCGGGAGATGCGCCGTGTCTTCTCCTATCTCCTGCAAAAACGGCTCATCAGCCGGGAGGTGCTCACCGCCTTTGTCCGGGAGGGCCTGGTCTATGAGGACGCCAACTACCACAACGCCGTGTTCATCGGGAAGGATGAGCACGGCGTTGTCCGTCACGCCCATCAACGGAGCACCGGCGACAGGGGCAGGCCCTTCCGGGCCAACACACTGGGCAGCGATCCCCGGTACAGCTTTCACTGGGGCGGGACAAGCAACCGGCTCTATGTGTTTGAGGCCCCCATTGACCTGCTGTCCTTCCTCACTCTCTACCCCAAGGACTGGCAGGCGCACAGCTATGTGGCCCTGTGCGGCGTGGGGGAGCGGGCCCTGCTGTGGATGCTGGAGCAGCATCCGGAGATCCGCCACGCCATCCTCTGTCTGGACCACGACCTGGCGGGCATCGAGGCCGCGGGCAGGCTGGCGGAGCTCATCAGTTGCCAGGGCCAGGTCCACCCGTCTGTCCTCCGTCCCCGGTACAAGGACTGGAACGAGGATCTGAAAGCTCAGCATGGCCTGGAGGCCCAGCCCGCCCGGGAGCACCCGCAGCTGGCCGCCGCGCCCGAGATATGCCGCAGCATCTGCGCCCTCAGCAAGTCCACCCTCCCGGACCGCCTGGACCTGGAACTTCCCCGCCTGCTGGAGCAGTGCCGCGGCCATCTGCGCAGTGGCCGGACTGAGCAGGCCACGGACTGCTCGGAACGTATGGCGGCGCTGGCCCTGGCCGCCTGCCGCCTGGAACTGCGGCAGCTGGGCAAGCGGTTCGATGACGGGGCGTTTGAACAGGCCCTGTGCCTCCGCCTTCCGCCCCATCGAAACCGCGGCAGCCTGTCCAACACCCTGAAAGATGTCGCCGCACAGCTCCAAAGCACCCTGTCCCGATCCACCGCGCCGGGAATCCGGAGTGAGGAGGGCAAGAGGGCGCTGGCTGACCGCTGGCTGGAACTGGCTGCCGCCTTCGCTCGTCTCCCCGTCCGACAGGCGGCGGAGGAGCTGGAACACCAGGAGCAAAAACCAGCGCGGCAGATAGAAATGGGGTGAGGCCATGGATATCCAGACAATCTTCCTGCTGGTATGCGCCGGCGGGCTGCTCCTGCTCCTGGGCGCTGCCACCCACTTCTCGGGGCAGGGTTCTCTGGACAACATCAAGTCCAGGACTGTGGGGGATGGCCAGCACGGGACCGCCCGGTGGGCCACCCAAAAGGAGATCCGAAAGACCTACCGCCATGTCCCCTTCCGGCCCCAGAAATGGCGGGCAGGAGTGGAACTGCCCCAGGTGCAAGGCCTGGTGCTGGGCAGTACAGGCAAACGGGGCCAGGTGATCGCCCTGGTGGATCCAGATGACATCCACTGCCTGATGATCGGCGCGTCCGGCGTGGGCAAGACAGCCTTCTTCCTGTACCCCAACCTGGAGTACACCTGTGCCAGCGGCATGAGTTTCCTGGCCCTGGACACCAAGGGGGACCTGGCCCGGAACTATGGTGCCGTGGCCCAGCGGTATTACGGCTACCAGGTGGCGGTCATCGACCTGCGCAGCCCCACCCGCTCAGACGGGTACAACCTGCTCGCCCTCATCAACGGCTACATGGACCAGGCAAGAGAGGACCCGAACGACCTGGCGGCCCGGGCCAAGGCGGAGAAATACGCCCAGATCCTGGCCAAGACCATCGTGGACCCGGAGGGAGGCGCCTCTGACCGGGGCCAGAACGCCTACTTTTACCGGGCTGCCGAGGGCCTGCTCACCGCTGTGATCCTGCTGCTGGCGGAGTACCTGCCCCCCACCCATGAGTACCCGGAGGAGCGGCGGCACATCGTCTCCGTGTTCCATCTGGTGCAGGACCTGACCGCTCCCTCGGGGGTGAAGGGCATGACTCGGTTCCAGCTGCTGATGGCAAAACTGCCCACCGGCCATAAGGCCCGGCAGTATGCCGGCTCCGCTCTCACCGGCGCGGAACAGGCCATGGCCTCCGTCATGTCCACCGCCCTGTCCCAGCTCAACGCCTTCCTGGACACAGAGCTGGAGCAGGTTCTGTGCTTTGACAGCACAATCGACGCCGAGCGCTTTGCCGCCCAGAAGTCCGCCATTTTCCTCATCCTCCCGGAGGAGGACTTCACCAAGAATTTCATGGCCGGGCTGCTGATCCAGAACCTGAGCCGGGAACTTTTCTCTGTGGCCGAGGAGCACAAAGGCAGGCTCCCCTGCCGGGTGGTGTTCTTCTGCGACGAGTTCGGCACCATGCCGCCCTTCGACGTGCTGCCTCTGTTCTCTGCCGGCCGGTCCCGGGGGCTGACCCTGGTGCCCATCATCCAAAGTCTTGCTCAACTGGAAAAGAACTACGGCAAGGAGGGCGCGGAGATTATCCAGGACAACTGCCAAGACACTATCTTCGGCGGCTTCGCCCCCAACTCCCAGACCGCCGAGGTGCTGTCCAAGGCGCTGGGCAGCCGTACCGTCATGAGTGGCTCCATCAGCCGAGGCAAGAACGACCCCAGCCAGAGCTTACAGATGATCGAGCGCCCCCTCATGACGCCGGATGAATTGAAGTCTATCCCCAAAGGGAAATTCATCGTCATGAAGACCGGGACCCACCCTATGCGCACCCGGCTGCGGCTGTTCCTGGAGTGGGGCATCACCTTCGGTGAGCCCTATGTGCTACCGGAGCGGGCTGCCCGCCCAGTGGCCTATGCCACCCGACAGGAGCTGGAGCAGGCCATCCTGCAAAAGCATCCCCCACAGCGTGCGGGACGGCCTCCCTCCCTTTCCACGCTGCCCGCTGGTGCGAACGACGAAGGACAGCGCCAAGAGAGGCAGACACAACAAAAGGCGCAGACGCAGCTGGATGCCGCCAGGGAACTCCAGGAACTGAGGAAAAATCGCAAAGGAAAAGGAGAAAATACATGAGTTACTTTCAGGACATCTATCGATCTGAACTGAGCCACCGGGCCAGGGCGGTCTATATGTACCTCAAGGATCGCTCCGGTCGCAAGGGCCAGTGCTGGCCGAGCGTCAAGACTATCGCCGCCGAACTGGGGCTCTCCCGCTCGACGGTGAAGCGGGCCCTGGACGACTTGTGCCGGGCCGGGTTGATCACCAAGGAGGACCGCTGGCGGGAGAATGGGAGCCTCACGTCCAATCTCTACCGGCTGCTCTGACTGTTTTTCATTGATGTGTGCCTGGCAACCCCTAAAAAACAAGCCCACCGCCAGGGGCGCCATGCGCCTTGACGGTGGACCGAGGGTGGGTCCATGGTGGACCCACCAGAAGGGCCCAGTCTAAGAAACTTTAGAACAGAAAAGGACCATAAAATGGTACCCATAGAAAGGGCAGCAATCTAGTATATGGTAAATTGCATGTTATGCAAATGAGCACGCAATGAAGAACCCGCTTGAATATGTGAATTTCCGGCTGAGACCCCTTGACAGCTGTTTAGCAGGTCGAAAATGTATCCTCAATAAGGTGAGTCAGCACAGGCATTATCCCATATTGTAGAGAATGTTTTTCCAAAATTTTTGTCTCAAGCCCAGCATGTAACCTTTTCCGCTTTTTCAATTTTCTATCGAAGAAAGGTTTCCACTGCCGCAATAAATTGCGCTGGCGATTCCAGATGGCAGCCATGTCCTCCAGAAAGCACTGTTTCAGTACAATTACCACCGTTGGTGACATAACGGTTCAGCACTTCCCTGGTCTGGGTCACCATAGGCTGGGGCGGGACTGCCTCCGCACCCGGCCAGCCGGGAACCGCCCCGATCTGGCCCAGATAGCCAAAGTCGCATATGGAGGTGTCGCTCACCATGATGTCACTGTCCCCCCGGATCCAAAGTATGGGTGGCTTGATAGGTATATCAGCCAAGCCAGACAGGTTCCCGTGGTTAGGGGCCATGGTGTTGCAAATACCATTGTCACCCGCAACCACGAAGGGCCACTGGGCTACCTGTCGAGTGTCACCAGGGTACATTCCCTCGCCCACCTTGGTTTTGAGCATGCTGTCAATGAACCGCTCCTCCCATTCCGGCATTCGGAAGGGCGGCTTGAAATAGATGGTAGCCAACGTGGTGCGGGGCAGCTCCCGCTCCCCGTTCTTTAGGCACTCCACCAGCTGGGCATTGGCGCAACCGCCGCCGGATGCCAGCCCCGGCGGGTCTAGCATCTCTCCTTCCGGACCTTTGGTGCCGCCGAAGCCATACGGAGAGCCAGGGTTGATGAGGATCAATCCTGTGAGCTGCTCTCCATGGTCGATTGCATACTGCATGGCCACGCACCCCCCCATGGACCAGCCGGCAATCGCAAACCGGTCCCAGCCCAGGGCGGCAGTAAACTCTTTCAAGTCATCGGTCCAGTCACGAAACCCCCGTGTAGCATCAATCGGCAACGCATCTGAATCGCCAAAGCAGCGCAGGTCCAGAGCAACCACGTCAAAAAGCTCGGCCAACGCCGGAAACAGTGGCAGGTAAAATACAGAGGAGGATACGTTGCCGTGAAGTAATAGCAACTTGCGTGTATGTTCCTCTCCTGTCCGGTAATATGCCGTAGTTAGACGGCCTGTTGTCAAAAAATGTTGCGGATACACTCTGAAGTCTCCTTTCCAGGTGTTTACTCCGTGTCGGGCTTTACCTCCTGAAACGGCTCGTCTTCCTCATCCCCGTTCTCTTCAAGATCCTCATCGTCAAATTCCACTTGGATCCGAATCGGAAGCGAATCGGGTCCCGTCTCAGTATTGGCCAGGCCCCGCTCCGTAAAAATACCTCCGTCAATGATGTGCATGAAGCTCTCCACTACACGATCCAAATCGGTAGAATAGTTTTTGAACAATCCCCAGTTCAGTCCAAGAAAGTTGGACGCGCCCATCAAGGTATAGGCCAATACTTCACTGTCGATCTCTTCCCGGAGCTCCCCCCGAGCTTTGGCTTCATCAATGCCTCGCATGTAGGCTTTGCAAAAGCTGACATAATAGTCCACAAATAGCTGCTTATCGATATACAGCGACTCCCAGATGATATGGTACATATAGCGGTTCTTCTGGATAAACTCCAGCCAACTCCGCAGGCCCACTTCTTCCATCTCCCGCCGAGTACGGCAGCCTTGGATCGCCTGGTTCAGATGCTTGCGTATCATGTGGCTGCACTGGAGCAGTAAGAACTTGTATAAGTTGTACTTGCTATCAAAATAGACGTAGAACGTCCCGGATGCGACTCCCGCCAGCTGGGTGATATCGTTGATCGACGCATTATGGTATCCCTTTTCATAAAACATCTGGGCCGCTGCGGACACGATCCGGTTCAGAGTCTCTCTTCCTTTTTTAGTTTTTGGGCGGCTAATCAAGATTTTGTAGTCCAAAATAACACCTCGTTTCCTGTTCTGCTTCTGGACTCCAGTATATATTCTTTTTCACCGCCGCGCAATAAAATTCTGACTTTGAATGCCCTTAGACGATTTCAAACTGAGTACATCCGCAGTTGCAGAACCCCAGCACCAGAGATGCAAAAAGAAGCGGGGTTTCATACATAGAGGCATGCCCGCTTCCGGGCAGAACCACATGGTGGCTGTTGGGAATGTGTTGGCAAATCAACTCCTGTTCTTCCAGTGGAGTCAAATAATCCTGTTGGCAGGACACCACCAGGGTGGGGGCCGAAATCCGGTGGAGTTCCTCTACGACATCATAATTCTTAGCGCTATTGGTCAAACGGACCATCGCCTGGACAAAATCCTGCCTGGCAAAGACGGGACGAAGCTGCTCCCGGCGACGATTCAGCCATTCGTTTTCCCGGCGGTAAAAAGTAGGGGAATAAATGATGGGAATCGTTGTGAGATAATATGCATCCGGATCCCCCGCTGCCAGATTCCAGCCATCCCCGATGTCCCCCAGCCAGGGTCCGGTGCGGGCCGTAGTATTGAACAATACCAGGCGGTCAACGTATTCTCCGTATTTCACAGCAAATTGCTGCGCTACCTCTCCGCCATAGGAAATGCCCATGATACATGCCTTTTTGATCTCCAAATGATCTAACAGGCTCTTGACTACTTCTGCCTGGATGGACTGCTCATAGGATCCCTCCATCCTGTCGGATCGCCCCTGATCCAGAAAGTCCAGCAGGATCAGTCTATTGCTTTCAGAAAATGGTTCCACGAACGCAGCCCAGCTTGCGCAGGACATCATGATACCGTTGAGGAGGATCAGTGGCTTTCCCTGGCCATATTCTTCGTAATGGATACGCCTGTTTCCAAATACAAAACATGCCATTGACTCTTCCTCCCTATCTGCGCCGGCCCAGGATGCCCGTTTCTACCGCCTGTTCCCATAGCTCCTCCCGAAACTTGGGATGGGCAATCTCGATGAGCCGGGCCACCCGGTCCCGAATACTAGTCCCTCGCAGCTCGGCCACCCCATATTCCGTCACCACCCGGTCCACATCATTACGGGACAAGGAGACTGCCGCTCCCGGCATGAGCTGTGGCACGATCTTGGATACCTCCCGGCGCTCTCCAGTGGCCGGATCCTTCACCATAGCGGTGGAATACAGGGCTATAATGGACTTTCCATTTTTGGACATTTGGGCACCGATGGCAGTGTCCGACTGTCCACCAGTGCCGGAAAACTGCTTGGAACCAATGGATTCCGATGCGCACTGGCCGGTGAGGTCCACCTCCAGGGAGGTGTTGATGGATATCTGGTTGTCATTCTGTGCAATGGTATAGGGGTCATTGGTCCAGGCCCCGTCCATCACCGCGATACCGGGGTTGTAGTCCATGAACTCATACAGCTCCGGGATGCCCATGGCGAAGGTGGTGACCATCTTCCCCCTGTTGATCTGCTTGCGCTTGCCGTTGATGACCCCCATCTTTGCCAGGCGCATCATGCCGCTGGTGAGCATCTCGGTGTGGACGCCCAGGTCGTTCTTGGTCGCCAGGGCGGCGGCCACCGCGTTGGGGATTCCGCCGATGCCCAGCTGGATGCAGGCCCCGTCTGGCACCATGTCAGCGATCAGCTTGCCGATGGCCGCGTCCTTCTCGGAGAAAGGCAGGTCCGGCGTCACCGGGGGCATATAGTCCGCCCGGATGAGGTAGTCCACGTCCTCCACCGGCACCTGCACGTCCCCCAGGGTGTAGGGCATGTTGGGGTTGACCTCCAGCATCACCAGGTCCGCCGCCTCCATCATCCGCTTCTCATAGGTGTTGGACAGGGACAGGGAGATGTACCCGTGCTTGTCCGGCATGGAGGCCGCGCCCACATAGATGTTGGGCTTGACGAAGGCCAGCCGCTTCACCGCCGCCAGGTGCAGGTGGTTGGGGATAAATGCCATGTTTCCGTTGGCGTGGGCTTTGCGCATCTGTGGGGCAAAGAACCAGCCGTCGACGTTGAAGGAGTCCACATACTCCGGCTTATAGATTTCAGAAGGATGTGTGGGCAGGCAGTTGGTCACTGTCACGTTGCGCACCCGGTGGGCAATGGTGTGCAGCTGACCCATGAACAGCCCTGCCTCCGCAGCGCCAAGCCCGGTGACGATCACATCGTTGGACTTGACGAAGGACAGAGCCTGTTCCACGGGGATGTATTTTTCTTGCATGTTCATTCGGAAGACCTCCCGGCTTTAGTCAAGCTACTACGGGGGCGGTTTTTCCCGCTCCCCGCAGCAGCGTATAGTTGATTCAGTTTTCCGGTTTGTGGTTTTATCAGCCCACGTGAGCCATCACGTCGTCCAGGGACATAATGGGGCTGACCGCCTGAAGGGCATATGCCCCGGTAGCGTCGGGCTCCAGTGAAATAGTGTTCAGGGCCAGGGCGGTGATGCCCGTGCGCTCGCCATCGGCGAAATTCAGCTCGCCGCCCATGGGCACGTGGAGAGGGGCGCTCTCCATGGCGGTGATGTAGTTCTCCCAGGTCAATTCCAGGCCCAGTTCCTCCAGCTGGTTCAGACCATGGATGAAGGTCATACCCGCCACATAGCCGGCCATGGCATAGGAATTGAGGGTATAGGTCTGGGTCGGGTCAGTGCTGTCGATGCCGTTCTCCGCCTCCCAGGCCGCCATCACGGTGGCAAACTCGGTGTAATCTGCCAGTCCGGCCTCAGTGGTCACATCCAGCCAGGCGGTGGTGTAGACTGGTCTCTCAGCGGTGATTGCTCCGTTGGCCACCAGGTTGCCCAAGGTTGTGGCGGAGGCGCTGACATAGGAGGTGATCACCTTGGCATTGTAGGCAACGTCTCGCATGGCTGCCATCATATTCTCAAAGGGTGCCTGGTTCATAGCACCAATCACCACGTCGCAGCCGGCGTTCTTCAGCACAGAGGCGGCTGCAGTGTAGTCTACAGCGGCGGGATCCACCTCCTGAACTACGACCTCAACGTCGATTTCTTCCAACTGGCGGTTGATGCCAGCCAGCATGCCGTTGCCAGCATCGTCAGTGGTGGCAATGACACCGATCTTTGTTCCTCCTAGGCCAATGTTGTCCTCGGTGGAGGCCACCGCCCGGGCCAGCAACACCCGCCCCTCCGCATCATAGATGGGCTGGACAGACATCACACAGGCATCCTTCCCTGTAGCGCCTTCCTGATAAAGCCCGGAGATTCCGGTCACGCAGTAAACGGTGGGTATGCCCACACTTTTCACATAGTCCAAGGTGGCGCCCACTGTGTTGGTGCCGAAGTGGCCCACCAGAGCAAACACCTGGTCATCCTCCACCAGGGTCTGGGTGTAGGTCATACCCTGAGCAGCGTCGAAGCCGTCATCGTAGTGGGCCAGTTCAATGGTGCGGCCCTCAAATCCGCCTGCATCGTTGTAGGCCTTCAGCGCGGCCTCTAATCCAGCGTTGAAGGGAACACCCACAGCGGCAAAGGAGCCGGTGGTAGCGGCGGTGTTTCCCACCAGGATAGTGGTGTCGGTGAGGCCCTGGACGGCGATGTCTTCGCCGTCATCCGGCGCA
>ENA-UOIV01000836-UOIV01000836.1-human-gut-metagenome-genome-assembly--contig:-C59-NODE-836-length-30351-cov-7.116946_pt1 | contig 30351 bp, 40 predicted proteins | sample MGYA00242333_ERZ723880 | MGnify/ENA metagenome assembly ERZ723880 | reverse complement strand
GCAGGAGGCGTTGGACACGAAGGTCATATCGGGGGTGTAGGCGTCCAGGTTGACGCCGCACACAAACATGGGGGTGTCATCCTTGGAGGGGGCGGACATAACGACCTTCTTGGCGCCTGCGTCGATGTGACCCTGGGCCTTCTCTTTGGTCAGGAACAGGCCGGTAGACTCCACCACATACTCCGCGCCCAGCTGGCCCCAGGGAATATCGGCGGGATTACGCTCGGCGTAGACGGGGATGGACTTGCCGTTGACCACAATGGCCTTCTCGGTGGCGGACACCTCGCCCTTGAACTGGCCATGCATGGTATCGTACTTCAACATATAAGCGAGGTAGTCGGCGGGGCACAGGTCATTGATACCGACAATCTCGATGTCCGGATGGTTGACGCTGGCACGGAACACCATGCGGCCAATCCGGCCAAACCCATTGATACCTACTTTGATGCTCATTCAAAACACTCCTCTATTTCGGTGGCGGAACGCCACTTGGTATGCGCGGGGGTGAGCGCCTGGGAAAGACAAACTTTCCGGGAGCTGTCCGCCTGTTGCCGACAAAACCGGAACAGGCGGTGGGAATAGAAATTCCGCCAATATTATATCGTAGTTTTAAAAATTTGCAAGGGGAAATTATGTCTTTCTCTGTGAACTTTTCTCTTCGGGCCTTGTTGGATGGGGGGGTTTCTGGTATAATCGTCAAAAAGCGACTGTCTTTGCCGATGGCAGCCAGGGATTACCAGGGAGAGCGGGGCGCCTTTTGCATACGATAAAGCAGATGAGGAGGGAAGCTGCTTGAACAGGGAACCTTTGTCCGCCGACCCCAGACAGGTGGACAGCGCGCTGCGCGCGCAATTAAATGATATCTCCGCCGCCTGCCAGCTGCTCCAACGGCGTGCTCAGGAGCGGGACCGGGAATATCTCGCGTTGATCTACCGCGGGACGCTCCGGGCCATGCGGATTTTGGAACAACGGGAGCTGGCCCGGCGGCTGGAGGATGAGGACGAGCTGCGGGTGGTATTTGCCGATCTGGAGCTGGTGGACTGGTGCCGGACCATTACCAGCCATGCCGGAGAGCTGCTAGCGAGCCTAGGTATTACAGTAACGTTTCAAACAGAACTGGTCCAGTTGCCCACGCTGGGAGACAGAGGGCTGCTGGAGCAGTTGTTATATGCGCTTCTGTCCAATGCAGCTAAGGCCATGGATGGAGGCGGACGGCTGTCCGTGGCTCTGGGCCGGCGGGGAGATAATGCGGTGCTCACCGTGGGAGACGAGGGACGGGGAATGTCAGAAGAAACCCTGGTTCGGCTGTTTCAGGATGGCGACGGCCCGAACCTGTTGCCTGGGGCGGGGGCGGGCTTTGGCCTGAGGCTGGCCCGGACCATTGCCGAGCTGCACGGCGGATTGATGATCCTGGAAAATGATCCGGGCCATGGGGTCCGGGCAGCGGTGTGCCTGCCTATTCGGGAGGAGCGCCGGATGAGGCTGGAAAGCCCCAGACCAGTGGAACATGGGTTCGACAGGGGCTTGGTGGCCCTGGCCGACGTGCTGCCGCTGGAGGCCTTTTCCCGTTCGGGTTGAATTATGGCGAGGGAGGGAAAAGGCTTGCGCCAGCACCAGATGGCGATGCCGCTGGCTTTGCTGGGGCTGGGGCTGGCCCTGGTGCTGGTGGGGCTGGCCATTGCCGGACCGGCGGAAGCGGCCCGGGGGCTGTGGGCCATCCTCACGGCACAGGATGTGCTCATCACCGACTATATGGCCATCGGCGGCCCGGGGGCGGCTTTGGTCAACGCCGGACTGGTGGGGCTGATCACAGCCGGGCTGCTGTGGCTGTGCGCGGAGCCGTTCAACGGCATGGCGCTGGTGTCCGCAGGGTTGATGATAGGGTTTTCCCTGTTTGGGAAGAACTTCGTCAACATCTGGCCCATCCTGCTGGGCAGTTGGCTGTACGCTGGATTGAAGCGGGAGCCTTTTTCCAAGTATGTCCATGTAGGGCTCCTGGCCACTTCTCTGGCGCCGGCGGTGAGTTTTATGGCCATGGGTGGAGATCGGCCGCGCCTGTGGCTGGGGGCGCTGACTGGGGTGGCGATTGGGTTTCTGATCCCGCCCCTGGCCGCCTATACATTCCGCATCCAAAACGGCATGAACCTCTATAATGCGGGCTTTGCCTGCGGCCTGCTGGGGATGTTGTTGGTGCCGGTGCTCAAGGCGTTCGGTCTGGAGCCTGCTTCCGCCCATTTCTGGGCCACCGGGTACAACGCACCCATTGGCGGGGCGCTGTCCGCCGTCTGTGTTTTGCTGATCCTGTCTGGATGGTGGAAGGGCGGGAGAGATGGGCTGAGCGCCTACCGCCATTTGCTGTCCACCTCGGGACGCGCTCCCAGTGACTACCTGCGGGTAGATGGGATTTGGCCGGTGCTGGTGAGCATGGGTGTGAACGGACTGCTGGCTACCGGGTATATCATGCTCATCGGCGGGGATCTGAACGGGCCGACCCTGGGAGGTATCCTGACCATTATGGGCTTCTCTGCCTATGGAAAGCATGCCCGGAACATCGTGCCCGTTATGGCAGGGGTGTTCTTGGGCAGTCTGTTCAATCATGTGCCGGGTACGGCCGCCGCCCTCCAACTGGCGGGGCTGTTCGGTACTACATTGGCCCCCTTTGCCGGACACTTTGGATGGCCCTATGGGGTACTGGCGGGATTTATCCACGCCTCGGTGGTCCTTCATGCGGGGCTCCCCCTGGAGGGAATGAACCTCTATAACAACGGCTTTTCCGGCGGGCTGATCGCCATCGTGCTCTACCCAGTGCTCACCTCTTTGGTCCGGCACCGCAGGCCGGTGCTCCAGGAAGAAGACTATTTTGCTGCCATGGAGGAGGATGGGCCGCTGGAAGAGGACGAGCTGGACACCCGGCGCAGCGACGATCCGCCTCCCTCCTAAGCCGCAGGTGCGGCCGTAAAACGTGCTTTGCCCCCGGCGGAAGTTCCGCCGGGGGCTTCCTTCTGCCGGAAACAGGGGAAACGGGAAGAAAAATTTGTGAAAATAGGGAAAAACGGCGGGAAAAATATTTGAACTCCCTGTGCACATGTGCTATAATCTGGATGATGAGCCGGGGCGGCAGGAGCGCGCGCGGCGCCCGCTCCGGGGGAAAGAGCGAGAAAATAAGGAGGAATGTACATGAAACGAACGAGGAGGCGGGCACTGTCCATACTCTTGTCGGCGGCCATGGTGCTGTCGCTGAGCTGTGTGGGCGCTTTCGCCGCGGACACCACGCTGGTCATCACCGATGTGACTACAGACAAAACGACTACGACCAGCGCGGCCACCCATGTCACCGCCGTCACCTACACGGAAAACGGAGAGGAAAAGACCGTCACCGCCGCGGCGGATGAGGTGCTGACCCTGGTGGTCAACGGCGTCCAGCGGGATATTGCCGCCGGGGCGACCTTCACCGGCGTGGAGTCCTATTCCTTCACGGATACCGCCGTGCGCAACAGCGGTTCCGGCGCGCCCCCCTGGGAGCCTGGCGCCACCCCGGCGGAATTTAATTTCCGGCAGGCTCTGCTGGTCACCGCCGACGGCATCGACCAGGACGCCTCGGTGACCGACGCCATCTCCGGTACTTATGACGATACCTCTGCCAAGGACGTGGCGGTCACCTCCGAGGGCGACTTCTTCAACGGGATCTACGTCAGCGGCGCCCAGTACGCCATCGACGGGCTGAAGATGAGCATGAAGGGCGACGGCGGCAACGACTTCGGCGGCTGGGGCGCGGGCCTCATGGCCGACGGTGAGGCCGATGTGACCGTTGACAATGCGGTGATCGACACCGCCGGTGTCATCCGCACCGCCATCTGGGCCGGCGGCGACGCAGACCTGACCGTGACCAACTCGGTCATCAGCGCCTATGAAAGCCTGTCCAGCCAGGAAGAGTATGACGCTCTTGTAGTCCCCATGATGAAGCGCACCCCCTTCGCTCTTGGCATGGAGGGTGTGGTCCGGGCCACCAACGTGCTGGGCTCCGCCACCGCCACCTATGAGGACTCCATCGTGGTGTCCTCCGGCTGGGGCGCCCTGTCCACCGACTCCGGCACTGGCCACGACACCACCGGCGAGTACGCCCTGACCGTCCGCAACACCCTGGGCGGCATCGGTACTGTGGAGGTGGCCCAGGAGGGCAAGGACTACACCCTGACCAAGGAGGTCAACGGCGTCACCTATGGCTTTACCATGGGCGGCTCCGGCTATGTGGCCTACGCCGACGCGGGCGTGTGGGACAAATTCGAAAACGTCCAGTTTTACACCCCCGACTATGTGCAAATCATGGCCTCCAGCACCTCCAGCGCCTTCTACACCGATTCCGACCTCCACTCTGGACGCATCGCCTTTATGACCCAGCAGAACGCGGGCGGTACCCTGTCCGTGAAGGACTCTTCCGTGTACGCGGAGGACACGGTGGTCCAGATCAAGTCCGGCGCGGCCAACAAGGGCTACACCAATGTGGAATTTGACAACGTGGACGTCACCCTGGGCGACACCAATCCCTGGGGCGGCACTCTGATCGAGCTGGTGGAGTCTGACGACGCGGGCAACCCCGGCGTCACCACCTACACCGTCAACGACACCGGCGACACCGCCACCCGGGCCACCTCCCGGGGCGACATCAACGACTCCAACGCCACCCTGCGCAATGGCGTATACACCGGAAACATCTGGAACAATATCTATAATTACACCCAGGCGCTGAACGTCACACTGGACAACGCCACCCTCACCGGCGCGGTGTCCGCCTCCTACGCCTATCACACCGATGACGAGGGCGAACGGCTGGCCAACGGCACGGTGCTCAACGCCTGCACGAGCCCCAATTACCTGGACCCCGACAACGGTACCAACGGCGACTATCTGAAGATCGGCGCGCTGTACAACGTGGCCAACCCCGTGGTGAACAACCCCATCCACCTGACCCTGACCAACGGCTCGGTCTGGAACGTGGTGGGCGAGGCCAACTACCTGGGCGACGTTGCCGTGGACAGCCTGAATGACATCAAGGCTGACGCCGCCGTCACCATCTATGCCCAGTCCCTCACAGTGGGCGGCGAGAAGTGGGATGACGGTACCTACACCAACGGAAACGTCACCTATATCGTGGAAGCCGCCCCCGTGGTGGATACCAACAGCGACACCCTGGCCACCACCCAGGATTACAGCGGCCTGCACGCGGTCACCTTCAAGGCGGTCACCGAGGAGGGTGAGCCTGCCTCCGCCGCTGTGGCATTCGACTACAAGGCATTTACCTACATTACCTTCGAGGCCAACGCCAAAGACGGCTACGAGATTGTCTCCGTCACCTGCTCCGCCCCCGATGCCTTGAGCCAGAATGAGGACGGCACCTATAAGCTGGAGGGGCTGACCGAGGCGGAAAACACTGTCACCATCACCGTCCGTGAAGCGGCTACCCAGCCCGGCGGCCCCGGTGGTCCAGGCGGCCCTGGCGGTCCCGGCGGACCGGGTGAGCCCGGTGGACAGCCTGGCGGAGAGCCCACCCAGCCTGGTGAGCCATCCGAGCCCGAGAGCCGGACCTATACGGTCCAGAAGGGCGACAGTTTGTGGAAGATCGCCCAGAAGGAGCTGGGCAGCGGCACCCTCTGGAACGCCATCTATGAGGCCAACCGGGATACAATCCAAAATCCGAACGCCATTTGGGTAGGCCAGGTGTTGGTGATCCCCGGCTGAGAGAGCCCAAGACAAAGAGCAAAATGAAGCAGAAAGGAGCCTCCGGCTATGCCGGGGGCTCCTTTTTCACAGTTGTATCAAGGCTGGAAAGACTGCCGGACCCGCCCATGAGAGCGGTGAGCTCCTCGATCCGCTCCAGGGGGAAGGGCGGAAGGGTCAGGGGCTTTAGGGCGATGGACATGAGCTTCATGGGGTTGTCGTCCGCCGCCACCCGGTTGGAGTGGAGAACACCGCACCGCTTGCAACGGTGGATGATGGCCCACTCGCCGCCTTTGCGCACCCAGACACCCACTGGCTCCATGATGCCGCCGCAGTCCGCCGCCCGGTCCCCCGGCTCGTCGTCCAGGTGGAGGCTGTGCAGACAGTTGGGGCAGTGGTTGCGGTGCTCCCCGCCGGTGGGGGCGGGGGTAACCAGACGGCCGCACACCTTGCAGGTGAAGCTGTCATGGCAGGGATGCGTCTTGTAATAGCCTTTTTCGAATGTTTTGCGTTTATTTTCCCGGTTCATGGGATGGGACCTCCTAAAAGTATTTGTCGCTTTCGGGAGGCTCTGTCGGAAACGCCCGCACAGACCTCCCGGTCAGCGGGCAAACACCGAATTACACCAGTGCTTCAAAAGACACGACTTCCTTTCTCTTTTCATGGTATGCCGCTTTACGGCGGTACGATGATAGCACGCACCGGGAGAAAAGTCAACCGGGGCAGCGCCAGCGCGTGCCCAAAGGGGGAAGACGCCGGGATTTTCTGCAGATCGTGTGGATTTGGGTTGACAAGAGGGCGGAAAAGATGGATGATGGGGGGGCGAACTGCACGGGCGCGGAGGAAAGGAGACGGTTCAGATGAAGTGTGCGGTTTTTCGGGGGGCAAAACAGTTGACGATAGAGGACCGGCCCGTCCCGGCTGTGGGGGAAGGGCAGGTGCTCATCCAGGTGAAGGCATGCGGCGTGTGCGGAACGGATGTCCACATCTATGAAGGGGGACAGGGAGCTGCGGACTGCCCGCCTGGCACGGTGCTGGGACATGAGTTTTCCGGCATAGTCGCTCAGACTGGCCCGGGGGTGGGCCGGGTCAGGGTGGGGGACCGGGTGTGCGTAGACCCCAATAAGACCTGTGGCGAATGTGAGTACTGTCAAAGCGGTCTGGATCACTTTTGCCAGTCAATGATGGGGATTGGAACTACGGTGGACGGGGGCTTTGCGGAATATTGCGTGGTGCCCCAGTCCCAGGCGTACCCCATCGGGGCGGACACCGCCTTTGAGGAGGCGGCGATGGCCGAGCCGGTGGCTTGCTGCCTGCACGGGCTGGACCTGTGTCAGATTCAGCCAGGCAGCCATGTGGCGGTCATCGGCGGCGGCATGATCGGCCAGATCATGCTCCAGCTGGCACGGTTGGCGGGGGCGTCCTTCACGGCCCTGCTGGAGCCGGTGGCGGAAAAGCGGGCCGTGGCCCGGCGGCTGGGGGCGGACCTCGCCGTCGACCCGCTGGGAGAAGATGCGGCCCAGTGCCTGGACCGGGCCGGAGTGCGCCGGTTGGACCGGGTGATCGAGTGTGCGGGGCTGCCCTCCACGATGGCCCAGGCGGTGGAGCTGGCTGGGAAAAAGTCGATAGTTATGCTGTTCGGATTGACCAAGCCGGAGGACACGGTGGCCATCCGGCCCTTTGAACTGTTTCAGAAGGAGCTGGAGCTGAAGGCCTCCTATATCAATCCCCACACCCAGGGACGAGCGGTGGAGCTGATCGACCGCCATAAGATAGACGTAAGCTCCATGGTGTGCCCGGCACAGCCGCTGTCCAGGCTGGAAGAGATCCTGTCCAGCCCAGCGGTGCGGGCCAAAGGGAAATACATCATTCATCCGTTTGAATAGACAGACGCAGGGAGGGCCTGGGAAGGCCCTCCCTGCGTCTGTAAATAAGGGGCTGCGTTACTTCAGATAACGGTCGAACCAGGCCACGATCTCCTCCATCCGGCGGATGCGGTTCTGGGGCTTGCCCGAGCGGGACAGCTCGTGGTTCTCCCCGTGGAACAGCACCAGACGGGTGGGGGTGCCGTTGCGCTTGAGGGCGGTGAACATGGACAGGCCCTCGCTCATCCAGCAGCGGTAGTCCTCCTCCGAGTGGATGAACAGAGTGGGAGTCTTGGCGTTGGGGGCGTATTTCAAAGGAGAGTGCCACCACAGCTTTTCGACATCGGTGCGGGTGTCGCTGCTGATCTGGGAGGGGGTAAAGAAATAGCCGATGTCGGTGGTGTGCTCAAAGGACACCCAATTGGCGATGGACCGCTGGGCGCAGGCGGCGGCGAAGCGGTCGGTGTGGCCAATGATCCAGTTGGTCATGAACCCGCCATAGCTGCCGCCGGTGACGCCGAAGTGGGCGGGATCCACCTCCGGATAGAGGCGGAGCATCTCGTCGGCAAATTCCATAAGGTTCTGATAGTCCACGGTGCCGTATTTGCCTGAGATGTCGCCAAACGCATTGCCCCGGCCGTCGCTGCCCCGGGGGTTGCAGTAGAACACAAAGTAGCCCGCGCCGGCCCACACCTGCATCTCGTGGTGGAACACGTCGCCCAGCACGGTGCGTGGGCCGCCGTGGATGTGGAGAATGGCGGGGTACTTCCGCCCCGGCTTCCAGCCATAGGGCTTCATGGCCCAGCCGTGGACCTCAAACCCGTCGGAGGCGGTGAAGGTGTGATAGAGGGGGACGGAGACGGCGTGGCCGGACAGGTATTCATCGTTGAAGTGGGTCAGCTGGCGGCCCTCTCCGTCGAACAGCTCGGTGAGGCCCTGCCCCTGCAAGCCGGCAAAAATGAGCTTGCCGTCCTTGACATCAAAGCTGTCCACTGAGCCGCCCCGGCCGTATACGGTAGCCAAACGGCCCTGGCGGTCGATGCTCACCAGATCGGCTTGGTCGCCCACGGTGGAGATGAAGTAGAACACGCCGTTTTCCAGCTTGAAGGTTCGGCCGCCGCCCAGCCGGGCATCGCTGCCCACGGAGGAGTTGCCGATGGACGCCTCATAGCCGGCCAAAGGGGTCAGTTTCCCGGTGGAGAGGCCGGCGGTGTAGAACTGGCAGTATTCTTCTGTGCCGTAGTCTTTGCCGTAGGAGGCGGCCAGCAGCAGGGTATCCTCGTCCAGCAGGGCCGCCGGGCCGGTCTTGAGAGTTCCAGGCTCCACCACACAGGCGATGGTGCGGGAGGCCAGATTCAGGATGTAGACGCCGGAATAGTGGGGGGCCACCTCCCGCCAGGGACCGCCCTGGAACACCACCTTGTCTTGGAGCACATGGACCGGCCAGGCGTCCCATTCCGGATCTGTCAGAGGAGACAGCGCACCGCTGGAGCGGTCAAACAGGTAAAGCCGGTCCCGCTTGCCGGAGGTATACCCCAGGCCGTTGCCCCAGAAGGGCAGCTCTTCAAACACCTCGGCAGCTGGAGCTTTGTACTCCTTCAACGCCCTGTCTCGTTTCTCGCCGGACAGCCCCTCCAGGTCTGGGTAGTTCCGGTCATACCGGGCGGAGACCAAAAAACGGCCGTCGTCCAGCTCTCTCAGGGCGGTGGCGGCCACAGGCAGGGGGAAGGCCTTGACCGCCTCTCCCCCGCTGGGGTCGATCTCATAGTAAACCGTGCGCTGTTCACCCCGCTCGACGGCGGCCTTGTCCGCCTTTTCCCGGAGGGCGGGGAACAGAAGGGTGCCCTGGGCGGTCCAGCAGTAGCTCTTGGCGTCTCCCTGAGCGGTAAGCCGGCGGACGGTGCCGCTGCCGGCCTCATATAAGTATAGGTCTCCGGTATAGCAGTTATCCTCCTCTGCCGCCTGCTGGACCAGAAAGGCGCACGAAGCGCCGTCCGGGGACCAGGTAGGGCTGCTGACAAACTGGAAGGACAGAAAATCCCGAATGGCAACAGGTTCCATGGGAACACTCCTTTTTGTAATATGGATTAGGGAAAAGCGCTTGTCTTGATTGTGCGCCCAAACGGGCGATCCGTCAAGAGGGCGGATAGAAAAAGAATTAAAATTGTGCTCGTCAAAACCCACAGACACAAGGGGGTGTAAACGGGGAAAACCGTTGAAAAACTTGAAAAATTCCGTGAAATTTTCCTTGACTTTCCCCCTTGATATGTTGTACAATAATCGAGCGCCTGTATGGGCGCGCTGTGCGATGATGCGGGAGATTGCTCGCTAGGCGAGGTAACTTCCGCGGAGTATGTCCGACAATCGGGCGGCTGAGAGACTCAATCGCGGCGTATATCGCCGTGGGTGGGTAGAACCGGCCATGCGTTGCGCCGGTTTTATTCATGCCGAGGAGTGATACGCACGGAAGCGTGTATTGAAAAATCTCTCACCCGTACGAAGAAGCGCTGAAGTAGAAGCGACCGGGCCGTCGTGAGCAGCGGACTAAGACCGAAGCGAAGCCAAAAGCCCAAGCGGGTCCAGTGGACCGGATGGGGTTGGCACAGTCGGAGGGCTATAGGATCGCGTCGCGAACAGGCGAGGCGTGATCCCTTCTGGGGTGGATACCTCAGCGTGACAGGACAGCGGGCCATCCCCGGCCCACCAATCGTCAACTTCGTATGATTTTAAGGAGGAAAACCCAAATGGCAGCTCAGAAAGAAATGATCCGCATCCGCCTGAAGGCCTATGACCATCAGCTCATCGACCAGGCCGCCGAGAAGATCGTGGAGACCGCCAAGCGCAGCGGCGCCACCGTCTCTGGCCCCATCCCCCTGCCCACCAAGAAGGAGGTCGTCACCATCCTGCGGGCCGTCCACAAGTACAAGGACAGCCGTGAGCAGTTTGAGCGCCGCACCCACAAGCGGCTGATCGACGTGGTCAAGCCCTCCGCCAAGACCGTGGAGGCCCTGATGAGTCTGGACCTGCCCGCCGGCGTGGAGATCGAGATCAAGCTCTGAGCGTCCGAACCGTTGTGAGCGGCACGGATGGACCAGAACAAGGGCGAGCGGAGGGCCATGAGGTAGCCCACAGACCAGCCCGAGACGAAGGAAAGCCGCGCGTTGCGAACAGGAGAGGCGCGACAACCGACGAGGCCCAAGGCCTCACGCAACTTTGTTAGTACCGCAGTCCGCCGCGTTTCTGAGGCGGACGGGTCATGTTGACAGAGCAATGGCGTAGCGGCGCCAGCCCAATGGTCGCCGGCCACCTCTCTCAACCAATAACCTTAATAAGGAGGAATACACATGGAGAAGGCCATTATCGGCAAGAAGGTGGGTATGACCCAGATCTTCGATGAAGCCGGCAAGGTCATCCCGGTCACCGTCATTCAGGCGGGCCCCTGCACCGTGGTGCAGAAGAAGACCGAGGAAAAGGACGGCTACACCGCCGTTCAGCTGGGATTTGAGGAAGTCCCCGAGCGCAAGCTCACCAAGCCCGAACTGGGCCACAGCAAGAAGTCTGGCAAGGCCCTGCGGGTGCTGAAGGAGTTCAAGCTGGACAACGCCGCCGACCTGAATGTGGGCGACGAGGTCAAGGCCACCGTGTTCGCCGCCGGCGACCGGGTGGACATCACTGGCATCAGCAAAGGTAAGGGCTACCAGGGCGTCATCAAGCGCCACGGCGCCCACCGCTTGAAGGAGACCCACGGCACCGGCCCTGTCCACCGGCACGCCGGTTCTATGGGCTCCAGCACCGATCCCTCCCGTATTTTCAAGGGTAAGATCGGCGCCGGCCAGATGGGCAACGAGCAGGTCACTGTCATGAATCTGGACGTGATCCAGGTGGACGAGGAGCTGGGCGTCATCGCCGTGCGTGGCGCGGTCCCCGGTCCCAAGGGCGGTGTGGTCATCCTGCGCAGCAGCGTCAAGAAGGTCCAGGAGAAGAAGATCACCGAGGCTGGCCGCGTCAACCCGCAGAAGGCTTCCGCCCGTGTCAATCCTCAGAAGGCCTCTGCGCGTAACAAGTGAGAAAGGAGAGAATGACAAATGCCTAAAGCGAACCTTTATGATATGGCCGGTAAGCAGATCGGCGAGGTCGAGCTCTCCGAGGCCATCTTCGGCATCGAGCCCAACCAGTATGTGGTCCACGATGTGGTTAAGAACCACCTGGCCAACTGCCGTCAGGGCACTCAGTCCGCCCTGACCCGCGCCGAGGTGTCCGGCGGCGGCCGCAAGCCCTGGAGACAGAAGGGTACCGGCCACGCCCGTCAAGGCTCCACCCGGGCCCCTCAGTGGACCCACGGCGGCATCGTGTTCGCCCCCAAGCCCCGTTCTTACAGCTACACCCTGAACAAGAAGGTGCGCCGTCTGGCCCTGAAGTCTGCCCTGTCCGCCAAGGCTGCCTCCGGCAGCGTGCTGGTGGTGGACGGCCTGAGCATGGACCAGATCAAGACCAAGACCTTCCAGGGCTTCCTGAACAGCGTGGGCGCCGGCAAGGCCATGGTGGTCACCAGCTGCCCCAACGTGGTCAAGTCCGCCCGGAACATCCCCGGCGTGGTCACTAGCCCCGCCGCCCTGATCAATGTCTATGACATCGTCAACGCCAGCCAGCTGATCATTGACAAGGCTGCCCTGGCTACCATCGAGGAGGTGTTCGCCTAATGAAGACCGCTTACGATATCATCAAGCGCCCCATCATCACCGAGCAGTCCATGGAGGCCGCCACCTTTAAGAAGTACACCTTTGAGGTGGCCAAGGATGCCAACAAGATCGAGATCGCCAAGGCGGTGGAGGAGATCTTCGGCGTGAAGGTGGCCAAGGTCAACACCCTGAACATGTATGGCAAGGAGAAGCGCATGGGCCGCTACCCCGCCGGGCGCCGTCCCAGCTGGAAGAAGGCCATGGTCACCCTGAGCGCCGACTCCAAGTCCATCGAGTTCTTCGAAGGCATGGTGTAAGGAGGTAACGAGAAATGGCGATCAAAACTTATAAGCCCACAACGCCCTCCCGCCGTCACATGACTGTGTCCGCCTTTGAGGGCATCGACAAGAAGGCCAAGCCCGAGCGCGCCCTGACTGAGACCCTGCAGAAGCACGCTGGCCGCAACAGCTATGGCCGCATCACCGTCCGCCACCGCGGCGGCGGCAACAAGCGCAAGTACCGCATCATCGACTTCAAGCGGGACAAGGCCGGCAAGGCCACCGTGGTCAACCTGCAGTACGATCCCAACCGCTCCGCCAACATCGCCCTGATCGAGTACGAGGACGGCGAGCGCCGCTATATCCTGGCCCCCGCCGGGCTGAAGGCCGGCCATATCATCATGACCGGCTCCGGCGCGGACATCCTGCCCGGAAACGCCCTGCCCATCGCGGAGATTCCCGTAGGCGAGATGATCCACTGCATTGAGCTCTACCCCGGCAAGGGCGCCCAGCTGGTGCGCTCCGCCGGCGTGGCCGCTCAGCTGATGGCCAAGGAGAACGGCATGGCCCAGGTCCGCCTGCCCTCCGGCGAGGTGCGCCTGGTCCGCCTGGACTGCATGGCCACCATCGGCACCGTCGGCAACGCCGACTGGGCCAACATCCACATCGGCAAGGCCGGTCGTAAGCGCCACATGGGCTGGCGGCCCACCGTGCGTGGCTCTGTGATGAACCCCAATGACCACCCCCACGGCGGCGGCGAGGGCAAGAGCCCTGTGGGCCGTCCCGGACCTGTAACCCCCTGGGGCAAGCCCGCTATGGGTTACAAGACCCGCAAGAAGAAGAACCGCACCGACAAGTTCATTGTCCGGCGCCGCAACGCGAAGTAAGGAGGCAGTAAAAGATGAGCAGAAGTATCAAGAAAGGCCCCTTTTGCGCCCCCGAGCTGCTGAAGCGGGTCAACGATATGAACAAGAACGGCGAGAAAAAGGTGCTGAAGACCTGGAGCCGCGCCTCCACCATCTTCCCCGCCTTTGTGGGACACACCATCGCCGTCCACGACGGCCGCAAGCATGTGCCCGTCTACGTGACCGAGGATATGGTGGGCCACAAGCTGGGCGAGTTCGCCCCCACCCGTACCTTTAAGGGCCACGCGGGCAGCAAGACCGGCAAGTAAGGAGGAGAGAGAATATGGAAGCCAAAGCGACACTGAGATATATCCGCATCTCTCCCCGGAAGGTGGGCATCCTGTGCGACCTGATTCGCGGTAAGAGCGTGGCTCAGGCCAACGCCATCCTGGCCCTGACCCCCAAGGCCGCCGCCGAGCCTCTGGCCAAGCTGGTCAAGAGTGCGGCTGCCAACGCCGAGAACAACCACGGCATGGACCCTGAGAAGCTCTACGTTGCGGAGACCTACGCCACCCCCGGCCCCATCATCAAGCGCTTCATGCCCCGGGCCCAGGGCCGTGCCTACCGCATCAACAAGAGAACTTCCCACGTGACTGTCGTGGTCAAAGAGCGCTAAAGAAGGAGGTCAAGAAGCATGGGACAGAAAGTGAATCCCCACGGTCTGCGCGTGGGTGTCATCAAAGACTGGGACTCCCGTTGGTATGCCCGCAATGAGAAAGTGGGCGACCTCCTGGTAGAGGACTACAAGCTCCGCAACGAGCTGAAGAAGCGCCTGTACTCCGCCGGCGTGCCCAAGATCGAGATCGAGCGCGACAACGCCCGCATCCGTATCTATGTGCACTGCGCCCGTCCTGGTATGGTTATCGGCAAGGGCGGCGAGGAGATCGAGAAGCTCCGCGCCGAGCTGGAGAAGCGCCTGGGCAAGACCGTTGACCTGAAGATCGTGGAGGTCAAGAACCCCGACATCAACGCCCAGCTGGTGGCCGAAAACATCGCTCAGCAGCTGGAGAAGCGCATCGCCTTCCGCCGGGCCATGAAGAATGCCATGGGCCGCGCCATGCGCATGGGAGCCCTGGGCATCAAGGTGCAGGCCTCCGGCCGTCTCAACGGCGCTGAGATCGCCCGTACGGAGCACTATCACGACGGCACCATTCCCCTGCAGACCCTCCGGGCCGACATCGAGTACGGCTTCGCCGAGGCTGCCACCACCTATGGCCGCATCGGCATCAAGGTGTGGATCTACAAGGGCGAGGTGCTCACCCAGACCCTGCGCACCACCCCTCGCACCATTGACACCAAGAACTACAAAGAGCGCGAGCAGCGTCCCCGCCGGGATCGCCGCGACGGCAACCGGGGCGGCTTCAACCGCAATAACCGCCAGGGCGGCTTCAACCGTCAGGGCGGCGGCCGTCCCGCCGGAAACCGTCCCGCTGCTCCTAAGGAAGGAGGCGCTCAGTAATGCTGCTGCCTAAGAGAGTCAAGTACCGCCGCGTCCACCGCGGCCGCATGACCGGCGTCGCCACCCGGGGCAACCAGGTGGCCTACGGCGAGTGGGGTCTTGCCACCACTGAGCCCGCTTGGATCACCTCCAATCAGATCGAGGCCGCCCGTGTGGCCATGACCCGCTACACCAAGCGTGGCGGCAAGGTCTGGATCAAGATCTTCCCCGATAAGCCCGTGACCAAGAAGGCCCTGGGTACCCGCATGGGCTCCGGTAAGGGCGCTCCCGAGTACTGGGTGGCCGTGGTTAAGCCCGGCCGGGTCATGTTTGAAATCGCCGGCGTGTCCGAGGAGATCGCCCGCGAGGCCCTCCGCCTGGCCAGCCACAAGCTGCCGGTCAAGTGCAAGATCGTCAAGAAAGAGACTGTTGAGAACGGTGGTGAATGAAGATGAAAGCTAACGAAGTCCGTAAAATGAGCGCCAACGAGCTGGAGACCAAGCTGGTGGAGCTGAAGAAGGACCTGTTCAACCTCCGTCTTCAGCACGCCACCAACCAGCTGGACAACCCCATCCGCATCGCGGAGGTCAAGAAGGATATCGCCCGCGTCAAGACCATCCTGCGTGAGCAGCAGGGCCGATAAGGAGGTATAGAAGATGAGTGAAGTGAGAACCTCTTCTCGTAAGACCAGAGTCGGCCTGGTGGTTTCGGACAAGATGGATAAGACCGTTGTGGTCGCCATCGCCGACCGCGTGGCCCACCCTCTGTATAAGAAGATTGTCAAGAGAACCTACAAGCTGAAGGCCCACGATGAGCTCAATCAGTGCGGCGTGGGCGACCGCGTGCGCGTGATGGAGACCCGCCCCTTGTCCAAGGACAAGCGCTGGCGCGTGGTCGAGATCATCGAGAAGGCGAAGTAAGAAGGAGGTGCCAGTATGATTCAGGAAGAAAGCTATCTGAAGGTTGCCGACAACACCGGCGCCAAGGAGATCAAGACCATCCGCGTACTGGGCGGCTCCAAGCGTAAGTTTGGCAACATCGGCGACGTGGTTGTCGCCTCCGTGCGCAAGGCCGCTCCCGGCGGCCAGGTCAAGAAGGGCGACGTGGTCAAGGCCGTCATCGTCCGCTCCTCCCGCGGCGTGCGCCGCGCCGACGGCAGCTACGTCCGGTTTGACGACAACGCCGCCGTCCTCATCCGGGAAGACAAGAACCCCCGGGGGACCCGTATCTTTGGCCCAGTGGCCCGTGAGCTGCGCGACAAGGACTACATGAAGATCCTGTCCCTGGCTCCCGAAGTGCTGTAAGGGGGTAGCGAGGTATGAGTATGAACGTCAAGAAGAACGACACCGTCGTGGTTCTGTCCGGTAAGGACAAGGGCAAGCAGGGCAAGGTACTGTCTGTCGACCCCAAGGCGGGCAAGGTCGTGGTGGAGAAGATCAATATGGTTTCTCGCCACCAGAAGCCCCGCAAGCAGGGGGAGGAGGGCGGTATCATCCAGAAGGAGGCCCCCCTGTACGCCTGCAAGGTCATGACCGTCTGCCCCAAGTGCAACAAGGCCACCCGGGTTGCCCACAAGGTAGAGGGCGGCAAGAAGGTCCGTGTGTGCAAGCACTGCGGCGCCGAGATCTGAGAAGGAGGAGGAGTAACAAATGGCTAACCCCAATCTGAAGGCGAAGTACGCCGCCGAAGTCGCTCCTGCCCTGATGCAGAAGTTCGGCTATAAGTCTGTTATGCAGATCCCCCGGATCGACAAGATCGTGGTCAACTGCGGTTGCGGCGAGGCCCGGGATAACTCCAAGGTATTGGAGTCCGTGGTCAACGACCTGGCCGCCATCACCGGCCAGAAGCCTGTGATTACCAAGGCCAAGAAGTCCGTGGCCAACTTCAAGCTCCGCGAGGGCATGCCCATTGGCGCCAAGGTCACTCTGCGCCAGGACAAGATGTGGGAATTCCTGGACCGGCTGTTTAATGTGGCCCTGCCCCGTGTCCGCGACTTCCGGGGCATTAACCCCAACGCCTTTGACGGGCGCGGCAACTATGCCCTGGGCCTGAAGGAGCAGCTGATTTTCCCCGAGATCGACTACGATAAGATCGACAAGATCCGCGGTATGGACGTGGTCATCTGCACCACCGCCAAGACCGACGAGGAGGCCAAGGAGCTGCTGACGCTCCTGGGCGCCCCGTTCACCACCAACGGTTAATCGGGAGGAAACTGCAAATGGCTAAGAAATCTATGATTCTGAAGGCTCAGCGTGAGCCCAAGTTCTCCAGCCGCCGCAACAACCGCTGCAAGATCTGCGGCCGTCCCCACGCCTATCTCCGGGACTACGGCATCTGCCGTATCTGCTTCCGGGAGCTGGCCTATAAGGGACAGATCCCCGGCGTGAAGAAGGCTTCTTGGTAAAAAGAAGCGCGGCGGTCGGATGCCGCTCAATTTCAGTAACTTGTCCAAGGCGGGAGTTAGCTCCCGCCTATGGGCCTGTTATACAGGGGCGTGATGCCACGCCCTGAACGAGCCCCCCAGCGCGGGAAAAGACGGATAACAGGTCGGAGGATGATGCCTACCCCCCGATACCTTTCCGCCTGTACCAGGAAGCGTCTGAGCTAGCGCAAACCGCACAGGCCAGAGCAAATTCTTGGTAAATCAAAATAGGAGGTAAAATCTCATGCAAATCACCGATCCCATTGCGGATATGCTGACTCGCATCCGCAACGCGAACAACGCCAAGCATGATACCGTGGATGTTCCTGCTTCCAACATGAAGAAGGCCATCGCCCAGATCCTGTTGGACGAAGGCTATATCAAGAACTTCCAGATCATCAACGACGGTACCCAGGGCGTGATCCGCATCACCCTGAAGTATCTGCAGCCCGGCAAGGAGAAGGTCATCTCCGGCCTGCGCCGGGTGTCCAAGCCCGGCCTGCGCGTCTATGCCGGCGCGGAAGAGCTGCCCAAGGTGCTCCGCGGCCTGGGCATTGCCATTGTGTCCACGTCCAAGGGCGTCATGACCGACAAGAAGGCCCGTGAGGCCCATGTCGGCGGCGAAGTCCTTGCGTTTGTCTGGTAAGGAGGGTTATAGGAATGTCTAGAATTGGTAGAGCTCCTATCGCCGTTCCCGCCGGCGTGGAGATCAAGCTTGAGGACAACAATGTTGTCACCGTGAAGGGCCCCAAGGGCACCCTCACCCAGCAGTTCCATCCCAACATGACCATCGCCATGGAGGGCACCGAGCTGCACGTCACCCGCCCCAACGACCTGAAGGAGAATCGTGCGCTCCACGGCCTGACCCGCTCTCTGCTCCACAACATGGTGGTGGGCGTTACCGAGGGCTATAAGAAGACCCTGGACGTCAACGGCGTGGGCTACCGTGTGGCCATGGAGGGCGGCAAGCTGGTCATGAACCTGGGCTTTTCCCATCAGGTGATTATGGAGGCTCCCGAGGGCATCACCATCGAGACCCCCACCGCCAACCAGATCGTGATTTCCGGCTACGACAAGCAGCTGGTGGGCCAGTTTGCGGCCAAAGTCCGTGAGAAGCGTCCCCCCGAACCCTATAAGGGCAAGGGCATCAAATATTCCGACGAGGTCATCCGCCGCAAGGTTGGTAAGACCGGCGTCAAGAAGTAATAAGGAGGTGTGCCGATTATGATTAACAGACCCAATACCAAGGCTCAGCGCCTGCATCGTCATAAGCGCGTTCGCGGCAAGGTGTCCGGCACCCCCGAGCGTCCCCGCCTGAACGTGTTCCGCAGCGAGACCAACATCTATGCCCAGATCATCGACGATACCAAGGGTGTCACTCTGGTTTCCGCTTCTTCCCTGGAAAAAGGCTTTGAAGGCTCCGGCAGCAACTGCGAGGCCGCCAAGAAGGTCGGCGAAGCCATTGCCGAGCGCGCCAAGGCCAAGGGCATCGAGGCTGTCGTGTTTGACCGCGGCGGCTATCTGTACCACGGCCGGGTCAAGGCCCTGGCCGAAGGCGCCCGCGAGGGCGGCCTGCAGTTCTAAGGGAGGAGGAAAGAATTAATGGCTCGTTTTGAAAGAGAACCCAAAGAGTACGTGGAGAAGGTTGTGTACCTCAACCGCGTGTCCAAGACCGTCAAGGGCGGCCGCGTGTCCAAGTTCTCTGCCCTGGTTGTGGTGGGCGATGAGAAGGGCAAGGTCGGCTACGGTCTGGGCAAGGCCGCCGAGGTGGCCGAGGCCATCCGCAAGGGCATTGAGGACGCCAAGAAGCACATGGTGACCATCACCCTGTCCGACAACACCATTCCCCACGAGGTCATCGGTGAGTTCGGCGCTGGCCGTGTGCTCCTCAAGCCTGCCAGCAAAGGTACCGGCATCATTGCCGGCGGCCCGGTCCGTGCGGTGATGGAAGCCGCCGGCGTGTCCGATATCCGCGCCAAGTGCCTGCGCACCAACAATCCCCAGAACGTGGTGGCCGCCACCATGGAGGGGCTTAAGTCCCTGCGCAGCCCCGCCGAGGTGGCTCGCATCCGCGGCAAGAGCGTGGAAGAAATCATTGGTTAAGGAGGCTCAAGACCATGGCTAACACTATCGAGATCAAGCTCGTCAAGAGCCTGAACGGCCGTCTGGCCAAGCACAAGGCGACTGCCGAGGCCCTGGGCCTGCGCCATATCGGCGATGTGACCGTCCAGCCCGACAATGCGGCCACCCGCGGCAAGATCGCCCACATCGGTTACCTGCTCGAGGTAACCGAGAAAGCCTGAGGAGGTGCCCCAACATGAATCTGCATGAACTGTCTCCCGCCCCTGGTTCTACCCAGGTGGGCAAACGCAAGGGCCGCGGGCCCGGCACCGGCAACGGCAAGACCGCCGGCCGCGGCCACAAGGGCCAGAAGGCCCGCTCCGGCGGCGGCGTCCGCATTGGTTTTGAGGGCGGCCAGATGCCCCTGGCCCGCCGGCTGCCCAAGCGGGGCTTCAACAACATCTTCGCCAAGCCCCTGGAAGTCATCAATGTCTCCGCGCTCAATAAGTTTGAGGACGGAGCCACGGTGAATGTTTGCGATCTGCTGGAAAAGGGCATCCTTTCCAAGTGCGAGTACGGCGTCAAGATCCTGGGCAACGGCGAGGTCACCAAAAAGCTCACGGTCCGGGCGTCCGCGTTCTCCGCCTCCGCCAAAGAGAAGATCGAAAAGGCAGGCGGTACGGCGGAGGTGATCTGAGATGATTCAGACCCTCAGAAACGCGTGGAAGGTGCAGGAGCTGCGCAATAAGATCCTGTTCACCATCTTCGCCCTGCTCATCTTCCGGGTGGGCTGCGCCATCCCGGTGCCCTTTATCGACGGGAATACACTGTCTGACTATATGCAGCAGCAGTCGGCTACTATTTTCGGCCTGCTGAGCGTGATGAGCGGCGACGCGTTCTCCCAGGCGACTCTGTTTGCCCTGTCCATCCAGCCCTATATCAACGCCTCCATCATCATCCAGCTGCTGACCATCGCCATCCCGGCCTTGGAGCGGATGCAGAAGGAGGGCGGCGAGGAGGGCAAGCGCAAGCTGACGGCCATCACCCGCTACACCACCGTGGGCATTGCCCTGCTCCAGGGCTTTGGCTACTACACCTGGATCAACTACTACAACAACAACGGTATCTCCATGCTCAACGTGCCTGAAGGCTACGGCGTATGGGCGGCCATCGTGATCATCGCCGCTTTTGTGGCCGGTTCCGCCTTTGTCATGTGGCTGGGTGAACAGATCACCGAGTTCGGCATCGGCAACGGGATCTCCATTATTCTGTTCGCTGGTATCGTCTCCCGCGGCCCCACCATGGTGTCCTCTATTGTCGGCGGCGTATCCAACTGGGCGAATGGCGCAGATAGTGCTAGTGCCCATACTCTGCATCCCGCTTTCATCCCCCTGATCGTCATCGGGATGCTGGCTCTGGTGGTGTTCATCGTGTTTATCACCAACGCCGAGCGGCGCATCCCCGTGCAGTACGCCAAGCGGGTAGTGGGCCGGAAGATGTACGGCGGCCAGTCCAGCCATATTCCCATTAAGGTGAATATGTCCGGCGTGCTGCCCATCATCTTTGCTCAGACCATCGCGTCCATCCCCGCCACCATCGGCATGTTTGTGCCTAGCGCCACCCAGGAGGGCAGCGGCTGGAACACGTTCCTGAACATTTTTGACAATACCGGGCTGATCTACAGCATCGTGTATTTCCTGTTGATCATTATGTTCAGCTACTTCTACTCCACCATTCAGTTCAACCCAGTGGAGGTGGCCAACAACCTGAAGAAGAACGGCGGCTTTATTCCCGGCTTCCGGCCTGGTAAGCCCACCGCCGACTTCCTCCACAAAGTCATCTCCCGTATCACCCTGTTCGGCGCCATCTATCTGGCTATTGTGGCCCTGCTGCCCACCATCACGGGCAACATCATGAATGCGGCCGGCTCTACTGCCGGCAGCGGTCTGGCCATCGGCGGCACGTCCATCATCATCGTGGTCGGCGTCGCGCTGGAGACCACCAAGGCTCTGGAGGCTCAGCTGATGATGCGCCACTACAAGGGCTTCCTTGAATAAGAAAAGAGGGTGAGCGTCATGAAGCTGATCATGCTCGGCGCCCCGGGCGCTGGGAAGGGCACCCAGGCGGCGGTCCTCAGTGAGAAGTTGGGTATTCCCGCCATATCAACTGGAAACATCCTCCGGGCGGCCGTGAAGAACGGCACGCCCGTGGGACTCCAGGCCAAGAGCTATATGGATGCGGGCAAGCTGGTCCCGGACGATGTGATCATCGGCATCGTGGCGGAGCGGGTAGCTCAGAGCGACTGCCGGGACGGCTATATTCTGGACGGAGTGCCCCGTACCATCGCCCAGGCGGAAGCCTTGGAAGAGGCGGGCATCACCTTTGACAAGGTACTGTCTCTGGAGATCTCCGATGCGGAGATCGAGGAGCGCATGGAGGGCCGGCGGTTCTGCCACACCTGCGGCGCCACCTACCACATCCACAACGCTCCTCCCAAGCGGGAGGGCGTGTGCGACAAGTGCGGCGGTGCGCTGGAGCAGCGGGATGACGATAAGCCCGAGACAGTCAAGCGCCGGCTGGAGGTCTACCACGCGGAAACCGAGCCGCTCAAGGCATTTTACGCCAGGCGGAACATTCTGCGGCCGGTGGACAATCAGCCCACTATCGAGGCAACCACCCAGGCGGTGCTCAAGGCGCTGGAGATCTGATATGGAACTCATCACTCTGAAATCCCCCAGAGAACTGGATTGCATGCGAAAAGCCGGACGGATCACCGCGGCGGCCCGCGCTTTGGCGGGAAAGCTGGTAGTCCCCGGCGTCACAACCCTGGAAATAGATACCGCGGTGCGCAAGTTCATCGAGAGCCAGGGAGGGAAACCCTCCTTCCTGGGATACGGGGGCTTCCCCGGGTCCGCCTGCATCTCGGTAAACGACGTGGTCATCCACGGCATCCCCTCAAAAAAGGTGGTGCTCAAGGAGGGTGACATCGTCAGCGTAGACGTGGGCGCCTTCGTCGATGGCTTCCACGGCGACTGCGCCGCCACCTTTCCCTGCGGGAAGGTGAGCGAAGAGGCCCTGCGGCTGATCCAAGTCACACAGCAGAGCTTCTGGGAGGGCGTCAAGCACGCCCGGGCCGGACAGCGGGTATCCGACATCTCCCATGCTGTACAGCAGTATGTGGAGCGCCACGGCTACTCCGTGGTGCGGGACTTTGTGGGCCACGGCGTGGGCACCAAGCTCCACGAGGCCCCAGAAGTACCCAACTTCGGACCTGCCGGCCACGGTCCCCGTCTCCAGCCGGGCATGACCATTGCCGTAGAGCCAATGGTCTGTCAGGGCGGCTGGCAGGTTCGGGTGCTGGAGGATAAATGGACCACCGTCACAGCGGATGGTTCTCTGGCGGCCCACTATGAAAACACCATCCTCATCACGGAAGGCGACCCGGAGATTCTCACCGCGCCGGGAGAACTGGACGCATGAGGGTTGAGAGAGCGCAGATCGTTCGTTCCCGCCAGGGCCGGGATCAGGGCTGCCTGTTTTGTGTCTTAGACGCATCGGACGGGGTCCTGCTGCTGGCCGACGGGAAAAAGAGAAGGGTGGCCGCCCCCAAGCGGAAAAACGCCAAGCACGTGGAGTACGTGGGGGCGATGGACCATCCAGCCATCGAATTAGTCAGAGAGGGGCAGCCAGTGCGCGACCGACAGCTGCGGCAGCTGCTGGCGTCCTTTCGAGACGAAATGGAGGTATGACGCTTTGGCGAAAGACGATATGATCGAACTGGAGGGCGTCGTCACCGAAGCCCTTCCCAACACCACATTCAATGTGGACATTGGAAACGGACACATCATCCTGGCGCACATCTCCGGCAAGCTGCGGATGAATTTCATCCGTATTCTGCCCGGTGACAAGGTGACCGTCCAGATGTCGCCCTATGACTTGACCAGAGGGCGCATCACCTGGAGATCCAAGTAAGAAACGCGGCGTGAGCCGTGGCCGGGGCGCCCTCCGGGCTGTCCGCGGCATAGAGCATCTGTCAGTATCAACGACCAGAGTCGGAACGGGCTGTTCTTTCAGGGGCCTTGCCCCCGGGGAGACGCCCTGAACAGCGGCCGACGGCCGCCCCAAACCAAAGCCCAGCGAAGTGGGTTTGGTTTGGAGAGGAGGAGCGGCGGAGTGAGTGAGCTTTTGGCCAAGGCCGGAAGCGAACGATACGGAGCCCGCGACGACGACGGGGCCATTCAGGCATTCACAGGAGGTTAAACGATATGAAAGTCAGACCGTCTGTCAAGCCCATGTGCGAGAAGTGCAAGATCATCAAGCGCAAGGGCAAAGTCATGGTCATCTGCGAAAACCCCAAACACAAGCAGAGACAAGGTTAAAGGAGGGGCAAAAGAAGTATGGCACGTATTGCCGGTATTGATCTGCCGAAGGATAAGCGGGTGGAGATCGGTCTCACCTACATCTACGGCATTGGCCGCACCAGCGCCAATAAAATTCTGGAGAAGGCGGGCATCAATCCCGATACCCGCGTGAAGGATCTCACCGACGCCGAGGAGGCCAAGCTGCGTGAGATCATCGGCCACGAGTACACCGTCGAGGGCGACCTGCGCCGGAACGTGGCGATGGATATTAAGCGCCTGACTGAGATCGGCTGCTACCGCGGCATCCGCCACCGCAAGGGCCTGCCCGTCCGTGGCCAGCGCTCCAAGACCAACGCCCGCACCCGCAAGGGTCCGAAGCGTACCGTGGCCAATAAGAAGAAGTAAGGAGGGGAATGTAACATGGCTGCTGCTAAAGGCAAGAAGGTAATCAAGCGCCGTCGTGAGCGCAAGAACATTGAAAAGGGTCAGGTGCATATCCGCTCCTCGTTCAACAACACCATGATCACTGTCACCGATATGCAGGGCAACGCCCTGTCCTGGGCTTCCTCCGGTGAGATGGGCTTCCGGGGTTCCCGCAAGTCCACCCCCTTCGCGGCCCAGACCGCCGCTGAGACGGCCGCCAACGCCGCCATCGAGCAGTGCGGGCTGAAGAGCGTGGAAGTGTATGTCAAGGGTCCCGGCCAGGGCCGTGAGGCCGCTATCCGGGCGCTCCAGGCTGTAGGTCTGGAGGTCACCCTGATCAAAGACGTCACTCCTGTCCCCCACAACGGCTGCCGCCCGCCCAAGCGCCGCCGCGTGTAATTGCAAGTAAGGAGGAATTAGCGATATGGCAAAGAATATGCAGCCCATCGTGAAGCGCTGCCGCACGCTGGGCATCTCTCCTGCCGTGATGGGTTACACCGGAAACAGCAAGCGGGAGTCCAACCGCAACCCCGGCCCCCAGCGCAGAAGCAAGAAGAGTGAGTACGCGCTCCAGCTGACCGAGAAGCAGAAGGTCAAGTTCATCTATGGCGTGCTGGAAAAGCAGTTCCACTCCTACTATGAAAAGGCGTCCCGGATGAAGGGCAATACCGGCGACGAGCTGATGACCCTGCTGGAGCGCCGCCTGGATAACGTGGTGTTCCGCCTGGGCCTGGCCGGTACCCGCCGTGAGGCCCGTCAGTTGGTTAACCACGGCCACTACACGGTCAACGGCAAGCGGGTGGACATCCCCTCCTATCTGGTGAAGGTGGGCGATGTGATCGCCGTGTGTGACAAGAGCCGGTCTACCGCCCGCTTCAAGAAGCTGGTGGAGGATGACAAGTTCGTGGCCGCGCCTAAGTGGCTGGAAAAGGACAAGAACGCCCCTCTGGAGGGCAAAGTGGTGGCGATGCCCGCCCGGGACGACATCGACTTCGATGTGTCCGTCAACCTTATCGTCGAGCTGTATTCCAAGTAATGCGGCACCCTCGCGCAGACAAGGAGCATTGGCAATTGTCAACTGTATTGCAACAGGAATGAAGGAGGGTAACACGATATGGTAGAAATCCAGAAGCCGCGTATCGAATGCATCGAGAATACCGGAGATGACTCTTACGGCAAATATGTCGTAGAGCCGCTGGAACGGGGCTATGGCACGACGTTGGGCAACTCATTGCGACGCATCCTGCTGTCCTCGCTGCCTGGTACCGCGGTTACCACCATCAAGATCGCCGGTGTTCAGCACGAGTTTACTACCATTCCCGGCATCAAGGAAGATGTAACGGAAATTGTGCTGAACGTCAAGGGGATCATCGCGAAACTCCACAGCGAAGGGGTCAAAACGGTCTACATCGAAGCCTCCGGCGAGGGCGTCGTCACCGCCGGCGACATCAAGGCCGACAGCGATGTAGAGGTGCTGAATCCAGAGCACCACATTGCCACCCTGGGTCCCAACGCTTCTTTGAATATGGAGCTGACGCTGTCCCAGGGACGGGGCTATGTTACCGCAGACCGGAACAAGCCCACCCAGGGCATCATCGGGGTTATCCCCGTAGATTCAGTCTACACCCCTGTGCGCAAGGTCAACTATACCGTGGAAAACACTCGTGTGGGCGACGCCACGGACTATGATAAGCTGACCTTGGAAGTGTGGACCAATGGGACCATCTCCGCTCGAGACGCCGTCTCTCTGGGCGCACGCATTCTCATGGACCACTTCGCCCTGTTCACCGACCTGTCGGAGACCATGGGCTCTAAGTCCACGGTGGTGGAGAAGGCGGAGGCACAGCGTGACAAAGTGCTGGAGCTGACCATCGAGGAGCTGGACTTGTCCGTACGGTCCTTTAACTGCCTCAAGCGGGCAAACATCAACACCGTGGAGGACCTTATCTCCAAGACGGAGGACGAGATGATGAAGGTGCGCAACTTGGGCCGTAAGTCTCTGGAAGAGGTCATTAACAAGCTGGCCATGATGGGCCTGTCCTTGGCCAGCGACGAGAACAACTGAGAAGCGTGAGGGCAGGCGCATAGGGAAGATAAGCCGGGAGCGGATGGGCAAAGCCCAGGGGCGGCCAGGGGCCGAATCGGGTTTGCCTGTAGTCGGACGGCTTATCGACCCGGCCATGCGCCCAGCCCGAGCGTGACATCGTCGGCGCAAAGTCCGTTCAACTGCGTTTCCGCCTGACGGCGAAAACTACGTTCGCTTCCTTGCGCCTCTTCTCATCCCAAAGCTCGTTTCAATGGGCTTTTGTGGGGACCCCAACACAGTGCGGTGGCTGTGCCCCCGCCGGGCAGGGCGGATGTATGTAACGTTCCATCCCGTCCACGGATTGTCCCTCTTTTTGGGGGTGCCGGAACGAATTTAACAGGATCTCGCCACGCGAGGTCGAAGGAGAGTTTACTATGGCTACCAACCGCAAGCTGGGCAAGCCCAGCGACCAGCGCCGCGCCATGCTGCGCGCCATGACCACTTACCTGCTGGAGAATGGTCAGATCAAGACCACCTACGCCCGCGCGAAGGAGGTCGCTCCCATGGCCGAGAAGATGATTACCTTGGCCAAGAAGAACAACCTGGCCGCCTATCGGCAGGCCCTGTCCTACCTGACCAAGGAGGATGTGGCTAAGAAGCTGTTCGACCAGATCGGCCCCAAGTATGCAGACCGCAACGGCGGCTACACCCGGGTGCTGAAGATGGGCCCCCGCCGCGGCGACGCAGCGGAGATGGCGATCATCCAGCTGGTGTAAATAAGAGAGCAGACATCCCCCGTCAATAGACGGGGGATTTTTGCGTCGCTGCGGTGGATGTGGGGGCCCCGGGAAAGACGGAGCCTTTCCTGGGGAGAGGAGAGGCAAGAGAGCGGGCAGAATTTTCTCTGCAGCGGGAAATGGAGTGAAGTGAACTTCGCCTCGACCATGCAACGCAGCGGAGATGTCAATCGGCCAGTTGGTATAAATCAGAGAACAGAGATCCTCCGCCTGCTGACGGGGGATCTCTGCATTTTGCAAATACATGCAGCAAGCTTTATTTAACCATTGCTTGCGAATAGAACGAAAATATGATATCCTGCATTCAAAGGGGGCGAAGATATGGGGGAAAAACAGGATCGCTGGGATGGAAAGACCCTGCCCTTTGGCGAGGATTGCTATGACTATTGCCGGCGGGTGTTCTTCAACCGTTGGAAACCCCGGATTATCCACGCCATCCAGTTTGACAACGACTGTACCCGTTTCTCCCGTTTTACCCGGCAGCTGCCCATCTCGGAAAAAGTGCTGGCGCAGAACCTGCGGGAGCTGGAGGAGGACGGCGTCATCACCCGGACAGTGTATCCCGAGACCCCCATTCGGGTGGAGTACCACCTGACCCCTGCGGGCAAGTCCCTGTGCGCCCTGTTGGACGCCATCTATGACTGGGGCTGGCACCAGATGCGGGAACGCGCTCTGGACATTGACCCGCTGGGCGAGATGTGGCATGGCTACCGCACTATGGATCCGGATATCATGGAGGCGCCCCAGAAGCGGTGAAGGCGGGCACTTACCTGGAGGTATGCCCCTGACTTTTATGTGCGTTATTTACAACCAGCACCGGGTATGTTAAAGTGTAAATACCGAATGAAAGGCCGTCCGGCCCATCCGGGCGGCTTTTTTCTATGGATCGCTTTAAACTGATCTGGAAAGGATGATGATTGTGAGCTGCACGAAATATCCCCATATGTTTGCCCCCATGACCATCAAGGGCGTAACGTTCAAAAACCGCGTGTTTGCCTCTCCCATCACCGCAAACCGCATTGTGGACCACGGCTACCCCACCCCGGAGGGTATCGATGCCTACGAGACCAAGGCTCGGGGCGGCTTTGCCGAGGTGACGGTGACCGAGTCCTTCATCGACCATGAGTACGCCTGGCGGCATGAACACGGCCTGGACGTGTGGTCCAACCCCATGACCACTTTTCACATGGAGTCCATCATGACCCTCACCGAGGCCATCAAGGCCCACGGGGCGGTGGCCTCCATCCAGCTCAACCACGTGGGCGCCATGAACCACCCCGACGCCATCCCCGGCCACAAGAATCCCATCGGTCCCTCCGCTTTCGTCCGGGAGGACGGGGTCCAGGTGGAGGAGATGACCGTGGAGATGATGGAAAAGACCGCCGCCCAATGGGCAGAGGCGGCCTGGAACTGCAAGGCCCTGGGCTTCAACATGGTCAACCTCCACGGCGGCCACGGCTGGCTTCTGAACCAGTTTATTTCCCCGCGGTTCAACCACCGCACCGATGAGTTCGGCGGCTCCATGGCCAACCGTGCCCGGTTCCCCATCATGGTGTGCAAGAAGATCAAAGAGGTGTGCGGCGACGACTTCCTCATTGAGTACCGTATGTCCGGTTCCGAGCGCATCGAGGGCGGCATGACCTTGGAGGACGGCATCGAGTTTGCCCAGATTATCCAGGACTATGTAGACCTCATCCACGTTACCTCTGGCGTGTACCAGGATCACGTGAACACCAAGGCGTTTTCCTCCATGTTCGACGCACACGGCTGCAACCTGGACCTGGCCGAGGCCATCAAGAAGCACGTCCATGTACCCGTGGTGGCGGTGGGCGGCTTCAACGGGCCGGACCAGATTGAAGAGGCCATCGCCTCCGGCAAGTGCGATTTCGTGGCTCTGGGCCGCCAGCAATTTGCCGACCCTGCTTTTGTCAACAAGACCCTCCAGGGCCGGGAGGATGAGATCGCCCCCTGCCTGCGCTGCTCCTGCTTCAACCCCCTGGCCTCCGACCCGGACGCGCGCCCCATCCCCGAGCTGTGGCACTGCGCCGTCAACCCCTGGTCCGGTCGGGAGCTGCGCTGGCGCAACGCCCCCCGCCCCACCGGCAAGCGCCGGGTGCTGGTCATCGGCGGCGGCCCCGCCGGACTGTACGCCGCCGCCACCGCCGCGGAGCGGGGCCATGACGTGATTCTGGTGGAAGCCTGCAAGAACCTAGGCGGCCTGCTGTGGTTCACCGACGTGGACGGCCACAAGGAGTCCCTGCGCCGCTACCGGGACAGCCTCATCGCCCGGTGCCGCCGGCTGGGGGTCAAGTTCCAGCTGGGCACTACCGCCACCAAGGAGTACATCCAGCAGATGCACCCCGACGCGGTGATCTGCGCTGTGGGCTCCTCCCCCGCTCGGCCCCCTATCCCCGGCATCGAGAAGGCCCATCACGCCCTGTACTGCTATGACAAGCCCGAGGCGGTGGGCAAGAAAGTCATCATGATCGGCGGCGGCCTCATCGGCTGCGAGACAGGCTACTGGCTGGCGGACACCGGCCACCAGGTCCATGTGCTGGAAATGCGGGAGGACTTGGCCATGGATGCCCTACCCTCCCACCGGGCCGCCCTCCTGCCCCGAATGGCCAAGACCATGACCTGGAACTGCTCCGTCACCGTCACCGAGGTCACCGAAAACGGCGTGAAGTTCACCAGCCAGGACGGCCAGGAGCACTTCCTGGAGGCGGACACCGTGCTGTACGCCGTGGGCCAGCGGGCCAACTCCAAGACTGTGGAGGAGCTCAAGGGCGCCTGCGACTGGTTTGTGGCCGTGGGCGACTGCGTCCGAGCCCGCCAGGTCAAGCAGGCCACCTACGAGGGCTTTTGCGCCGCGATGGACATTCTGTAACAACCCAACCCCTCCCCCGCCCCGCCGGAAATTCCGGCGGGGGGTTTTTTCGGAATTTTGCCGGGAAATTTTCAAAAACATTGAACCAAATTCCAGACACCTGCGTCTATCCATTAAGAAAAGCCCTGCCCTCGCCCCTCGGTTGTACGCAGAAAAACAACAAAATTACCCTGCCCAGGGGTTTATTACAGTTGTGTTACAAAACAGACCGGGGCGTTGACGGAAAGCGGGACAGGGTGTTATCATGCATTGTGCAATGTGGAGGATTGGCCTCAGACCAGGAGAAAAGGCTAGGTTTTCCCATTATTACAGTTGTGTTTCAGCTGTATGTCGCATTTGTTACAGTTCTGTGTCACTGGTTGACGGAGAACTCAGCGGGGTGTAAGATAAGCCCTGTAAGCTCCAGTTTCACGCACCGCGGACCCAGCCCAATGGGCGAGGGGATAGCTTATCGGCGGAGTAACAGAAACTGGAAGAAAAGTGTTGATTGGGCC